>Ga0316187_10000875_pt1 | contig 24953 bp, 21 predicted proteins | sample CroRivburrow1_MG_FD_204927 | JGI IMG/M metagenome (GOLD analysis project Ga0316187, IMG submission 204927) | Coastal sediment microbial communities from Maine, United States - Cross River worm burrow 1 | ecosystem: Environmental > Aquatic > Marine > Coastal > Sediment | place: USA: Maine...
TTGTAGCCGAGTCGGCGTGCCGTTTCGGGCGCATCACAGCCCTCCTGATATCGGAGGGTCAGGAGATTCCGGCAACGCCCGGGTAGCTGATCGAGAAGCGATCGCATGTCCCGCTGCAGATCGAGGGCTTCCTGTGGGTTTGCCTTCGTCGCCGCGACGTTCTCGAGAAGGGCCTGGTCCAGGGCGGTGTACAGCCGCCGGCGCCTTTCCCTCCAGTAGCCCAGACACCGGTTGCGAAGCGTGCCCAGAAACCACTTCTCCGGGCTCTCGACGCTCTCGTGTTTGTACAGATAGACCAGCAAGGCCTGCTGAAGGAGATCCTCCGCATCCTGGGGAGGGATCTGGAAACGGGCGAAGGTCGAGCGGATTCGGGGCTCCAGCTCCTCGAGGAGCCCTTCGATGGCAGCGTTGGAAGGTAAGCTCGATACTCTCATCTACTCTGCCCAAGTGCCCTATGACACGCAGACAGAGTAACATTTAACTGGCTTCTTGTCCAGCTTATTGAAACTCAGCAATAGACAGGAGAACTAGTCCAGCCACTGCCCTCTGATTGTGGGCCTGAAAGCCCTCTCCCCCTCGGGAGTTCGGCTTTTACTAGCCGTACGGGTTGATGCCTGCACCCGACTCGGAATCAATTCCGAACAACGACATCAAAAATTGGATGAAACCCATATCTGGTCCCCTTCAATTCACCCAACGAGGCGCAGAGGTGGCCCCCATGACCGCCCCCACTCGTCGGAATACCCCTTTGTCTCTCCTCCATGCACTGGAGGCCTACAGCTTTGTGATTCCCCCATGCTGGCCAACGTGGTTCAGCGCGGCCAGCAAAAATCGCATCTATATATAGCATTATCACTCTATTTATATAGTTACCGCAAGGGGCGAGTTTCTGACAAGAATCTCCACGATCTTCCAAATTCGGCCATGCTGGCTCAGGGTCGATCGGGTCCCCGCACGCCAAAGGTCCAAGAAATGCCGCGCAGCGCGGCGAGGGGACTAATTGATAGGCTCGCCGCCTGGATTGAGACATGTGCGGTCGATACACCCTCTCCACCCCATCCGATCTGTTGGCTGATCTGATGGAGGTCCAGTCCACTACCGAGCTGTCGGTGCGCTACAACATCGCGCCGACACAAGAAGCACCGATCGTTCGCGTTGCAGAACTCTCGTCTGCAAATCGAGAGCTGACTCTCCTCAAGTGGGGCCTGGTGCCGTTCTGGGCCAAGGACCCTACCATCGGCAATCGGATGATCAACGCGAGAGCGGAGACTGTGGCCGAAAAACCATCATTCCGTACCAGCTTCAAAAAACGCCGGTGCGTCGTGCCAGCGGATGGCTTCTACGAATGGCAGAAGACCGGCACCAGTAAGCAGCCCTACTTCTTCCGCCTACGAGATCGGCAGCCCTTCGGCATGGCTGGTCTCTGGGATCGATGGGAGAAAGGCGACGGTCAACCCCTCGAGACCTTCACCATCCTGACCACGCAGCCGAACGAACTGGTGGCAACGGCTCACCATCGCATGCCCGTCATTCTGAGCCCGACACAGGTTGACTTGTGGCTCGATCCAGCGGCCGACTCCAAAGCGGAGTTCGACGCCCTCTGGAATCCCTATCCAGCTGCGGAAATGGAGGGGTTCCCGGTCAGCACCTACGTGAACAACCCGGCGAATGACACGCCCCGGTGCATCGAACCCCTGCGAGTCTCAGAGGGTTGAGAGCATCTCCCGAGCCGTCGCCGCCTCGGGATCATTCGGTGCCAACTCCAGGAAGCGCTCCAGTTGCTCTTTGGCCTTGACCGTCTCACCCTTGCCCAGGTAGCAGAGACCCAGCATGTAGTGGGCCTGGCCGTAGTCCGGTTGGGCGCTGATTACCCGCTCGAAAATGGCTTGCGCTTGGTCGGCTTCGCCGTCGTTGAAGTAGTTCACACCGAGATCCATCAGAATCCCGCTGATAAATACCGGATTGCCTTCTTGTAGGGCGGCGAACATCGCGTCTGCCTCTTCGGTCTGCCCCTGGGCACGGAGCGCCAGGAACATGACGCCCATCGTTTCAAAGTGGTTGGGATCGATCTCCAGCGCTTGGCGCCCGTTCGCGACGCTCTCCTCATAGCGACCCAAGTCGAAGTAGACCCGGGTGAGCGCCGAATAGGAAGCAACGAGGTCGGGGGCCATGGTCTTCGCCGTCTCGAAATCAGCCGCCGCCCCTTCCAAGTCTCGGGCCTCGGTCTTTCCGACACCTCGGTTGAAGACCCGCCGGGCCGTATCAGGTCCCGGCTTCTTTTCCACCAGGATATCCAAGACTCTGTATTGGTTCTCGACATCCCCCAGGGCTCGATAGGCATCGAACTGGATCTCGTAGTTCATTGCTTCTTCTGGATTGATGTCCAGAGCCTTCTGTGCTTCAGAGGCGGCCCCTTCCCACTTCTCTTGCCGCAGATAGGTCATGGCCAGCGCCATATGCACCTCGGCCAGCCCGGGCTCCAGAACCGCGACCTGCTCGAAGCTCTCCGCCGCCGTTTCCAGGTCGCCGCTCGCGTAGGCCTCGGCACCCTTCTCGTACAGCCTGCCGGCTTGTCCTCGCGCGACCCCACCAGCGGCTGGAGCCGCTGCCGAAGAGGGGCTCGGGCTACCTCCGCTTGGCGCTCCTCCCGAGCCCGGCACCATCGTCCACTCGCGACGCATCGTATCGCCGAGAGGGAGCCGGAGCGGCTCCTCGATGGTCTGGAACCCGTCCTTCTCCATATGGAGCAAGTAGTCCTTGGTCGCATCCAGAATCAGCAGCGTGAACTTTCCCTTCTTGTTCGTGCTTCGCTCTTGCGTGACATCGAACCCCACGCCCGTCACCTTCACCTGGACATCGACGATTGGATTGCCGTCGAGGTCGACGACGCTGCCGACGAGCCGCCCCTCGTTGCCAGCCCACACCGGGACCGTCGCCAGAAGACAAAGCACCACTGCCAGCAATGACGTAAGGCTCTTGCTAATCATGCGTCTCTCTCCTCAAAGAAAGTATCGATTTCACAGTTCCGATTCTATGCCGAGCACACCCTCGAATTCGAGTAGTCGCTGCTCGAGCTCGATTGTGCGCGGGTCATCAGGCGATCTCCCTTGCGCCTTCTTCAGCCACCGACGCGCCTTTCTTACTTTGCCACTGTCCAGGGCCCAGCTACCGCGTGCGGCCCAGGTCTCGGCTAGCTCACTACCGACCTTCGAGGCTCTCTCGTAGAAGCGCCCGGCTTCTTCGAGTCGCTGCGAAGCGAGGCTCTGATCCCCCAACTCGAGGTAGATGAACGGGTTCCTGTTGTTCCTCCGGTCCAAAACTTTCAGGATTTCCCGTGCCGCCTCACTCTCGCCGCGGAGTCGCATCAGGGCGAACAAGTTGTGGTAGGCCACGTGGTACTCGGGATCTACTTCGGTCGCCTGAAGGTAGGCACTCTCTGCCGCGTCGAGACGTCCAGACCTGCGCCATGCCACACCCAGATTGCTCCACCCCTCCGCCAGTGTCGGATCCAGTCTGGTCGCAGTCTCCGCCCAACCGAGGGCCTCCCCGGCTTGTCCATCTTCGAGGAGCTCCGCAGCGCGATTCGCGTAGTAGCGAGCCAGTGCGTTGAGATCGGAGATGGGGCGGGCCTGACTCCTGTCGAGATCTGCCAAATCCCCGAACTCGAGGAGGTAGCCCTCGGCTCCGCTGCCGTACCCGGCACTGATGTGACCCGACACGACAATGAGATCGCCCGACCTCCTGAACCGCTCGATCAGCTCGTAGTTCACATAGTAGGTGGGAATACCCAGCTCGCGACTCATCCCGACCATGAGGTGGGTAAAGGCCAGGCAGTTGGCCTGTTGGGATCGGAAGGCCTCAGCTGCCGTTCCGGTGTAGCCGGGAGCGTAGACCAGGGCCAATCCGTCGGGCTCGGTCATGGCTCGAAGCAGCCCCGTAATCGTCTCTTTCGGGGAGGGACTCGTCTTCACGTTGTCCCGAAGCCATTGCCTGATCTCTTCAGTCAAGGTGTCTGGAAAGACTATTTCCGCCGGATTCAGCCCCTTCGCCTCGACCTCAGCCACCAGCCTGGCACGCAAATCCCGGCCAACGCTGCCTTCCGCACCTTCGACCTCCGGCCACCCGGTACCCGCCACGAGGAAGACAGCAACGGCGGCTCCGCGCATCACCCACCAGATCGAGCCTCGAACACAGTCTTCCCGGCACCGAATCCAATGGCCCGGCCGACGCGGGAAACCAGAACTGACGACGCTTTCCTCCCCGCCTTCGTGCATAGGCTACCCAGACGGCATCCTAACAGCCGGTTCTCTCCGCCACCCCTGATGCAAAGCAATGGTATGATCCGGCCCGTCTCGAGCGCCGCAAGGCACCCAGGAAGCGCTCGACTTTTCCTCCCGGAACAATGAGTGGACGACGGCCGATTCTCCGCCTCCTTTGCTTCGCCGCAGTGTTTGTAGCCGCTGTCTCTGCACAGGGTTCGACTGAGTGGGGCAAGAGCGTCGCCGAAGCGCGGGCCCAGGCAGAGTCCTCGAATCGCCTCATCCTGGTGGATCTCTATGCCGACTGGTGCCACTGGTGCAAGCGTCTCGAGAGCGACGTCTTCTCCACAGAAGAGTTCCAGCTTTACAGCAAGAAGTTCGTGCTGCTCCGCGTCGATACCGAGGACGGTGCCGAAGGGGCCGACCTGCAGGAGAAGTTCTCTGCCTACAACCTGCCTACAATCCTGCTCGTGGATCATCGGTTGGTCGAGTTCGGGAGGGTCGAGGGCTATGCACCCACTGACCAGTTCATCGGCGTGGTCGAACGTGAGATCGCAGAGTTTCGGGCTCTCGAAGCCGGGTACGAGCGCTTTGCCGATACCAACGATCCGGGAGCGCTGGCCGTTCTCGCCGACGAGTTCCACAAAAGAGGCGATGGCAAGCGGGCCAGCAGTCTGTACCGGCGCTTGCTGGAGACCGATACCCTCGACAAAGAGAAGGCGAACTGGACTCGCCTCCAGCTGGCGGATGCCCTGCGGCTCGATGAGCAGTTCGACCTGGCAAGCCAAGAGGTGTCTGACGCCCGAGATCGTGGTCGGACAACCGGCAACCAAGACCTGATCGAACGCCTCGATCTGGTCCAGGCGCAGATATCGCTCGACCGCGGGGATTGTTCAGCGGCCAGGAGCGAGCTACGCCGATTCCTCCTGACTCATCCAGCGAGTCAGCTGCGCCCCTGGGCTCAGCGAACCCTGGACGACCTCGAAACCGACCCATCCACATGCGCCTGAGAAGAGCCGCGTTTCCCAGGGGCACCCAACCCTTGCGCCTTCTTCTGGCCACCGTCGCGGGCGATCTCTCTGAAGGCATTCGAGCGATCCGATGGGCCTCGATGCTCGTTCTGGCATGCCTGCCCCTGCTCACCGCTTCGACGCTGCTCGGTCAAGGGCCCGGCCGGGCCGAAAAGGCGAGCTTTTCGGTCGTCGCCGACAAGACAGCTCATGCACCGGGCGAACAAGCGAGTCTGGCCGCGGTCATGGATATCGAAAGGGGCTGGCATACCAACAGCAATCAACCGACCTTCGAATACCTCATCCCGACGAAGATCGAGATCGCTCTGCCAGCAGGCTGGCCTGGGGCCTCGATCGACTATCCCAGGGGGGAGATGAAGACATTCGCCTTCGCCGACCAGCCCATATCGGTCTACGAAGAGGAAGTGGCTCTGATCGCTACTTTCATCATTCCCGACTCCCAAACCGAAGGCGTGGTGCCTGTCGAGCTGAAGCTCACCTATCAGGCTTGCGACGACAGATCCTGCCTCCCACCGGTCACCACAGCCAGGACCTTCGACCTGACTATCGGGCCGGGAGGGCAGCCCACGCACCAGGAGATCTTCCAGATACGCGAAGCCGAATCCTCTCCGCCCTCTTCCCAGAAGCCGCCGGTCAGCTTGCCGTTGATTCTGCTTCTCGGCGTCGTGGGAGGCCTGATTCTCAACGCGATGCCATGCGTGCTACCAGTGCTCTCGCTCAAGATCTTCGGCCTGGTCAAGAGCGCCGGCAAGGGCCGCTCGCAAGTCGTTGTCGGATCGTTGGCCACCGCCCTCGGAATCCTCCTCTCGTTCTGGGCTCTCGCTTTGGCGGCGATTCTGGCCCGCTCCGCTGGTGCTGCCGTCGGATGGGGAGTCCAGTTCCAGGAACCGACTTTCGTCGTGGTGTTGACCCTGATCGTGATCCTCTTCTGCCTGAATCTGTGGGGCGTCTTCGAGATCGTCCTGCCGATGAGGCTGGCGCAGTTCGCGGATTCCGGACCCAAGGAGGGGGTCCCCGGGCATCTGGCCTCGGGTCTGTTCGCCACTCTCATGGCTACCCCCTGTTCGGCGCCGTTTCTGGGCACGGCGGTGAGCTTCGCCCTGAGTCAACCAGCCTCGACGATCTTTGCCGTCTTCACCGCTATCGCCGTTGGCATGGCACTGCCCTACTTCATTCTGGCCGCCGCACCCAGGACAGCACAACTCCTGCCCAAGCCGGGTCCGTGGATGGACAACCTACGGATCGTCATGGGATTCCTTCTGGCCGCGGCTGCGATCTGGCTGCTTTATGTTCTCGCTGCGCAGGTCAGTCGAGAGCGCCTGGCGTTTATCGAGCTGGCGATCCTCGGGATGGCCATGTTCGTGTGGATCCGTCACAGCTCCACCATTCGGGGCTGGGTCAGAAAACTGGCTCTTGTCGGCATCGTGATCACAATGGTAGTGGCCGTGGCTCTGGCAGCTGGCGCCGACGTTACGAGGGTCGACCCTTCGAGCACCGGGCATTCCACCGGCCTCATCGACTGGCTGACCTTCGATCGACAGGAGGCGGAGCGCCTGGCCTCGGCCGGTCACCTGGTGTTCGTCGATGTCACGGCCGATTGGTGCTTCACCTGCAAGGTCAACGAGCGACTGGTCCTCGAGACTCCCGAAGTTGCCGGGGCTTTCGAGAAGCACGAGGTCATCTCGATGAAGGCTGACTGGACGACTCGGAGCGACACGATCACGCAGTATCTCGCCGATCATGGGCGCTACGGTATTCCCTTCTACCTCCTCTATCGGCCTGATCAGGATCCGCACGTATTCTCCGAGTTGCTGACCAAGGAAGCCGTGGTCAGCGTGATCGAACAGGCTTCTGAGTAGCCTGATGTCGGGACAATGGACTTCCTTCTCCTGATCCTTGGTATCGGCCTTCTCTACGCGGGGGGCGAAGGTCTGGTCCGGGGTGCCGCGAACCTGGGAAGACGCCTGGGCCTGAGTCCGATGATCATCGGACTGACGATCGTCTCGATGGGCACCTCGAGCCCGGAGCTGGCTGCCAGCCTGGTCGGTGTCTTCCAGGGTGCGCCGGCTGTCGCGATGGGCAATATCATCGGCTCCAACATTGCGAACCTCTCACTGGTCTTGGGAATCACGGGGGCGATCTGGCCCCTTACCGTCGCGGCCCGATTCATCCAGAGAGAAGTCCCGTTCATGCTGCTGACCAGCGCCCTCGTCTTCCCGCTAGTCTGGGACGCCCAGGTGAGTCGGCTCGAAGGAGGCCTGCTTCTGACGATCCTGGTTGTCTATCTGATGAGACTGCTGTGGCGGCGGGAGCCGGAAAAGGCCGAGGTCTCTGCAGAGTTCGACGAGGCTTTCGGCGACAGATGGCGATCTGTGGGTATCAGTCTGCTCCTGGTGATCGCCGGGATCGGCCTACTGGTGGCTGGAGCACAAGCTCTGATTCAGGGAGCCGTAGGGTTGGCGCGCGCGCTCGGCGTGGGCGAGCGAGTCATCGGCCTCACGGTTGTGGCCTTCGGCACGAGCCTACCCGAGCTGGCTAGTAGCGTGGTGGCCGCCGCTCGCAAAGAAGGCGACATCGTCATCGGCAATCTCATCGGATCGAATGTCTTCAACATCCTGTTCATCCTCGGCGCGACCGCGGCGGCTCGGCCTATCTCGGTCGTCGAGCCGGTCTGGTTCGATCTGATCGTGATGATGCTGGTCAGCCTGGTGGTCTGGCGGTGTTTTGGAACCGGCTCTAGGCTCAGTCGGGTAGAAGCCGTCGGACTCGTGGTCGGCTACTGGGCTTACGTGCTCGTACTCTTCATTTGGCACTAGAGGACCGTCTGACTCGCTCTTTCAGGGCTCGGAACTCTTCGAGGCGCAGTGACAGCTCGCGCTCGAAGCCCCGTTCCTGCGGTCTGTAGAAGCATCGATCCGCCAGATTCTCCGGTAGGCACTCGATCCCGCCGACACCCTCATCGACGGAGTGGGCGTAAACGTAGCCTTCGCCGTATCCAAGCTCAGTCATGAGCTTCGTCGGAGCGTTGCGCAGCGCGGCTGGCACCGGCGCTGCGGGCTCTTCTTCCACCGCGCGACGGACTTCGCCGTAGGCCGCATAGACTGAATTGCTCTTCGGAGCTAGCGACAGGTAAAGAGTCGCCTGAGCGAGGGCCAGCTCCCCTTCCGGGGAACCGAGGCGGTGATAGGCGTCCCAGGCCGCAAGGGTCTGGGGCAATGCCATCGGATCGGCCAGCCCCACATCCTCACTCGCAAAACGGACCAGGCGGCGGGCGATGTACAAGGGGGCTTCGCCCGCTGTCAGCATCCGTGCAAGCCAGTACAGGGCCGCATCAGGGTCACTCTCCCTGAGCGACTTGTGCAGTGCGGAAATGAGATTGAAGTGCTCTTCGCCCGACTTGTCGTACAAGAGCACCTTCTGCTGAACAACCCGGGACACTCTGGCCGCGTCAATCTGTCGAACCGCGTCTCCTGCGGCATCGAGCGCAACCAGTTCCACTAGATTGAGCGCTCTTCGCGCGTCACCCGAGGCCATCTGCACCAGAGTCGCCAGGGCGTCGTCCTCGAATTCGATTCGCAGACTGCCAAGGCCCCGCTCCTCGTCCGCTAGAGCCTGGGCGACGACCCTCTCGAGCTCGGCCTCGCTCAAGGGGCGCAGAACGACGAGCCGACATCTCGAAAGCAGGGCTGAATTGATGTGAAACGAAGGGTTCTCGGTGGTTGCACCGATCAGCAGAATGTCTCCACTTTCGACGTAGGGGAGAAAGGCATCCTGCTGGGCTCGATTGAATCGGTGGATTTCGTCCACGAAGAGCAGCGTCCGCCGGGTCTCGGCACCCCGCAGTCGCGCCGCCTCTGCCATGACCTCCTTGACCTGCTTGATTCCTGAGGTCACGGCACTGAAAGGTACGAATCGGCAGGTGATCTCAGCCGCCAGAATGCGCGCAATCGTCGTTTTACCGGTTCCCGGTGGGCCCCACAGGATGAGCGACGGGACCCGATCCTCGGCCATGGCTCGCCGCAAGTAACCGCCTTCGTCGACGACCTCCTGCCCGACCACCTCATCGAGAGACTCAGGGCGCATCCGGTCGGCCAGGGGCGCCGGGCCCGACCGCTCCGGCGCTGGCGGCTCGAGATGATCGAACAAGGGACCGTTCATCGCATCTTCCTGGGTTCCCGCTCAGTTGGCGCCGGCAATCGACGACGACATCTGCCGTGCCCACTCCACCAGGCCGTCGCCGACGAAGATCTCGTCGAGGGGGCGGACTCTCGCTCCTTTGATGAAGTCGAAGCACAGATCGGAGCGATCGAGAACCCCTGGCTTCCCTCGATCGGCCACCAGAATGGCGATTCTCTCCCCGACTCTCAAGAAATCTCCGGGCTCGACAGCCTCGAGGCTCCATACCGGCCCCTCCTGGAGATCGACATCGGTCCACTTCAGGTCCTCATAGGAGAGCCGGGCGCGATCGAGCATCTCCCGATATACCGTCAATCGCGAGAAAGCCAGGCGATTCCGCGTCCAATCCGCCAACAAGTCACCCGCACCGCCGAGAGCCTGCGGCGCTACCTCGATCTGGCTCAGGCCGAAGACCTGGGACGGAACCTCCAGCCCTCCCGGCAAAGACGCGATCACCGTCGGGAAGCCTTCTACCTTCCTTGGCAGGTCCGTAGCCTCTGGAGATCGCAGCCTTACCTCGGGTGTGATCGAGCTTTTCGGCCCGAACATTTCGATTCGCACGTGGAAGCGCTGGGTGCCGAAGCGCGGCAGGCCCGTCACCATGTCGCGAACCTCTTGTCTCTCGGCACTGGGCTGCAAGTCCCCTGGAACGGACCAAGCTCGGGCCCAATCCGAGCGAAAGACCTCCCGGAAGTAGAACGCTTCGAGGCCCTTGGCCTCTTCGATAGCGACAAAAGGTGTGAACCCCTCCACCGTGAACCAGAGGATTCTGGGCGCCTCGCTGCGGGTCCAACGCCGAAGAAGGTCGGGTGGGATCTCTTCGCCTTCGATGACGAGCCGATCCGCCTCTGTGAAGTAGATCGTCTTGCCAGACCATTCCTTGGCCTCGAGCACGGCATGCAACTCGAAATTTGTCCCGGCGGAGACCTCCAACCTGCCCGTCTGGGCGACATCAGAGCCTTGTGCCTGGATGGCGACCCAAGCAGCCACCGGCTCCGGCGCAAACTGCTGCTCGACCGGGCCCGACAGCATCAAGCCACCAACCAGCAGGCCGACCAGGGCTACAGCCGACCAATAGATCTTCTGTTGGCTCGTCATGAGAAGCCGTCTCGCGACGAAGGAGGGTGAGAGCTCGCGCTACCTCTCGCTCAGCTCTTCGAGCCTACTACCGACATCCCGGTAGCTGGAGTTGACGCCGTAGATCTCGACAAACTGTAGTCGGGCCTGGTCCTCTTCGCCGATCGAGACGTAGAGATTGCCGAGCTCGTACCAGAGACCCAACGTCTCCTCCTCGGTGATCGTCGGCGAGTCAAGACCCTCCTTGTACCACTTGACTGCAAGCTCCGGAAAGCCCTTCTCGAGGAAGCACGTCGCCAACAGCGAGCAGCAGTCGACGAGGTACCTGGGGTCTTTCGCGGCCAGCTGAAACTCACCGATCGCCTCATCGATGAGCCCCATCTCCCTATAGGCGATCCCAAGGTTGTAGTGGGTGTCGTAGTCCTCGGCCGACAGGGTTTCGGCCATCCCCTTCTTGAAGCCTTCGACGATTTCCTCCAGGCTCTGCTCTTCAGGCGCCACGAGGAGCTCCTCGCCCTCCAGCTCCTCCTCGTCCTCCAGCTCCTTCTCCAGCTCGGTGGCCAGATCGAAGAACTCATCTTCCTGCTCGAAGAGGTCATCGCGAGCAGCCCCGGACTCGGCCACCCCCTGACTCACGTCCTCGAGCCAACTAGCGTCCTTTTCCGGCTCAGCCGACGCGACAGGAGCCTCCGCCTCGGGCACTTCCTCCAGCTCGATCGCTACTGGCACTGGCGGACTGACCAGCCGCTCCTTGATCGTGAAGCCGTCCTCGATGAGGAGTTTCTGGATGCTTTCCCAAGCGTCCTCGACCTCCTGATTCGTCTCGAAACCCGCCAGTTGATTGGCCAGCTCAGCGACCCGGTCGGCATGCTTCAGCTCCAGGTGCAGCGTGATGAGTCGGCAATGCACCTCGGGATCTTCCTCGGCGATCTCGAGTAGCTCCTCCAGCCTCTCGACCGCCTTGTCCTCCATCCCATATCTGGCCAGGACATCCGCTTCAATGAGCAGCTCGGCCTTCTTCTCCAGTTCGCTCCTAGCCGATTCCTCCAGCGCAGACTGCTGGATGTCGCCAAGGTCCAGACTCACTTCGCTGGGGGCCTCATCGACTTCGAGGTCCTCGATACCCTCGAGATCGATCTCGAACTCGAGATCTTCCTCGACTGCCTCTTCACTCGCGGCTGTTTCGGCTGCGATGGCCTCTTCCAGCGCTGTCTCGAGGATGCTCTCGTCGGAACCGCTCGCCGAGATCGCTTCTGCCTCGGGCTCAGGCTCCTCTTCGAGCTCGAAGCCCGGCGTTTGAGCGGCGGCCGGCTCGGCATCCAGCCTGGCTTCTGGGTTCTTCTCGAGCGCTATCGCCATCACCCGATCGGCCTCTTCCACATGGCCGCCGACACGCAACTCTTGCAGGATGTCGCTGAGAAAGCTCAACTCCTTCGGGGCGACGTCGAGCGCCTTCAGACAGACTTGCGTGGCCTCTTCAATGCGGCCGTGAGACAACATCAGCCTGGCGATCTCCCGGAACTGGGCCATCGCTTCAGGCAATTGCTCGCTCTCCTGGTGCAGCTCTGCCAGGTGCAGCCGATGGGTCGGGTTCGTCGGCTCCAGATCGACCAGCTCCTTGTAGATCCGGATCGCCGATTGGGAGTCGCTGCCCTGCAGATACTGCTTGGCCACGGTCTGATACTGAACCCGAGCGTCGGTGACCAGGCCCTGACGACGCTGAAGATCCGCCAACTTGGCCCCCGACTCGATGCGGGCAGGATCCAAGCGAATGATCTTCTTGTAGATTGCGATTCCCTTGAGGAAGAATCCCTCTTGCGTGAAGTGATCTGCCGCCTGACTGAACAGATCGATCGCCTCGTCCACCTGATCGAGGCGGGCGTACAGATCGCCGACGCGATTCAAAGTACTCGTGTCGCCAGGGTTCTCTCTCAGCAGCTTGCGGTACTGGTCGATGGCAGCCTGCAGCTTGCCACGACTCACCAGCCGTTCGGCATTGCCAATCACTTTTTGACGACTCGCCGCCATCAGGCGCCCGCCTCATCGGTTCTGGGCAGGACCGATCTGAAGGTCAATCTGTGCTCGGGAGAAGGTCCATATTCGGCCAGGGCCTGACGATGCTCGGCGGCGCCATAGCCTTTGTGACGGGCAAAACCGTACTGAGGGTATTTCTCGTCCATCTCGCGCATCAGGCGATCCCGCTCGACCTTGGCGAGGATCGAGGCACTGGCCACGGTGTAGCTGACCGCGTCCCCCCTGACCAGCCCAAGAGCTGGGTAGCCCAGCGAAGACAGTCGAACGGCGTCGAGGACGGCGCAGTCGGGCCTAGGATTCAAGTCCTCAAGGCACGCCATCATCGCCCGACGAGTGGCCTCGAGGATGTTGGTGCAGTCAATCACAGCAGACGATACCGAATTTACCGACCACGATAGCGCAGACTCCTTGATAGTCGCTGCCAGCCTCTCCCTTGCAGAAGCACTCAGATTCTTGCTGTCGTCCACACCGGGCAGGGTATGGCCCGGCCCCAGAACCACCGCAGCCGCGACCACTGGACCGGCGAGACAACCGCGACCGGCCTCGTCCACCCCTGCCACTCGTTCATACCCCACCAGTCGCAACAGCTCATCCACTCCACTCAACAGGCGCAATCGATACGCCTCGGAAACGAGCTGTTGCAGCGACGTCAAACTTACCACCCCCGAGCCCGCGGCAGGCCCTACGAAGCGTTCTTGGTAGCCTTCTTCTGCAGTCTGTCTTCTCGCCGCTCTTCGATCCGTGCCGCCTTGCCTCGCAACCCACGAAGATAGTAGAGCTTGGCCCGCCGCACTCGGCCTCGCCGAACCACTTCGATCTTGTCGAGGACCGGCGAGTGAATCGGGAACACCCGCTCGACGCCGATTCCTCCCGACATCTTGCGCACAGTGAACGATTCGCCGGTTCCGGTTCCCCGACGTGCGATCACGACCCCCTGGAACAGTTGAATGCGCTGTTTGTCACCCTCGGAGACCTTTACGTGGACTCGCAGGGTGTCGCCAGCACGGAATTCCGGGAGATCCGACCTCAGATACTCTTTCTCGACTTCTTGTAGCGTATTCATGGCTATTCAAACCTTTCCACCTAGCAGAAAGTCATCTATTCTCGAGGTGACTTCGTATTATCTTTGTCCTCGGGCTGTGTGACAAGGTCCACCGCATCAGGGGGGTACCCCGAGCCCTCACGCTCGATCTCGGCAAGCCACTCGAGCTGCTCCTCGGTAAGCGCTGCCTGGGCGAGCAAATCCGGTCTTTTTTCCCAAGTAGCTCGTATCGCCTGGCGTCCTCTCCACGCGCGAATCGCGCCGTGATCGCCTGACACAAGGATATCGGGGACCGGTACTCCCTCGACGACCTGGGGACGCGTGTAATGAGGGTAGTCCAGCAGTCCGTTCCTGAAGCTATCCTGTTCGACGCATTGCGGCTGCCCCACGACGCCAGGGACCTGCCGTGAGAGCGCCTCGATCAAGACCATCGCAGGCAGCTCTCCGCCCGATAGCACGAAGTCACCGATGGAGATCTCGTCGTCCACGACAGCCACTCTGACCCGCTCGTCGATACCTTCGTAGCGCCCGCAAAGCAAGATCAGCCGTTCCTTGGCGCCAGCGAGCTCCCGCACCCCTGAATCGGTCAATCGCCGCCCCTGTGGCGACAGGAGAACGCATCTCGAGGGCGCATCGTTCGCCACGACGCGGACGGCTTCGATCCAGGGAGGAGCCTTCATCACCATCCCACCACCCCCGCCGTAGGGTTCGTCGTCTACGGTCTGGTGCTTGCCGTAGGCGAAGTCGCGAAGATTGTGCACCGAGACATCCAGGTCTCCAGTCCCGACGGCGCGCCCGATCAGGCTGGTCGAGAGAAACTCCGTGAACAGCTCCGGGAAGATCGTTATGACCGAGATGTGCATGTCTCTACCAGACCCTCGGGAAGATCGACTTCGATGGTACCGGCCGTGGTATCCACCCGTTTCAAATAGGCACGGACGAATGGAACCATCAGCTGCCTTTCTCCGTCTTCGATCTTGAGGATCAGCCCTCCCCCGTCTTCTACGATCTCGACAACCCGCCCCAGATCGCCCTCCTCCTCATCGTGGCAGGCACAGCCCAGGAGCTCGAAGTAGTAGTAGCTGCCTTCCGGCGACGGCGGCACACTCTCCCTCGAGACCTCCAGTCTGGCTCCCCTGAGGCTCTCTGCTTCCTCCCGATTGTCCGCTCCGACGAACCCGACCACCACCGTGTCCTTCTGCCGCCGTGAGGACTCGATGACGAAATCCCGGCGCTCACCATTCGGATACACCACCTGGAGCTCACTTCCCTTTTCGAACCGATGAGGAGTATCGCTCAAGAGTTGGAGCACCACCTCCCCACGCAAACCGTGAGGTCGGCGCACCTCTGCCACCACGATGGTGGGAGGCAGCTCTCTTGGAGAATCAGGTTTCGATGATTTCCAGCTCATAGCGTTCCCCATCGCGGGAACCACGAGCTGCCAACAGGGAACGCAGGGCACGAGCGGTTCGACCTTGTCGGCCGATCACCTTGCCGAGATCCTCGGGTGCCACTTGAAGCTCGAAGAGGGTGGAGTCCCGACCCGGGATCTCTTCGAGATCAATCTCCTCGGGCTCATCGACGATCAGGCCGATGACTCTGGCGAGGGCTTCCTGGACCGCTGACTCACTCACGCGGTCGAGCTCGTTGCTTCCTGGCGACGTAGCAACTTCTGAACTGTTGGAGTCATCTGGGCGCCACGCTGCACCCAGTGCTCTACACGCTCGCCGTCAATCTTGATGGTCTCCGGCTCGGAGCGCGGGTCGTAGATACCGACCTCATCGATCGCCGACGCCGTTGGAGTCTTCCGCGAATCGGACACCACGACCCTATAGAAGGGCCGATGTGTGGAACCCATTCGGCGGAGCCGAATCTTCAACATGATCTCATTCCTCCGGTCAAACTTGGCTCGGCTCAGCGCAGATATAAGACGCACTCACCCTGTTCGCCAGGGTTTTGGCCGAATGTTTCATTGTAACAAGGAAATCCGCAATGAGGGATTCCCGACGGGTCGGACCCTATCTCAGACCCGCCGCCTTTTTCAACCACTTTCCTTTGACACCCTTCAACATCTTGCGAGTCTCGCGGTACTGCTTGAGGAGTTGGTTGATCTCCTGCACGGACACTCCCGAGCCTCGCGCGATGCGGCGCTTTCGGCTGCCGTTGAGGACTCGAGGTTCGCGGCGCTCCTGCGGAGTCATGGAGTCGATCATCGCTTCGACTCTCGTCAACCTCTTCTCGTCCACCATCGAGGCATCGAGACCCTTGAAAGGGCCGGCCTTGGGGAGCATCTCCATGATCTGGCTCAGCGGGCCCATTCGCCGCATCTGTCGCAGCTGATCCCTCAGATCCTCCAGAGTAAACTCCTGCTTGGCGATGCGTTCCGCGAGACGCTGGGTCTCGGCGGCGTCGAGGCCCTCCTCGGCCTTCTCGATCAGGGAAAGAACATCGCCCATACCGAGGATTCGGGAGGCCATGCTCTCGGGGCGAAACAGCTCCAGGTCACCCGACTTCTCGCCGACGCCGACGAAGCGGATGGGCACTTTCGCGACGCTCCGGATGGAGAGAGCGGCCCCGCCACGCATGTCGCCGTCCAGCTTGCTCAGGATCACACCCGTCAACGGCAGGACCCGGGCGAACTCCTCGGCGCTGCGGACCGCATCCTGACCGGTCATGGAGTCGGCAACCAACAAGGTCTCAGTGGGCTCGACTGCTGTCGCCAGGTCGCGGATCTCTTCCATCAGACGGTCGTCGACATGCAAGCGACCGGCGGTGTCGATCAACACGACATCATGACCCCGTTCCTGCGCCGCCTTCATCGAGCGCCGTCCCAACCGCAGGACATCCTCACCAGGCTCAGGCTCCAGCACAGGGACTCCTACCCCGCCTCCAACCTGGGCCAACTGCTCGACGGCCGCCGCGCGCTGCAAATCACCCGCCACCAGGAGTGGGTGACGCCCCCGCTGCTTGAGGCGCAGAGCCAGCTTCCCCGCCGTAGTCGTCTTGCCGGAGCCCTGGAGGCCGCACAGCAGGATCACTGTCGGCCTGCCGCTCAGCTCGAGCTCCCAACCAGGCTCCCCGAGAAGCGTGATGAGCTCGTCGCGGACGATCTTGATGACCTGCTGATCCGGCGTCAGGCTGTCGAGAACCTTCTGGTCGATAGCCCGTTCGCGCAACCTGCCGACAAAAGCCTTGACCACCCGGAAGTGGACATCCGCCTCGAGCAGAGCCAGTCGGATCTCGCGCAACGCTTCCTGCAGGATCTCCTCTGAGACCCGACCCTCGCCCTTCAGCCGGCGAAATGTGTGCTGCAGCTTTCCTTGAAGTCCGTCGAACATTGGTGTCGGTTTCCTCTTGCAACTCGGCGCACGATGGTAGCAAATCCGCGACAGGTGCCGCATCGCGCCGAGGAGTTATACTCCCTCGCCATGACCCGAAGAGCCAAGATCATTGCGACTCTGGGTCCGGCCAGCTCCGAGGAGTCGGCGCTGGGCCGACTCTTCGACGCCGGAGTCGACGTTGTACGCCTCAATCTCTCGCATGGCGATTCGCAAGAGCATCGACAGAACATCGCGAGGATTCGAAAAGTCGCGGGTGACAAGGGCCTCTACGTGCCCATCCTCTTGGATCTCATGGGGCCCAGGTACCGACTCGGCGAAGTGCCGAACGGCCCTCGTTGGCTGAACAAAGGCGAGACCGTCGCCCTCGCCGCTGAGGCCTCCGATGTCGCGATTCCCCTGAGCGACAGCGACCTCCTGCGGCACCTCAGACCCGAACAACGACTCCTGATCGATGGCGGCCTCGTGGAATTGCGGGTGGCCGAAGCCCTCGAGAGCCGCGCCGAGGCGGTCGTGGTGATCGGCGGGCCGATCTCGACCAGGAAGGGCATCAACCTTCCGGACACCGACCTGCCATTCGAGATCTCGGACAAGGACCGCAGCGACATAACACTGGCCGTCGAGGAGCAGGCCGACTATCTTGCGGCCAGCTACGTCGGCCAGGCTGCCGACCTGACTCGAATCCGCGGCCTGGTGCGAGAGGCAGGCGGCGAACTGCCCATCATGGCCAAGCTCGAGCGCGCCAGAGGGGTGGCCAATCTGCAAGAAATCGTCGAAGCGGCCGACGCGGTGATGGTCGCCCGAGGCGACCTCGGCGTAGAGGTACCGCTGCACCGGGTGCCGGTCCTGCAGAAGAAGATCATCGATTCCTGCTTGCGGGCGGGCAAGCCCGTCATCGTTGCCACCCAGATGCTCGAGTCGATGATGGAGCACCACCGGCCGACTCGGGCCGAGTCGTCCGACGTTGCCAACGCGGTGCTCGACGGTGCCGATGGAATGCTCTTGTCAGGCGAAACCGCCGTCGGCCAGTTTCCGGCCGAGACAGTCGAGACCATGGCCCGGATCATCTGCGAATCCGAGGCCTATGCCCATCAACGCGACCCGGGTGGACCCGAGGCCGCGGCTGGATCCGGTCGGCCTTTCGAGGGCAGCGAGATCGCCGACGCGATCGCTCGCGCCGCCGTCTTTACGGCCGCCAACTTGGGAGTCCGTCAGATCGTCACCTTTACCCAGAGCGGTTTTACCGCTCGTCTGCTGTCCAGATACCGCCCTCGGGCGCCGATCCTGGCCTTTACCCCCAGCAATGAGGTCGCCAGGAAGGTCCAGATTCTCTGGGGCACACGCCCCTTCGTCGTGCGCGACCGCGTAAAGAGCCACGGTGAAATCGTCGAGCTCGTCGAGCGGCAGCTCCTGGCGTCCGGCAAGGTTGCGCCCGGCGACAAACTCATCCTCTTGATGAAGGACTTGCAAGGAGACGAGCCCGGGACCAACCTCATGCGGTTGCATGAAGTGGCAGGGACCTAGCCTAAGGGCTTAGGGGCTTAGGGGCGAAGGGGCCTAGGGGCGAAGGGGCCTAGGGGCGCAGGGGCCTAGGGGCGAAGGGGCTTAGGGGCGTAGGGGCCTGGCGCAATGAGGCATTGAGGCATTGGGGCAATGGGGCAATGGGGGTAGCGAGGGCTCAGGAGTCCATGCGCTTTCGATAGCGCAGGAGCAGATACGCGGGAAGCAGCGTGATGGCCACCAGCCCGGTGGACAGAGCCCCGAGAATGGCCACCTTGCCCATCGATTGCAGGCCTGGGTAGTGAGACAGGGACAGGGATCCGAAACCAACGGTCGTCGACAGGGCAGCCAGAACGATGGCTTTGCCAGTCTCCACGAAGCCGGCCATGAGCTCCTCTTCGGACTGCTCGCCCAACTCCCGATACCGATGGATCATGTGAATTCCGTAGTCGACACCAATGCCGATGATCATGGTCGAGACGAATATGTTCATGAAGTTCATGTTGGCGCCCATGAGCACCATCCCGCCAAGCATCCACACGAGGCCGACCAGCAGAGGGACGAGAGTCAGAATCGTGTCCCACAACCGCCGGTAGTCCAGCCAGAGCAGAAGCCCCACGACCAGGAAGCCCAGCACCGCCGCCACCACGGCGTCGTGGAGAACGGTCCGGCGCAGAAAGCTGCTGACCACATTGGCACCCGTCAGCACCGCTTTGGGCCCGAGGCGATCGGCTAGCTGCACCGCGCCGGGCGGGGCTTCTCGTCGCCACAGTGTCCCCTTCGGGAACAGGTAGACGACGCTCTTCCAGCCTTCTTCGGTCTCGTGCAGGTATCGATCGAGGAGCGAACGCGCCTGACTCACTTGATCGAAGTCGTCCATGGCCACGGTTCGATCTCGGCTGATCGCCTTGTCCAGAAGCTCCAGCCCCGACTCGAACGGCTCCACCCGGAGGCCCTCCTCGAGGGCCGTCTCCGCGAAGACTCGGCGAATCCTCTGCATATCCAGGGGACCCTGCCGAGCCTCCGCCAGCCAGGCAAGATTCTCGCGTTGGCGAGGTACCGGAGGGATCAGAGAAGACACCGAGTCGTAGCCTGAGAGAACACCTTGCTGGACCAGATCCTGGGCACCGTCAGCAGCTTGTGTGGCCAGGCTGAGGACCTCCTCCATCGAATCGCCATGAACCACCAGCATCATCTGCTCGAAGCCAACGCCGAACCTCTCCGCGACTTCGTCTCGCACCGCAGATCCCTGGTTGCCGGCTGGGCGCATCGACTGCACGCTGTCGACGAACTCCAACTGCAACGCCAACCAGGCAGCCAGGACCGTAACGACAAGGCCCGTGGCGAGGACGATTCGTGGCCTTTTCAGACTGGCTCGAATCAGCCGGGCGCTACCGAGTCCGTGGAGGTAGAGGCGCGGCTGCTTCGCTCGCCGGCTATGGTGGTCTTCGCTCCAGGACAGCATGGCCGGGAGGAGCCAGAGGACCGCAGCCATGCAGAGCAGGATGCCGGTCCCAGTCAGCAGACCCATCTGGAATAAGCCGGTGAACTCTGTGACACCGAAGGCGTAGAAGGTCGCCGCACTGGTGACCGCACCGACCACCACCGCACGGCCGGACGAACCACTCATCCTCGCCAGGCCCTCTTCCAGCGAGGCCCCTTGCTGCCTTTCCTCGACGAACCTGCCATAGGACACAATGACGAAATCGATCCCCAGACCGATGAGAAGGGCTGCGACACCGCTGGTCGCAGCGCTCAGCTTGCCGTAAGTCAAGCCGGCAAATCCGAAGGTCAGTGCCAAACCACAGGTCAACGGCAGAAAGGCGTAGATCAGCGGTCCGAATCGTCGAAAAGCGATCAGAAACAGCGTCAAGACACCGAGCATCGAGGTGACGATGTTGACGGTGACGTCGCGCCGAATCAAGGCGTCGTCCCCAAGAGCCATTACATAGCGCCCACCCATGGAGACCTCGGGCCTGTCGAGCTCCCGCGAGCCCATCATTTCCGGCCATTCGATTTCCAGCTCATCGATCACGCCCTGTACTTCGCCCAGGAGCTGGCGCGAGAAATCCACGTCCTGGGGCGGCCGGTCGGGCTTGGCGAGAATCAGGAACATCTCATGATCGCGAGACAGCAGGTAGCCGCTGGCCCAGTCGATGGCCAGGCCCTCCCGGGCCCCGGTCACCCGATCGAGGAAGAGCTCGGCCAGGCCCAGGGGGTCGAGGCGCATCAGGTTCTTGAGTGCCAGGGCCTGGGGAGTCTGGACCAGACGGCGGAGCTCCCGGACCCGGTCTCGCACGGCCTGATCGCTCAGCCTGGCCTCGAGGGCCCGCCTCCCGGCGTCGTCCAGGAACAGCAGGGCCTGCGGCATGAAAGTCGAGACCATTTCGGTCATCGCGCCGATCTTGTACTCGACTTTGTCCAGCTTTTCGAGTTTCTCGAGCTCGGCCCCCAACCGATCCGTGTACCCCTCGTACGGGGCGAGTCCCGAGCCTGGAGGCACTCGCACGACCAGCACCAGGTAGTCGACGCTTCCGAACTCCTCGAGGGAAGCCCTGAGAACCTGGACCTCCGGCGCCTTCTGGGGCAGGAGATTGAGGATGTCGGTGTCGAACCGAAGGCGGCTACCGGCGAGAATCGCCAGGACCAGCAAGATCCCCGTGGCGCCGAAGATCAGGCCGTACCGACGTCGCGCCGTCAGGGCGAGGCGCTGAAGAGCTCTACGTGCCATCTACTGAAAGACGGTGGAATGTGGGCCGATCAACCAGCAATCGGCGCGTCGCCTCAACCCTGGTTGGGTCCCTTCCGCTTCAATAGGTCGGGCGCGAATCGAACGAAGTACTCGGCACCGGAATACAGGCTCGCCAGCATCGCCAACCACAGCGACAAGGGAGCCAAGTGCTCGAATTCACCTAGTTGGTTGTAGAAGATCAGCAGGGAGATGGCGACGATCTGCATCACGGTCTTGAGCTTGGCCGATCGAATCGCGCCGAGCACGACGTTCTCCGACGCTGCAAGACTGCGCAGGGAAGAGACCGCGAACTCCCGCGCTATGATGACCACCACCATCCACGCGGGAGCCAGCCCCAGCTCGACGAGCGAAATGAAGGCAGCAGAGGTCAGGATCTTGTCGGCCGCCGGATCCAGGAGCTTGCCGAGCCGCGTGACCTGTTTGTTTCGCCGGGCAAGGAACCCGTCCAGGAAGTCCGTCAGCGAGGCGACCCAGAAGACCGCCAAACCGACAAACTCCTTGCCCTCGAATTTGGTCAGCAGCACCGCTACCAGCAGCGGCACGAGAAGTATCCGAAACAGAGAGAGTAGGTTCGGTGCGTTCAGGGCGTGACGGTAGTCTGAGATCGGAATGGATCAGCCCCCCGGGACAAGAAACCCTCCTGGCGGAAGAAGCGGTTCAGCGATCGCCCACCGGAGTGGTGGTCATCAAGTAACGGCCGTCCGAACCGCGAGTCAGAAACGTCTTGCGTCCGACCCTCACGTTCGTCGAGCCACTCAGCGTGAATCCCGGCTCGTTCCTGTAGATTCTGAGGACCTTTTCCACATACGAGCGCGTTTCCGGATACGGCGGAACTCCACCATACCGATTCACTGCTTCTGGCCCCGCATTGTACCCCGACAAAGCCAGCTCCAGATTGCCATTGAACAAATCGAGCATGCGACTCAGGTATCGAGTCCCGCCGCTCACATTCTGCTCGGCATCGTAGGGATCGCCCACCGCCAGCTCGCTGGCGGTTCCCGGCATCAGCTGCATGAGTCCCATTGCACCCTTGTTGGAAAGTGCCATGGTCTGGCCACCCGACTCCACCTGAATGACGGCTCGCACCAGGTCGGGATCCAGTGAGCGCATCGCCGAGTACTTGGCGACCAGGGATTCCAGCTCTTCGGTGGAGCTCGGAGTGACTGTGCGCGGCGGACCGTAGGTGCGCCGACTCCTGCCTTCGTTGTACATGACCCGGGTCCCGTCATCGAGGACCTTGAGCTTCACTTCCGCCGCCGCAGGAAGCGACACCAGAGCGAGGGCCAACCCGAGGCTCAGAACTCTCATCGCGTCAATCGACTCGAACAGTTTCGGCTTCGAGTTTAGAAAGAAACTTCAGATCGCTCAATGTGAGGCTTCACTTCCAAATCCCTAGGCGGTGGGCTGGAGCTGTTTCCGCACGAGGTTCGCGACTTCATTCAGGGCCTCTGGAAGCTTGTCCGGGTCCTTTCCACCGGCCTGCGCGAAATCGCCGCGTCCACCGCCACTGCCACCGACCATGGCGGCGATCTCTCTGGCCAGGTTGCCAGCGTGCGCCCGGCCCTCGAGGTCGCCCGTAACCGCAACAATCAGTGTCACCTTGGACTCTTCGCGACTACCCAGAACCACGACCCCAGAACCCAGTTTCTGGCGCAGGACGTCAGCCATGCTTCTCAGCTCACCGACCGGCGCCGCCGGGACCTCCTTCACCAGCACTTTGACTCCGTCCACCTCCTGCTCCTGGGCGGCTTCGCTACCGGAGACCAACTGCATCCGGAGCCGCGCCAGGTCCTTTTCCAGATCGCGGCGCTGCCCCTTCAATGCCGCGATCTCGCCGCCTGCCCGATCGGCCGGGACTCCGAGCTCCATTTCCACGTTCTGCAGGAAGGAGCGCTGTCGGCGCACGAGGTCGAGGGCACCTTCACCGGTCAAGGCCTCGATCCTACGGACACCGGATGCTATGCCTCGCTCTCCCGTGATCATGAAAAGCCCGATCTCGCCGGTGTTGGCGACGTGACATCCGCCGCAGAGCTCCAGGCTATCGACGACCCCACCATCCTCCAGCTCCAGGCCAGGGACCTCGACCGTCCGAACGGTCTCACCATACTTCTCGCCGAAGAGCGCCATGGCGCCTGCATCCAGAGCTTCTTGCCGCGGCCGATCCGGTGTGATCACTGTCGGTTCTGCTTGCAAGATCCATCGATTGACCAGGTCCTCTGCCCTGCTCACCTCGTCGGAAGTGGGGGGCCGGTGGAGGGTGTAGTCGAATCGCAGTCGATCGGGAGCGACCAGCGAACCGGCCTGGTGGACGGTGTCACCGAAAACCCTCCGCAGAGCCCGATGCAGGAGGTGCGTGGCGGTGTGGTTGCGTTGCGTTGGCAGCCTCCAGCCGCTATCCACTTCGGCCGTGACCGCCTCACCGCGATCGAGGCTTCCAGCCGACACTTCCACGAAATGCACCGAGACGCCGGCGGGGTCCTTCTGGGTGTCGACGACCAGCGCCTCGCCACCGTCCCAACGCATGCTGCCGCGGTCGCCCACCTCCCCTCCAGCCTCGGCGTAGAAGGGTGTGCGTTCGAGGATCACGACCCCCTCCTCTCCCTGTTCGAGCTTCTCGACCGGCAGATAGCGCCGTTCGCTCGCCCGCGCCAGACTGACCACCCTGGCCCCTTCGACTCGCCTCGTGTCATAGCCGAGGAACACGGTCTTGGGCTGCTCGTCGGCATGCACGGCTTCCCGGACCGCAGCCAGGCGTTCCTGACCTTCACCCACAGCCTCGCGTGACCGGCTCCGCTGCCGCTCCAACTCCACCTTGAAACCCTCTTCATCGAGCTCCAGTTGTTCCTCTTCCGCGATCTCTCGAATGAGCTCCAGGGGAAGGCCATGGGTGTCGTAGAAACGGAACACCGCCTCGCCTGGTAGCACCGAGCCACCCTCGTGCCGAACCGAATCGATAGCCTCCTGCACCTGTCGGGAGGCGGAAGCGATCGTCGAGAGGAACTTCTCCTCTTCCGCCGAGACGGTGGCCACAGATGCCTGCTGAGCCCTGTCCAGCTCCGGGTAGTGATGGCCCATGACCTCCCCCACCAGGGGCAGCAGCCGATTGAGGAAGGGCTCCTCGAAGCCCAGGACCATGCCGTGACGGACAGCGCGCCGCAAAATCCTGCGCAGCACGTAGCCCCTGCCCTCGTTGCCTGGAATGACGCCATCGGCCAACAAGAAGGCCACGGCGCGGAGATGGTCGGCGATCACCCGGTAGGAAACGTCGTCCTCTGGATCTCGACCGTAGGTGCCTGCCGCCAGACTGGCCGTCGCCTGCAGGATCGGCATGAAGAGATCGGTGTCGTAGTTCGACTGCACCCCTTGGAGCACCGCCGCAACGCGCTCCAAGCCGGCGCCAGTGTCGATGGAGGGCTTGGGCAGGGGTTTCATGACCCCTGAGTCGTCACGCTCGAATTGCATGAAGACCAGATTCCAGATCTCCAGATAGCGGCCGCTTTCGCTACCTACTTCCCAGTCGACTCGAGGCAGATCCGGTCGGGTATCGACGAAGATCTCGCTGCAGGGGCCACAAGGTCCCGTCTCGCCCATGGCCCAGAAGTTGTCTTTCGTCCCGCAACGCAGGATGCGCTCGGCGGGGAGGCCGGAGATCTTCTTCCACAGCTCCCCTGCCTCGTCGTCCTCTTCGTAGATAGTTGCCGTCAGATGCTCCGCTGGAAGTCCCCAGACCCGGGTCACCAGATC
>Ga0316187_10000877_pt1 | contig 24946 bp, 29 predicted proteins | sample CroRivburrow1_MG_FD_204927 | JGI IMG/M metagenome (GOLD analysis project Ga0316187, IMG submission 204927) | Coastal sediment microbial communities from Maine, United States - Cross River worm burrow 1 | ecosystem: Environmental > Aquatic > Marine > Coastal > Sediment | place: USA: Maine...
AGGATAACCGAATCGTGAGCCAGATTGCCACAGGAAAGCTTTTAGCGATAATGATCTACTTCGAATGCCGAGGCGAAAGCAGTGCAAGACCCTAAAGAAAGTTCAGGCGTACCCTGCGGATTATTCCGTCGCCTCACCATCATTTTTTACGACAGCGCCGTTGTCCTGGCCCTTTTGATGTTGGCTTCCTGGTTGGCACTGCTGGCAGGTCTTGGGCCCAGAACGGCACTGAAAGATCCCGGCTATACGCTTTTTCTGTCGTTGATTTGCTACTTTTACCTGGCCTGGTGCTGGCACAGGGGTGGTATGACGGTAGGCATGCGCGCCTGGCGTGTAAGCATTGTAGACGACCTAGGAAACCGGCCAGGCTGGGGTAAAGTCACGGTTCGATTTCTGGCAGCGCTGCTTTCCACAGCGGCGCTCGGATTGGGATTTCTATGGGCGCTGTTCGATCCAGGAAAAAGGACCTGGCATGATATCTTGAGTCATACCCGCCTGGTCAGGTTCTGATGAGACGTTCATACAGAACGCCGCAAGGCAAAAATGGCCAGGAAGGCCAGAATCACGATCGGTATGGATATGGACAGAAACGGTGAAAAATCATAGACCGTTCCAAATTTTTGCATGGCCCGACTGACGATCATGAACACACCGCCCAGGGTCATACCGAAAAACAGGCGCACTCCGACATTGTGCGACCGCGCCTGACCAAAAACGAAAGGCATCCCCGCAAGCACGAGTGCCAGCACTGTGAAAGGAAACAGGATTTTCTCCCAGAAAGCAGCCGCGTATACCGTGTCATCCAGCCCGTTTTCACCCAGGAAGCCCAGGTAATCCCAAAGGGAGCGGATGGACAGGAATTTCGGGCGTGTTACGGCCGAATCCAGCAATTCCGGCTTGATCTCTGTTCGCCAGTCCTGCACTTCAGAACGACTGACCACGGCCCCCTCCGCTACGAAACGGACCCTCGTCACCGAGCCCAGCGTCCACCCCCCATCCACGTGCGCCGCATTCTCCGCCCGGGTAATAGACTGTAAATCAGCCTCATCCGAAAAGTTATAGATGACAATATTCTTGAAATCGACCGTTTGCTGGCCACGGTCGGCGTTCAGAATAGGGCGCTGGATGTTAACGAAATCTGCGCCATCGCGGATCCACATTCCGCGCGCGCCCCCTATAATCGCCTGGCCCAGGATTTCACTTAGCCTGAACGCCCGTGCCTGTTGTTCGGCTGCCGGCGCTACCCATTCACCCATGATCATGACAGGCACAGTCATGAACAATGTTCCGGCCATCGCTGCTATCGCGAGTCGCATGCGGGAAATCCCTGAGGTCCGGAATGCCACCAGTTCATTCGCCGCCGCCAGCCCGCCAACGCCGACCAGCGCACCCAGCAAGGCCGAAACAGGAAAAATCTGGTAAGCCGCCCGCGGTGTCGTCAGGGCTACGAACCAAAGTGCGTCCATGGTGCCGTAATCGTTTTGCGTCGTTCGCAATTCGTCCAGCAGGTTGATGATCAGAAACAGAGTCGTCAAAGCAAGCCAGACCGCCAGTATCCCAAGACAGGCCGCGCGGCCGATATAACGGTCAACCAGCTTGATCATGAGCTACCCCTTACCCACGATGCGGCCCTGCCGCCGTAACCAGATGACCGCGATCAGCAAGGCCAGAACATGCACCCACCACAGTCCGAGAAATAAAGGCATTTCTTCTTTCAATAACCAGTTGCGGCTCATGTAAAGCGCATTGGCGTAGATGGCATAAGCCAGGATACCCAGCAAGGCGCGACCGCCGCGCCCTTCCCCTGGCGCCGAATGCGACAAAGGGATGGCCAGCAAACCCAAAACGATGACGATAATTGAAGGTGCAATTCGCCATTGAAACTCGACGTTACCCTCGACCGAACCGGAAAACAGAATCTCTGAACTCCTTCTGACCTCCACTGCATCCTGTTTGACCCGGGTCTCGGGCTCCGGCAGTTTCAGGTCATTACGGCTGAAGCGCATGATCCCAAAATCGAGTGTTTGCGAGCCACCTTCGGTGATCTGACCATTTTCCAGGGTGAGGTAACGATTACCTGTATTTTTGTCCAGCCAGTAATAGCCTTTCTCCGCACTCCAGACCTGTTCGCGCTTATCTTCCCGCTGTTGAATGAACACATTTCTCAATGTCTTGCCATCCTTCTCCACCGCTTCCACATACAGCACCAGATCACCCCCGCGCAGCACGTGAAAAGTACCGGTTTGCAGGCCCCATTCAGCCGCATTCCGGAAAGCGTCAATCAGCTTTTGCTGGGTCGCCGATGCCGCCACCGGATTGAGAAACAGGCCTGTCATCAAGAGAAAGGCCGCCACCGGCAGAAGCAAGTTGAACAAGGGCCGGAGCATCATTTGCCAGCGAAACCCACTGGACCGCATGACCGACATTTCCTGGTCCCGGTAGATTCTGCCCAGGCCCCAGATAATGGCGATGAACATGCTCAGAGGAAGGATTGTCCCCAACACTTCGGGCATTTTCAGACCGATCAGGGCCCAAAGAAGCCCGGAAGGGACCCGCCCCCCTGCGATGTCATTGAGCAACTCTCCCAGCGCCACACCGATCATGACAACCAGCAGAACGATGGTGACAGCGAGGAACGTCCACAACCACTCGCGGAATATATACTTTTGCAGAATGTTCAGAGCGACCTCTTCAAACACGCAAAGGTTGGCAGAGTAGGCAGTTTATCAGCATTCCCGGCAATCAAAAATGAAAGTTCTGCCTCGGCAAATTTCTTGTAGAATGACCCGTTTGATAATGCGAATTTCGCCCGGACCTGTTCGCGGCGAAACAAAACTAAAGGAATGAATGAATGAAATTGCATCTGGATGACACTTCGCTGGCCAGTATTGATACCGATTGCCTGGTTGTCGGCGTGTGCGAAGGTGATTCGCTTTCCCCGGCTGCCACTGCAGTGGACAAAGCCACGGGGGGAAGTATAGGCCGTATGATTGAAAGTGGCGATATTGAATCAGGACTGGGAAAAACCAGCCTGCTGCACGGTTTGCCCGGGCTGGGCGCCCGGAGGGTATTGACCGTCGGTTTCGGGAAATCTGAAAAGCTCAACCTGGCCCGATTCGACCGGGGTTGCCTGGCTGCCGGCAAGGCTCTGAGGGATTTCCGGTTCACGGAATGTCATGTCAGCATTCACGATGTAGTCTTTGACGGGGGCGGACCCGAAAGCCGCCTGCGCCAGGCCGCGCTCGCAATCCATCGGTCCAATTTCCTGTACACAACCACCAAGTCGTTGAAGGATGATGCCCCCGCACCATTGACCCGTGCCTCCTTCCAGGGTGGCCCGGAGATGGAAGAGGCCCTGGGTCAGGCCGGTGCATTCGCCGCGGGCTATGAAAAAGCGATGACCCTGGGTGACCTGCCGCCCAATATCTGCACACCAGCCTTCCTTGCGCAGGACGCCAGGGCCATTGCAGAAAAATATGAAAATGTAAGCCTGGAGGTTCTGGAAGAAGACGACATGGCGGAAAAAGGAATGGATGCGCTGCTGGCTGTGTCACGGGGCAGTGAGCTGAACGCCAAGCTGATCGTTTTGAAGTACGCGGGTGCCGGCAAAGATCAGGCCCCGGTGGCGCTGATAGGTAAAGGTATTACCTTTGACTCCGGCGGTCTTTCGCTCAAGTCGGGTGAAAACATGATGCAGATGAAGTACGACATGTGCGGCGCCGCTGGTGTCATCGGCGCCTTCGTTGCATGTGCAAAACTTCAAATGAAAGTGAACGTTATCTGTATTGTCGCCGCGGTTGAGAACATGCCGGATGGCAATGCATGCCGCCCCGGTGATGTCATCACCAGCATGTCGGGCAAAACCATCGAGGTGCTCAACACCGATGCTGAAGGCCGCCTGGTGCTGTGCGACGCGATTACCTACTGCCAGCAGTTCGAGCCGGATGTCATTATCGACGCCGCCACCCTCACAGGAGCTTGCGTTGTAGCCCTTGGGCATCATGCAACTGGCCTGATGAGTAACGATGACGACCTGGCGGGAGAATTGATCGAGGCGGGTGATTCCATCGTTGACCGTGCCTGGAGGCTTCCGATCTGGGAGGAATACCAGTCCCAGCTTGATACGCCATTCGCCGATATGAAGAACGTTGGGGGGATGTCTGCCGGTGTACTGACAGCCGGTTGCTTTCTTTCGCGCTTTGCTGAAGATCAGCGCTGGGCTCACCTGGATGTGGCAGGCTCAGCCTGGAAATGGGGCAGCAACGACGGCGCTTCAGGCCGCCCTGCCGGCTTGCTGGCCCAGTTTCTGCTGAACCGGTCCGGTTAACCCTCATGGGCAGTACCTGCCAGGTCGACTTTTACGTACTGGCCAGTCCTGCCCAGTCAGCCCGGCAGCTCGCCTGCCGGCTGGCCATGATGGCCTGGGAGCAAGGACACCGGGTGGCCGTTCGGACCTCTGACGAGGCTGAGGCCGAGGCGCTGGACGAGCTCATGTGGGATTATCCGGCTGGCCGCTTTCTGCCACACCAACGCGGGTCATCACCTGCCAAAACCCCCATTTGTATTGATGTCAGCAACGCTGAAATCACACCCGACCGGGAGGTCGTGATCAATCTGGCTGACACCGCAGTGACCGAACCCTCCCGTTTCAAACGCCTGCTGGAAATCGTGCCCGGCGAGGAACCAAAACGACTGGCTTCACGGACCAAGTTTCGCGAATACCGGGAGCAGGGGCTCGATCCCGCCAGTCACCCGATTGGAAAGTAAAGAAGTCTATGGAAAAGAGTTACAATCCCGCCGAAATTGAGGTGCGCTGGTACAGCGAGTGGGAAGGCAAATCCTGGTTCGAACCCGCAGGTGGCAGCCAGCCTTACTGCATCATGTTACCGCCGCCCAACGTAACCGGCAGACTCCACATGGGCCACGCGTTCCAGGATACGATCATGGACACGTTAATCCGCTGGCAACGGATGAAAGGCGCGGACACGCTCTGGCAGCCGGGTACGGATCACGCCGGTATCGCGACGCAGATGGTCGTCGAGCGTCAGTTGCTGGCCGAAGGAAAATCCAGGCACGACCTGGGTCGGGACAAATTCATAGAATCGGTCTGGGAATGGAAAGAACATTCAGGTGACACCATTGGCCGCCAGATGCGTCGGCTCGGAACGTCCGTCGACTGGTCCAGGCACCGCTTCACCATGGACGATGATTTATCTGCTGCCGTCCAGCGCGAGTTCATCACGCTTTACGAAGAAGGCCTGATCTACCGCGGCAAGCGCCTGGTCAACTGGGATCCTGTGTTACATACAGCCCTGTCTGACCTGGAAGTCATTTCGGACGAAGAAAAGGGGCACATGTGGCATATACGTTATCCGCGCACAGACGGCAGCGGCCACCTGGTCGTGGCAACCACGCGCCCGGAAACACTGCTCGGCGACACCGCGGTCGCGGTTCACCCGGATGATGAACGTTATTCCGGCCTGGTCGGGCAGGAACTGGAACTGCCGCTCACTGGCCGCAGGATTCCGGTCATCGCCGACGAATACGTAGATTCAGAATTCGGTTCCGGTTGCGTCAAAATTACCCCGGCGCACGATTTTAACGATTACGACATCGGTAAACGGCACAACCTGGCCCTGATCAATGTGCTGGATATCGATGCCCGCCTTAATGAGAACACCCCCGAGGCCTATCGTGGACTGGACCGGTTCGAAGCGAGGAAAAAAATCGTGGAGGACCTGGCATCACTCGACTTGCTGGAAAAAATTGAAGATCACTCGCTGATGATTCCAAGGGGAGACCGGTCCCACGCCGTGGTAGAGCCTTACCTGACTGACCAGTGGTACGTGAAAATCGAACCACTTGCCAGGCCGGCCATCAAGGCGGTGGAGGACGGGCGTATCCAGTTTGTGCCCGCCAACTGGAGCAAGACCTACTTCGACTGGATGTACCGGATCGAGGACTGGTGCATCAGCCGTCAATTGTGGTGGGGACACCGGATACCAGCCTGGTACGATCCCGAAGGCAACATCCATGTCGGCACGAGCGAAGAAGACGCACGCCAGCGTTCAGGCCTGGCTGCAGACGTGAAACTCAGACAGGACGAAGACGTTCTGGACACCTGGTTTTCATCAGCGCTGTGGCCTTTTTCCACGCTGGGATGGCCCGATCAAACAGACGACCTGAAGCGGTTTTATCCCACCAGCGTGCTGGTTACCGGTTTTGACATCATTTTCTTCTGGGTCGCCCGGATGATCATGATGGGCCTGAAGTTCATGGACGATGTGCCGTTCAGAACGGTCTATATTCACGGACTGATCCGCGACGGCCACGGTCAGAAAATGTCCAAGTCCAAGGGTAATGTGCTCGATCCCATCGACCTGATCGACGGTATCGACCTGGAACACCTGGTCAGGAAAAGAACTACCGGGCTGATGCAGCCGCATATGGCCCCGGCTATTGAAAAAGCAACCCGGCAGGAATTTCCGGACGGCATCCCGCCCTTCGGTACGGATGCGCTTCGGTTTACTTTCGCCGCATTGGCGACCACGGGGCGCGACATCCGGTTTGACCTGGGAAGAATCGAAGGTTACCGGAATTTCTGCAACAAGTTGTGGAACGCCGCGCGTTTTGTCCTGATGCAGACCGAAGGCAAGCCGGCGGCAGCCGGGACCGGCGGGGGTCTGATCGATCGCTGGATCGTTTCACGCATGAACCGGATGATTCGGGAAGTGGAGCAGCATTTCGGCGATTATCGCCTCGATCTTGCCGCCCAGGCTCTGTATGAATTCGTCTGGAATGAATACTGCGACTGGTACCTGGAATTTGCGAAAGCAACGTTGCAGAGCGGTACCGACGAAGAACAGGCAACCACTCGCCACACTCTGCTCAACGTCCTCGAAACCAGTCTCAGGACGCTCCACCCGATCATGCCATTCATCACTGAAGAAATATGGCAAAAGGTGAAGACCCCTCTTGGTATTGAGGGCGAAACCATCATGTTGCGACCGTTCCCTGAAGTTGGTCCGGTCGATGAAGAGGCGGAAAACGATGTCAACTGGCTGCAAAACGTGATCCAGGGCATCAGGCGGATCCGGTCTGAATTGAATCTGCCGCCGTCCAAAGGGCTGGATGTCTGGTTCCAGGACGGAGGCGACAATGACCGCGTGCGCCAGCAGCACTTTGCCGCGGTACTTTCACAACTGGCCCGGGTACAGTCAGCCCGCTGGGTTGATGCGGACGCAGATACGGCACAGTGCGCCGTGGCGCTGGTTGGTCATTTGAAGATCCTGATTCCTCTTAAAGGCCTGGTCGATGTCGATGAAGAACTCGCCCGTCTGGGCAAGCAACTCGAAAAAGAAAACGTTGAGCTGAAGAAATCCGAGGGCAAACTGGCAAACAGCCGGTTTGTTGAGAACGCTCCGGAAGCCGTTGTGGCCCAGGAACGTGAAAGGCTGGTTGCCCACAAGGCGGCGGTAGAAAATCTGCACGAACAGATTCAGCAACTAAAAGCCCTGCAGGACTGAGTCATCATACTGGTCATTCCAGGTCGAGCTTCATGACCAGGGCGCTTTCCCGCCCCCGGTCGGATCGATAATAGTCCAGACGCTCTCCGACGATTGTGAAACCATTGCGCTTGTAGAGTCGGATTCCGGCTGGATTGCTGGGACGCACTTCCAGGAAAATGCAATAACAGTGCTGCAGGTGCGCCAGCCTGATCGCATGATCCAGCAAAATGCTGCCAAATCCTTTACCTTGCTGCTCCGGGGCAACGCAAAGGTTCAACAGGTGGTTTTCACCCGCCGCATGGGTCTGGATACAGTAGCCAATCAACTCTGTACCTGACTGTAAGCCCCAGCAGTCATAGCCCACTCTCAAGCAATCAGCAAAAATCCCCCGGGTCCATGGGTACGGATAGGCCGACAGCTCTATTTCGATGATCCGGTCCAGGTCGTCTGGCGCCAGGCGGCGCACCAGCGTATGCAGCTCAGAAGGGTTGGCGATCATCCGACAGCGTCACACATCAATGAGAACCGGTTTCAGACAGCTGGTGCCAGAATGTCTGCTTGGCATGACCGCGAACGGCCAGCTCTTCTACAGGCAGCGTGACCAGGACCCGGGCGGAACCCATGACATCGGGGGGTTCACCTGTGAAAACGCGGCGGACCAGCTCGTCACCAAACAGGATGACGCGGGTAAATAACTGCTGACCAATAGCCTGGTCCAGTGTCAGGTTTGCATTCTGGCCCTCCGGGTCCGGCCAGGCCCATACAGCATCGTGAGATAAAGCCCTGAGGACATCAGCGGCAAACCGTTGCGCTGTGTCTTCAGGTTTCCGGCAAAACAGCAAAGTCTTTCCGTCTCCCGGTTGCAGTATCAGGCGGTCCAATGCCAGTGGTGGCGGCTTTATGGTCCATACGTCCAGCCCCATGGCATCCAGATAGGCGCGGCGACGCGACTCGATCATGTGTCGTTTTCTTCCTCTTCGGAAGGCTGAGATTTCTTTGCCAGGCGCCTGCTTCTGCGGTTCTTCCATTGTTGGCGGCCGAGCACGGTCATGATCAGGCCGGATGATACATACACAATTCCGATCACCATCAGCACGGTCGGGGGATCGGCAGCCAACAGGACAAACACCAGCACGACCAGAAACAGAAACCCGGTAGGAATCCGGTCGCCCGTCGGCCAGGACTTGCCGCTGAAATACCGAACCCGCGAAAACATCAACAGACCCAGCGTGACCGTTTCAAACCACAACAGCCACCTCACGGATTCGCCCGAGATGCCCTGGTCGGCAAAAAACCAGATCGTGGCAACAAGTGTGCCGGCAGCGGCCGGTGAAGCCAGCCCCTGGAAATAGCTTTTATCGCCTGAAGAGGCCTGGGTATTGAAACGCGCCAGCCTGAGGGCCGCACAGGCGGCGAACAGAAAAGCCGCCAGCCAGCCAAGCTTGCCTGCAAACGGGCTGATGTCGCTCATGCTGGACAGTGACCAGTTGAAGGCCAGCAGCGCCGGCGCGAGACCAAATGAAATCAGGTCTGAAAGGCTGTCGTATTGAACCCCGAACTCGCTTTGCGTATTGGTCAGTCGGGCCACCCTGCCATCCAGGCCATCCAGCACACCCGCGACGACCACCGCCACTGCCCCGGCGATGAAGTGACCATTGATACCCGATATGATCGAATAAAATCCGGCAAACATCGCACCAGTGGTCAACGCATTGGGCAGCAGAAACACGCCCTTATGTACTTTTTTTTCTGCAGGATCCATGCCGTGTCCTTTGATAAACCGGTCTGAAATGATAGCACCTGGGTGCCCTTCAAATAAGACAGTGATCGGACGTCTATGTTATAAGAAAAGCTGGTTCATAGCAGGGTTTGTCCATGAAACTCAAAACAGGACTCAAACTTGCCTGTCTGCAGGCAGTGCTCGTCGCGTGCGCCGGCGTCACAGACTCCTTCGCCGCCGAAGTTTTTACCTGGACCGACGAGAACGGTGTCGTAAATTACAGTGATCTGCCCCCTGATGATGGTGATTCCAGGCAAATCGAGGTTGAAGGGGTTTATATGCCAGGCACCGCAGAAAGGGCTCAGGCGACATCCGTACCTGAATACGGATCCGGAAACGACACCCAATCAGTGGCCCAGCAGCGTCGCGAGCAAATAGCGGAAGATCGCGATGCCCGTAAAAAAGAACGGGAAGAAACGGAGCAGCTGTGTGCCCGGCACAGGCAACGCGTCGAGCAAATGGAACCGGCGCGCCGGGTTTTCTACACGGACGAATCCGGTGAAAGCGTGCGCATGGATGACGACCAGCGAATGGGACTGATCAGCGAATCAAAAGACTTTATCGCCAAAAATTGCGAGTAATCCGGCCCGCATGCGGGTAAAATTGCGGGTTTGGCCTAACAGAACGCAGACGGATGAAAACCAGCAAATTCCACATCATCACCACCCGCGAAACCCCCGCGGACGCGGAAATCGCCAGCCACCAGCTCATGCTGCGTAGCGGCATGATCCGCAAACTGACCGCCGGTATTTACAGCTGGTCGCCACTGGGCTGGCGGGTTCTCAAAAAAGTAGAACGCATCGTCCGTGAAGAAATGGACCGTGCGGGCTACCTGGAAATGCTGATGCCGGCTGTTCAGCCGGCGGAACTGTGGAAAGAAACCGGGCGCTGGGAGGACTTTGGCGGCCAGTTGCTGAAAATTCATGACCGGGCTGGTCGCGACTACGTATTCGGGCCCACCCACGAGGAAGTGATTACCGACCTGGCGCGCAACGAATTGCGCAGCTACAAGCAGTTGCCGATCACGTTTTACCAGATACAGACCAAGTTTCGTGACGAAATCAGGCCACGTTTCGGCGTCATGCGGGCCCGTGAATTCCTGATGAAAGATGCTTATTCCTTTCATATCGATGAAGCCAGCCTGGACGAGACCTACTGGGAAATGTACGACGTCTATTGCCGTATCTTCGAACGGGCGGGCCTCCGGTTCCGTGCGGTCCGTGCCGATTCAGGTGCGATAGGCGGCAGCCAGTCCCACGAGTTTCATGTGCTGGCAGAATCAGGCGAAGACGAGATCGCGTTCTCAAGCGATTCCGACTTTGCCGCGAATGTGGAACTCGCCGAGGCGGTCGCTCCCGCGGGTGAGGCGGCGGCGCCGGCGGAGCAACTTCGGCTGGTTGATACACCGGAAGCGCACACCATCATGGAACTGGCAGAACAGTTCGATGTGCCGGTCGAAAAAACGGTCAAAACCCTGATTGTCGAAGCCACAGAAGAATCCGGCGCCGGTTTCATCGCGCTGCTGGTGCGCGGCGATCATTCTCTGAATGAATTCAAAGCCGTGAAACTGCCCGAAGTAGCCTCACCGTTGCGCTTCGCGACCGATGAAGAAATCCGGTCGGTTGTGGGCGCCGGTCCCGGTTCGCTGGGCCCGGTTAAACTGGGTATTCCCTGCATCGCAGACCGCAGCGTTGCAGTGATGTCTGATTTCATTGCAGGCGCCAACCTGGACGACAAACATTACTTTGGCATCAACTGGTCACGCGATGCAGACTTGCCGCCACAGGCGGATCTGCGAAACGTGGTCGACGGAGATCCCAGCCCCGATGGCAACGGCACGCTCCAACTGGCCCGCGGCATCGAAGTCGGCCATATCTTCCAGCTGGGAACAAAGTACTCCGAGTCGATGAATGCGGTTGTACTGGGTGAGGACGGCAAGTCCCATGTCATGCCCATGGGTTGCTATGGGATCGGTGTATCCCGCATCGTGGCAGCAGCCATTGAACAGAACCACGACGACAATGGCATCTGCTGGCCCGAACCCATCGCCCCTTTCCAGGTGGCGATCCTGCCAATGAATGCCAGGAAATCACACCGGGTCCGGGAAGCTGCCGAGCAGCTTTATGCCGACCTGCAGGCCGCAGGAGTTGAAGTTATTCTGGACGACCGTAACGTTCGCCCGGGCGTGATGTTCAATGACATGGAGCTGATCGGCATTCCCCACCGGGTCGTCATTGGTGAACGCGGCCTGGACCAGGGCATGCTGGAATACCGCAAAAGAACGGACAGTGAAAATGGCGAAATTCCGCTGGAAGGAGCGGTGAAAGCCATTCTGGAACGCCTGGCTTAAGGTTCCTGACCGCCGATTACCTCGAAGTTCAATTCACCCACTGCCTCAATGGCGGCATGCACCCGGTCTCCAGGTTGCAGGGCCGCGACGCCGGACGGCGTGCCGGTAAAGATGAGGTCACCCGGTTTCAATTCAAAAAAACGGGACAATTCCGCGATGATTTCCGGCACTGACCAGGTCATGTCATGGATATCTCCGGCCTGCCTGATCTTGCCGTTGACACTGAGTGTGACCGGTGACTGCGAAGGATGACCGCATTCGGAAGCCCGGCGGATCGCAGACAGGGGCGCGGAATAGTCGAATCCTTTCGCCGTGGACCACGGACGACCCTTTTCCTTGGCGTCACTCTGCAAATCTCGGCGTGTCAGGTCGACTCCAACCGAATAGCCGAACACCGCTGACAAAGCTGAGTCCTCAGCGAGATTCTTGCCACCCGACGCCAGGGCCACCACCAACTCGACCTCGTGGTGCAGATTTGATGTCATCGGCGGATAAGGGACGGTGCGCCCTTCACATACCGCATCACGGGGTTTGCTGAAGAAAAACGGTGCTTCGCGCAATGAAGCTCCCATTTCCCTGGCATGCTCGCGGTAATTGCGCCCCACGCAGTAAATGCGGTTAACCGGAAAACGTGCTTCAGTACCCTCCACCGCGACGGAAACCGCCCGGGGAGCATCGAAGACGAGGGAGGCCGAAGATGCTTCGTTATCCGTCATGCCAGTTTACGAATACCCGTGGATTCCCTGATCCTGGCGAGGAAAGGCGACGCGAATGCCCGGGCACGTGCAGCGCCCTCCAGCAGTTCCTGCTCGATGCGCTCCGGCTCTGAGATCAGCGCTTCATAGCGCTCACGGGCCTGGACCAGTTCATTGTTGATCAGTTCGAATGTCTGCTGCTTGGCGTGACCCCAGGCAATGCCTTCCTGGTAGGCCTGGCGCATGGCCGCCCGCTGCCCGGGATCGGCAAATGCTGCATAAATGGCAAACAGGGCAGAATCATCAGGGTCCTTCGGCTCGCCAGGTTCAAGCGAGTTGGTGACAATTTTCATGATGGCTTTGCGCAACTGCTTCTCGGGCAGCCAGAGCGGAATGGTGTTGTTGTAGCTCTTGGACATCTTGCGTCCGTCCCGACCAGGCAGTACAGCGACGTGTTCTTCGACGACCGCCTCGGGCAGACAGAAGTGATCCCCATAGTGATGATTGAAGCGCTGAGCAATGTCCCGGGCCATTTCCAGGTGCTGAACCTGGTCCTTACCCACAGGGACATGTGTGGAGTTGAACATCAGGATATCCGCCGCCATCAGGACCGGGTAACTGAAAAGTCCCATGGTAATTGCAAAATCGGGATCTTCACCGGCATCCACGTTCTCCTGTACCGCCGCCTTGTAAGCATGAGCCCTGTTCATCAGACCCTTGGCTGTGGAACAGGTCAGGATCCAGGTCAGTTCTGGTATTTCGGGAACATCAGACTGACGGTAAAAAACAGCCCGCTGGGTGTCCAGTCCCAGTGCCAGCCAGGTAGCGGCGATCTCCAGGGTGGACTGTTTCATCCGCTCCGGGTCCTGGTTTTTCACCAGCGCATGGAAGTCAGCCAGGAAGTAATAGGACTGCACGTTTTCATCGTGACTGGCCTGGATGCAGGGCTTGATGGCACCCACGTAATTACCGAGATGGGGCGTGCCCGTCGTGGTGATGCCTGTCAGCACCGTTCGCTTACTCATAGGCTTGTTTTCTGCTGGTTAAATGAGATCGCATATTTTACGGGAACGGGATAATCGCTGTATACACGGGAATCCGGATCACTGCCTGCCCCGCACCACTCCCGGGCAACGTCCAAGGTCGCTGGCCTCCAGACCCATCGAGCCTGAACCACCGGACAATCCACGGATGCATGCGATCATGTCCGGAGAACTCTTGCGCAGGGAGCGGCTGACCAGGAAGTCCGGTGCCGCCACTTCAGGTTTGATTCGGATTTCATAGTCCATCAACAGGCCGTCGGGTGTTTTAATTAACTGCCAGCTGCCTTCCATGGCCTTCAAATTTCCCTGTACAAGCCTGAACCGGATGTGACGGTAGGGCTCGCGCAACGACTCATAGATAAAATCCAGTGTGGGCGCAGGCCACCCCTGCTTCGTAACCTGGTGCAGCAAGGCGCGTTCACCACTGTCTTCAATGACATCGCAGCTTTGCAATCCTTCAACAAAAGAAAACGTCTTCTCGCAGGAAACGATCACATCCCAGACGGCCTGTGCAGGTACTTGTGCCATTGCCTGCACCCGAACGGTTCCGCCCGGTTTGTCTGATTTCGAATCCAGGACCAGGATCCTGCCGTTTTTCAGCTTCTCAAGATCACCGGCATCCAAAAAATCGTCCGCGGCGAGCGGCCCCTGGAGAAGAACATATGATGCGAAAAGGAATAGAAAGCGTTTCATCGAAGCGACAGTATAATGGGCCGATGAACTTACGTGCTCTCCAGTACTTCGTCAAGCTTGCAGACTTGCGGCATTTCAGCAAAGCCGCGGAAGCCTGTTTCGTCAGCCAGCCCACATTGAGTACACAAATCAAGAAGCTGGAAGATGAACTCGGCGTCCAGCTTGTGGAACGCTCTCCCAAGAACATCATGCTGACACCCGTTGGGTTGGAAATCGCCGAGCGGGCCAGGCTGGTACTCAGCGACGTCGACCAGATCAGAGCCGTGGCGCGTCGCAGCGGCAATCCTGCTGATGGCGTGCTCCGCCTTGGACTCTTTCCGACGCTGGCACCCTATTTCCTGCCTCATGTGGTTCCAAACCTGCGTCGCCAGTACCCCAACCTCAGGCTGCAACTCGCCGAGGAGAAAACTGATCATATCCTGCGCATGCTGCGGCAGGGAGAACTGGACGCGGCGATGCTTGCCCTTCCAGTCCACGACGAAGGCCTGGAACTGGAGGTGCTGTTCGAAGAACCTTTTGTGCTCGCCCTGCCCAGCCAGCACTCTCTGGCCTCGAAACCACGTGTCACGCTGGATGACCTGAACGGTGCGGAATTGTTGTTACTGGAAGAAGGTCACTGCCTGCGGGAACACGCGCTGGAAGTCTGCGCCCTGGCTGATGCACATGAACGCGTCGATTTTCATGCGACGAGTATGGAAACGCTGCGCCAGATGGTTGCAGCAGATGTGGGCATTACACTGATGCCCATGCTGGCGATCAAACCTCCCATTGCAGCCACCGGTAACGTGACGATCCGGCATTTTGAGCACCCGGTGCCCAGCCGGACCATTGCCCTGGTCTGGCGCGGAAGCTCTGCGCTCTCCGCTTTTTTACGGGAAATGGCGGCGTGCCTTAAAAAGCTGCCGCCCGACCTGCTTAAGCCCTAGTACTCCAGGCCTTCAAGCAACTCCTGCGCATCGTCCGGACCGTCTGGAATATCCGCAAAGAGCGGTGTTGACAAGTAACGCTCTCCGGTATCCGGAAGCATGGCCAGGATCACCGAGCCCGAATCCGCGTTTTCGGCTGCTTTGAGTGCCGCAGCGAATGTGCCACCTGCAGAGATTCCGCAAAAAATACCTTCCTTGACTGCCAGGGCATGCGAAGTGCTGATAGCTTCCTCGTCCGTCACCAGGATGTTTTCGTGGGCCACCGACCGGTCGAGCGTTGCGGGAATAAAATCCGGTGTCCAGCCCTGGATTTTGTGAGGCTGCCACTCGTCTCCTTCCAGCAGGGCCGCCGCCGCAGGTTCAGTGGAAATGATGCGGACATCGGGCCGGGCCAGTCTGATCATCTGGCCGACACCGCTGATGGTTCCGCCGGTGCCATAGCCGCTGACAAAATAGTCCAGCCGCCTTTCGGCAAAATCGCTCAGTATTTCCGGGCCCGTCGTATTTCTGTGAAATGCCGGATTCGCTTCATTTTCGAATTGCTGCGTCATGAACCAGCCATGCCTGGCCGCCAGCGCCTCGGTCACGCGGACCATGCCGGTGGCGCGCAGTGCGGGAGGAGTGAGCACCACTTTCGCGCCAAGGAAACGCATCAACCTGCGTCGTTCTATTGAGAACGATTCGGCCATCACGGACACAAAAGGATAACCTCTGACGGCACACACCATCGCCAGTGCAATACCTGTATTACCTGAAGTCGCCTCGATAACCGTCTGCCCTGGCTTGAGCACCCCTCTTTTCTCGGCATCCAGAATAATTCCCAACGCCAACCGGTCCTTTACTGAACCCAGCGGGTTGAACGCTTCCACCTTCACGTACATCTCGACTCCGGCCGGAGCGAGCTTCTGTATTTTGATGACCGGTGTATTACCTATCGTCTCAAGAATATTGTCGTAAATCATGTGTGAGTCCTCGTTGTTTTTCGCTTTCTACTCAAGGGTGCAGCAATTCTGTCAGTTTTGCACCCCGGGCCAGGGCAGGTGCATTGCGATTACGCCCTGTTGCCCGTTTGATAAAAGCCTCTTTGGCTGTCCAGCTGCCAGATATCAGGCCCATACCCAGACGACGAAACGGACCCAGCTCTTCCGGCATAAACAGACCGCGTATGCCATGCATGCCCCAGGCCATCACTTCGGCTTCAGAACGGCGCCAGCGGGCATATTTTTCAAGAACCTTTTCGCTGGAAAACTCCAATTCCTCCCGGCGTGCGGCAACCAGCACTTCCACTAGCCCGGCTGCATCCAGCAAACCCAGGTTGACACCTTGTCCGGCCAGCGGATGGACAGCATGCGCCGCGTCACCGATCAATACCGCCCGCTTCGCCCTGTAGGTCTTGCTGAGCCGCATCGTCAGGGGAAAAGCGGCACGCGGCCCGCATCCGACAGGCTGGTCTGGCCAGTGCCCATCCCCTCCGGAAGCAGCCTGCCCCAGCTCAGCGAGGAACGCTTCATCGTCGAGTTCCAGCAACTGGCTGGCGCGGGCCTCCGGCAACGACCATACGATTGAAGATGAGCCGTCTTCGAGCGGAAGAAACGCCAGTGGGCCGCCATCCAGGAACCGCTGCCAGGCCACACCCGGATTGGGCGTTTGGGTCTGCACGACTGAAACCAGCCCTTGCTGCCCATACTCCCAGTGGTCCTGTTCTATTCCCAGCATAGTACGGATACCGGAATTTATCCCGTCGGCCGCCACCAGTAACCGGCCAGCCAGCGTCTCGCCGCTGGCCAGGCTCAATACCTGCCGGTCGGATTTGCACTCAATAGCGGTAACCTGTTCAGGGCAAAATAACTGCACGCCTCCCATGGATAGCAGAGACTGCCACAGCGTCCACTGGACCAGGTCGTTTTCGACGATGCTGCCCAACTGATCGAGGCCAAATTCGGATGCGTCAAATGCCATGACCGCATGTTCGTCGCGTTCTTCAACCCGCATCTGCCGGTACGGACAATGGCGCTGTCGTTCAATCTGCCGCCAGGCTCCAGCCTCCGCCAGAATGTCTATCGAACCCGGCGAAAACGCGGAAACGCGCAAACCCACTCCGCGGGACTTTTCGAAGGGCTGCGGTTCTTCGCGCTCCACGATCGCGATGGAAAACCCAGCCCGGGCCAGCAGGGACGCTGCTGCTGCACCCACCATGCCGGCGCCTACTACGATGACATCGAATATCTGCTGCCCGTCGTTCTGTTTCATAGCGATTCACCAGCGGCCAACCGGGGAATATATCCCCTGTAGCCCATGGCCCTGACCGCAAGCTGGCGACGCAGTGAGGGCACAAAGGCATGTGCAAGAAGGCCCAATGTGCGAGCGGTTCTGGCCAGCGGATTCGGATTGGAATAGATCCGGGCCAGGCCATCCGAATAAGCGATGGTTCCTTCCTGGTCGAGTTTCCGCCAGGCGCTGTATTTTTGCAGTAAATCGATGTTGCCAGGATCCACCGCATTTCCGGAATCCCGGGCGGCCGACAATATTTCGGCCAGTACGGCAACGTCCCGTAGTCCAAGATTGAAACCCTGGGCGCCCACGGGGTGAATGGCGTGTGCGGCATTCCCCAGAATGACGGCCCGCGGCCGGATGTCCTCCAGTGCCCGGACCAGTCGCAGCGGGTAGCAACTGCGGTTACCGATCTTCAGGAATCGTCCGAGGTGATTGCCAAACCGGTGTTGAGCCTGGTGCATAAACTGCTCTGCCGGCATTTCCATCATCTTGCTGACGTCTTCGGAGGGAACACACCAGATCAGACCGCAACGCCCATTCACGTGAGGCATGACGGCGAACGGCCCGCTGGGTGTGAAGCACTCGAATGCACGTCCGCGATGATCCTGTTCGGGAGTGATATTGCAAATGATCGCTGTTTGCCGGTAATCATGGGATTCAGATGCAATACCCAGTGATTCCCGGACAAATGACCGGGCTCCATCCGCGCCAACCAGCAATTTCGCCTGAATCTGCTGTTCGCCATGTTCACCGGAGTAATTCACGACAGCCCGGTCCTCAGCCATCTCGATACTCGTGACCTCGGCCGGGCAGATGAACTCCAGGGTGTCCAGTCCTGGAAGCCGTTGCATGACTGCTGCTCCGAACACCCTGGCTTCAACCACATGTCCAAATCGATCCAGCCCAAGCTCGGCGGGGTCCATGATAACCAGCCCTGGACGTCGATGTTCCCGGACCTGGATTTCACGGATGGGCGTGGCGTTTTCCTGAATGGAATCCCAAAGACCAAGGCCCTGCAGTATCCTGCAGGAACTGTCGCTGAGCGCCAGTGTGCGGTCATCGTAACTGGGCTGGGATTCAGCACGGGGTGACACCGCTTCCAGCAGAGCCACCCGGATGCCCAGTGGGGCCAGTGCACAAGCCAGGCTGGCGCCGACCAATCCACCGCCAACGATCATTACATCAAAGTGCTCAGACATGAATTGCCCTCAGCCCGCCATTAGTGCTTCAACTTCGTCGGCTGTCCGGGCCAGGCCGTCCGTCAAAATCCGCGGCTCATCCTGGGTTATCGCGATATTGTCCTCGATTCTGATTCCAATACCCCGCCAGCAGTCCTCAACGCTTTCTTCTTCCGGACCGATATAAATGCCCGGTTCTATGGTCATGACCATCCCCGGTTCGAGTTCACGGGAATGTCCGTCAATGGTGTACTCGCCCACGTCATGCACGTCCAGACCCAGCCAGTGCCCAGTATTGTGGACGTAAAAGCGTTTGTAACCTTCCGACTCCACTTGCTCCTGAACCGAACCCTGCAGAATGCCCAGTTCGATCATCCCTTCCGTTGCTACGTGGATTGCAGCGTCGTGAACATCCTGCCATTGCGCACCGGCCCTGGCTTTATCAATAGCTGCATTCTGGGCGGCGAGCACAACATCGTACAGCTCGCGTTGTTCTGATGAGAACTTACCGTTTATCGGGAATGTGCGAGTAATATCCGATGCGTAGCCATCGTATTCAGCACCGGCATCGATCAGCAGCATTTCGCCATCATTCAGCACCTGGTTGTTCGCAATGTAGTGCAGTACGCAGGCATTGGCCCCGCCGCCGACAATCGGCAGATAGGAGGGCTCGCATTGATGGCGCGTAAACGTATGCGCAAGGCAGGCGTGAATGTCCGCTTCATTCAGCCCTGGCTCACAAGTCCGCATCGCTTCCTGGTGGGCTTCGATGGCGACTTTCGCTGACCGGCGCATGACCGACAATTCTTCCCGGCTCTTGTAGACACGCATGTCATGCAGCATGTGGTCCAGCGCATGAATTTCCTCAGGCGCATGATAGGTCTTTCTAACCTGCCCCCTGATTTCATTCAGCCACCCTATCAGCCGCTGGTCGAAAAGAGGCTCTCTGCCCAGGTCGTGATAGATTCGGTCCATGTCCCGCAGCAAATCGCGTAAACGGCTATCGGACTCTGATATCTCATAGGCTTCGTCCATGCCATATTCAGAAACCGCGGCCTCCAGACCGACCATCCGCCCGTCCCACATTTCGCGTTCTCGATCACGATCACGGCAAAACAGGATAGATTTTCCACCTTTTTCCTCAGGTAGAAGCACGAGCAGCGCCTCAGGTTCGCGAAAACCTGTCAGGTACAGGAAATCGCTGTTCTGCCGGTAAGGAAAGTAAACATCATTGTTGCGCAGCCTGGCAGGCTCCGCCTGCAGGATGATAATGGACTCTTCACCGGCCATTCGCATCAACTGGCGTCTGCGCCGGGCATATTCTTTCTGCTTTATCACGGGTTGTTTAGCCTATTGTCTGTCAGTGGATGGCCTCGTCAGAGGCCGGACCACGAAAATCTTCCCGCATCATCAACGCAACAACCCGGACATATTCCACGATCTCGGCAAACGCCGTTTCGTCTTCTTCATTGTCCTCTTCACCGGAAGATATTTCAGCCCGGCCGATGTGCTGAAGATCATCTATGGCCTCCTTTGCCTCGTCTGACAGGGCGTCCAGCTGACCTCCGCTCCCCAATCCTGCCAGAAACCCGGAGCACCACTGGGCCAGCGCGATGGTCCGCATTTCAAGCGACTCTTCATCATCAGGCAGCCACAATGAAAAACCGAATTCTTCGTCCTCAAGCTGTCGCCTGGTGGATTCAAAAGCCTCTTCCATGACGGCTTCCAGCCCTGAAGCGGGATTGACCAATAACTGCATCGCACTCAGTTGCGTCATGAAATCGTTGGCGGTTCCGTTGGATTCACGGCACAAAAGACCGCATAAAAGACCATGACATTCAGACAGTTCCGCCGCATCCAGGTTACCCTGGCTCAGCCGGACGGTGCGATCGAAATCTGGCAGGGCCGGAACGGTCATCAAGAAGACTCCAAAAATAGGAATATTACCACTGTTGAGGGAATTGATTGACGGTTTTGGCCGCTCAATCTATAGTTATGGCCATGGATTCACTGGAACAGGCAGGAAAAGATCTGGAGCGGCTTGAACAGCAGTTGAAAGCCTTGCTGGATCAATGCCGTAAACTTCGCGAAGAAAACCATTCCTTGCAAAACCGCCAGGAATCGCTGGTTGCCGAACGCGCATCTCTGGTCGCTAAAAACGAAGAAGCGAGGACCAAAGTAGAAGCGATGATCAATCGGCTTAAAGCATTGGAACAATCCTAGGTTCATAGCATGAGTAATACTCCTGAGCCTGTCTCAGTCATCATTCTCGATAAAAAATATCAATTCGCCTGCGAACCGGAACAGCGCAATGATCTGGTTGAAGCCGCTCGTCAGCTTGATGAAACAATGACCGAAATCAAGGATGGCGGCCGCCTGATGTCGCTGGAGCGCATCGCCTTGCAGGCGGCCCTCAATTTCAGCGCGGAATTAATGAAGCTGCGCGAAGCCGAGAATTACCGTAAGGAAAACATTGACAGCCGGATCCGCTTGCTGGCTGACCAGATCGATGATGCGCTGAATACCTGATCGCGCTATAATCATCGTGCCCCCTGTGGCGTTTGCGAGCGGGACCGTTAAATACCTTGTCCCTACTTATTGACCACGGGGTAGCTGATCTGAGTGCTGGTGTGCATGTTCGCTTTTAGCGAAAAGCCTGAAGCCTCGTAAGCCATCCCACCTGAACCTTTGGTTCAAGGTCATCGGGCCGCAGCGGCTTCACGGGGGGCTTCTTCGTCCAAGTCATATTCCCCGTCAAATGAATATCGAACCCAGTCAAAAAGGTGTGAAAACACAGCTACGCAAGGAACTTCGACGCCGGCGAGGCCAGGTAGGACCCGAATCCAGAAAACAGTGGGATGGGCAGATCAACCAGGCTCTCCTCGAACGGGTCAAGCAAGCTTCGTCTGCGACAGTGGCCGCATTTCTCTCTTTTGACGGTGAACCCGATCTGGCCCCCGCATTGACAAGACTGGATCGCCAGGGTGTCAGGTTGGCCTTACCCGTCATCCAGGACCAGCCCGGAAAGTCATCCATCACCTTTCATGCCTGGAACGCCGGGAGCACACTGAAAGACAACCGATATGGCATCGCCGAACCCTGTGAAACAGCCCTGGTGCCCATCCCCGAAATAGACCTTATCCTGGTCCCGTTAGTGGGCTGGGATGAACAGGGCAACCGCCTTGGAATGGGCGCCAGTTTCTACGACCGGATGTTTCAACCTTTTGCCGACCTGGACCGGCCGGCCCGCATTGGCGTGGCCTACGAGCTTCAAAAGGTCCCCGCGGTGCCCTGTGAGCCCTGGGACGTCCGCTTGCATGGCATGTTGACAGAAAATGGCTGGTTTACCTTCGGAAGCTGACGCGAGACAATGCGAGCTCAAAGCCCACAGAGGAACGCGCCGAAGAATGAACTACTGGTTGATCAAGAGCGAACCTGATGCATTCAGCATCGATGACCTGAAAAACGCGCCCCGGAAAACCGAGCACTGGGACGGCATCAGGAATTACCAGGCGCGAAACTTCATGCGGGACAGCATGGAAAAAGGCGATCTGGCTTTTTTCTACCATTCCAATTGCAAGCCACCTGGAATTGTCGGAATCTGCGAAATTGTGTCCGGAGCTTATCCTGATCACACCGCGTTCGACGCGTCCGAAAAATATTTCGACCCCAAGAGTGATCCTGAAAATCCACGATGGCTGATGGTGGACGTAAAATACCGCCGCAAAACAAAAAGAATGATCGATCTGGCTGAAATCAAGGAACACGCGGAGCACATGGAGGGTTTTCCCCTGATTCGACGCGGGAACCGCCTTTCAATCATGCCGGTCTCGAAGGAACACTGGGACTACATCCTTTCGCTGGAGTAATCGTCCATATGAAATCATCCGATCAGCAACTTGCCCAAAAGCAGCAGGTGGCGGAAGCCGCATTGAAATATGTCAGATCTGACTCCGTACTGGGTGTCGGCACCGGCAGCACAGTCAATTGCTTCATTGAAGCCTTGGCAGCCAGCGGCAAACGAATCGAGGCCGCAGTTTCATCGTCAGAGGCGTCCACCAATCTCCTGCGTTCTCATGGCATAGAAGTCATGGATCTCAACCTGGCAGGCACGCTTGACCTCTACATCGATGGTGCTGACGAGTTTGACAGCCACTGCAGGTTGATTAAAGGAGGCGGCGGCGCGCTGACGCGGGAGAAAATTGTCACGGCGGCCAGCCGGAAGTTTGTCTGCATCGTCGATGAAAGCAAAAAGGTCGGTGTACTGGGACGGTTCCCGCTGCCCGTTGAGGTCATTCCAATGGCCCGCAGTTTCGTTGCGCGGCAACTGGTTGCCATGGGCGGTCAGCCGGAACTTCGCCAGGGTTTCATTACCGATAATGGTAATGTCATCCTGGACGTTCACAACATGGACCTGGTCGATCCTGTCTCGGTGGAAAAAGCACTGAACAATCTGCCCGGCGTGGTCACGAATGGACTTTGGGCCTTACGCCCCGCGGACGTGGTGTTGATGGCAACCGCGTCGGGCGTCAGGGAGATCTCCTAGAGGTTCAGAGGCGGGCACCCCTGGCTGGACCCGTCACCTTCTAGTCACCTCTTGCCGCTGCCACTTCAGCCGGGCTGACTTCACCACCGGGGTTTCCCCAGGAATTCATGACAAACGCGACAATTTCGGCAACCTCGTCATCGTTCAGGTACGACAGATTGGGCATGACCGCGTTGTACTCCGTTCCATTGACTGAAATGGGTCCACTGAGGCCATTGAGTATGGCGCTGATTGCAGCCCCGGGGCCATCAGCCAGGTAAGTAGATTGGGCCAGTGGAGGAAAAGCGCCTGTCAGGCCCTGTCCGTTTGCCTGGTGACAAGCCGCACAGTGCGCGTTATACAGCTTCTTACCGCTCGCCATGCGTTCTTCGGGCGATTTGCTAACCACTTCTACCGGGTGAGCAGCGATGGCAGGCTCTGCCCCTTCAGCTGGTGCTGCAGCTTCTTCCCTGGCGCAGGACGACAGCGATACCGCGAGTGCCGCTGCTATGAGTAGCACTGGGTTGGATTTCATGCTGATTCTCCCCGGCTGAATAGATGTAATAAAAATAAAGTTTTATACAAAAAACATTTACCCCTCACACATGCAGCCTTCATTGATAAATATCAAGCAAATGGGGCGATGAGCGAGAAGCTCTGGCCCTGCCTGGATCAAGAAGCCTTGATATGAATCAATCGCCTACGCAAAGGCGTCTGTAAGATTAGATGTAAATCTGAGCATCAATAGGCTGCTCTGATTCAGTATTGATAGAAACGGTGTACAACCATGAAACTTACAAGATTCACCGACTACTCTCTTCGCGTATTGATTTACCTCGGACTGAAAGATAACGGTCGGGTGACGATCCGTGAGATTTCGGATGCTTACGGTATCTCCCGCAACCACCTGATGAAAGTGGTCAGCCTGCTGACCCGGATGGAATATCTCGATGCCCGCAGGGGACCCGGCGGAGGCATTGCGCTCGCCCGGCCACCCGCTGAGATCGTCATTGCCGATGTCGTTCGAGACATGGAAGACGACCTGAACCTGGTCGAGTGCTTTTGCGAAGACGGGTCTTGCCTGATCAAGCCCATGTGCGAGCTTAAAACTGCATTGAACAAGGCTCTCAAAGCCTATCTCGACACGCTGGAGCAATACACGCTGAGTGATTTACTCAAGCCGAGGAGTCAACTGGCGCAGGTCTTTGGCCTGACTGCCTGACCCCCCAAAAAACAAAGAGCGCTCAAGGCGCTCTTTGTCATTACAACCGATTCGGTGCATTACACACCTCTAACTGTTTCTATCAGAGACGTGTCCGTGCAAAGCTGACGGCTCCACCCAACAGGATAAGCAGTCCGCCCAGCAACGCAAACAGCGGTATCTGGGTAGCAGTTGTTGGCAGTGCTTCTGGCTCTGGCTCTGGTTCCGGAGCAGGTGCAGGTGCAGGTGCAGGTGCTGCTGCAGCTACCGGTGCAGGAGCAGGCAAGCTCCAGTTACCCGTCATAGGAATGTAAACATTCACTTCCTGGCGGGGTGCAAGCTCAGCGATCCGTACGGACTGGCCGCCAATTTCAGCGGTGGCCCCACGCTCAGGGAAGCGGCGCTCAGAAGCGGACCAGGAACCATCAGGCATTTGCCATTGAACGATGGTGGAGTTCACGCCCTGGCGAACAACACGGGCAGTAAGCTTCACAGCCATAGTGCCTCGCTTATCAACAACATCAAGACATGCGGGCGCGACATTGGGGTTGCTCTCTAGCATTTCAGCACCCCAAATTACGTCACTACAAGTAGCGGCCTGCGCGGTTGTGGTAAATCCGAGTGCGCCCAGAAGTACCAGCATGGTTAGTATAATCGTCTTCTTCATAAATCCCTCACTTAGGTTTTTGCCAAAAGATGCTTAGCTGTTGCCGTCACAATATACCGCTTCGGCGCATGCCCAACATAATAAAAAGGATAGCAGGTTACAAGTG
>Ga0316187_10000878_pt1 | contig 24942 bp, 23 predicted proteins | sample CroRivburrow1_MG_FD_204927 | JGI IMG/M metagenome (GOLD analysis project Ga0316187, IMG submission 204927) | Coastal sediment microbial communities from Maine, United States - Cross River worm burrow 1 | ecosystem: Environmental > Aquatic > Marine > Coastal > Sediment | place: USA: Maine...
AACTTTGACTTGTTGGGCGATTGTTTCATAGAACGGCACCCCGAATCACGCAACCCGGGGAGCGCCGGAGCAGGCCGGTCTGCTTTTGCCGAAGAAGGCATTCGACCCATATCCTTCAGGGCCGCGGCCCTGGAGGGCCGCGAAGCTATATGCTGACGAGAAAGCGCCGGTGAACTTCGGTAACCTGAATGTCGGTCAACGGCGATGTGCGGTGGCCTTGCTGCATCAGGAACAGTTTTGTCGTTTCCTCCAGTTCTACCGTGGCGCCGACAAGGATCGGGATATTGGTGAACGTCCGTGGCTGCCATAAAAACCCGCTAAACTCGCCAATGCGGCGGCTGACAAATCCTCCTAACTCTTCAGTGGTCGCAACAAATTCCATAGATCACTGGGTCATCAGGGAAATTGAAAGCGTGAGCATAATCGGACTTGATGAAATCAGCACGGTCGGGGCCAACCTAGCAAGGGCGGAATGCGTGCTCTGCACTGCCAACGGCCGCACATTTGTGTCCGACTGGCGAGGGGGTGTGACGATCCTGGAGCCGGACGGGTCTCAATGGTCGCTGCTGGCCAGGGAGGCAGCCTTCGAGGTTCAGCCCAACGGGATCACCTTGATGGAAGACGGCTCCGTTTTGCTGTGTCACCTCGGCGCCGAACAGGGAGGTGTTTACCGCCTTACGGAAGCGGCAGATATTCATCCCTTTCTGACCGAAGTGGATGGTGAGGCGCTGCCGCCAACCAACTATGCCCATCTGGATGAAAACGGCCGTGTCTGGGTCACGGTCAGCACCCGGGTCATCCGGATCGCACCTGACGGCACCCATACAACCATGATCGAGGACAACGAACCGGACCACGTCGCCCGGGTGGAAGCAGCCTTCCAGGCAGGCACCATGGGACGGCCGGATCTGGATAACGCACACAGCCGGAAGCTGCGCAATATTTCCAGCCTGGCATTCGGCGGCGCGGATATGCGCACCGCCCACCTCGGCTGCCTGCTCGATACGACCATCTATACCTTCAGATCACCCTGCGCCGGACACCCACCGCCACACTGGCGATTCCCGGGCCCGCGACGCTGCACCTGAGGGTCAGCACGGAGATTATCAATATGTCTCAACAGACTTCTTTTAATATTGCGGTTTTGGCCGGCGACGGAATCGGCCCGGAGATCACGGCCCCGACGCTCGGGTTGCTGCAGGCGGTGCAGGATCGAATCGGTGGTTATTCGCTGGTGTTCGACGAGCTGCCGGCGGGCGCCGGACACTATCGCGACCACGGTGCCGCCTTTCCCGAGGAATCGAAAACCAGGGCGAAGGCGGCGGACGCAATCCTGTTATCCGCCATGGGGTTGCCGGAAGTTCGCTACCCGGACGGTACCGAGATTTCCCCGCAGCTGGACCTTCGCTTCGACCTGAATCTTTATGCGGGCGTGCGTCCGGTCCGGCTGACTCCGGGCCTCAATCTGCCGCTGGCCGATCCGCGCTCCAGCGCCATCGACATGGTTTTGATCCGGGAATCCACCGAAGGCCTGTTCGCCTCTCACGGCAAGGGAACGGTGGAAAACGACAGCGTGGCGACGGAAACCATGGTCATTACACGCCACACGTCGGAACGGCTTTTCAACTTTGCCTTCCGGCTCGCCTCCCGGCGCAAAAGCCAGGGTCATCCGGGCCGGGTGACCTGCGTGGATAAAGCCAACGTTTTTTCCGCCTTTGCTTTTTTCCGCAGGATTTTCGACGAATGCGCCGCCAGCTTCCCGGATATCGAGGCCGACTACAGCTATGTGGATGCCATGGCGCTGAACATGGTTCGCCAGCCCTGGAATTTTGATGTGCTGGTGACCGAAAACATGTTTGGCGATATCCTTTCTGACCTGGGCGCGGCGTTGATGGGGGGCATGGGCATGGCGCCCTCCGCGGATATTGGCGACAATCATGCGGTCTTCCAACCCTGCCACGGAAGCGCCCCGGATATCGCGGGTCAGGGCAAGGCCAACCCGACGGCGATGTTCCTGTCGGCCGCCATGATGCTTGACTGGCTGGGCGAGGTGCACGAGAACGAGTCCTGCGTTACCGGAGGAAAATTAATTTATACCGCGGTGGACAAGGCTTTCGAACGCGGCACACTGACGCCCACAGAACTGGGCGGCAACGATGGCCTGGAGGCCGTAACTTCTGCGGTTACGGCAGCCCTGGACGACGTCTGCCAAACCGCGTCAGGCAATCAGGGACTGACGAAAACCAGAGGATGAGATCATGACGACCAGGTTGAGAGTGGCCACCGCCGGCTCGGGTTACTTCAGTCAGTTTCACTACAACGGCTGGCAGCGCATGGCCGCGAGCGGGGAGGTAGAACTCGTCGCCATATGCAACCGCACCCGCTCCAAAGCCGAAGAGTATGCCGGCCGCTACGGCATTGCTTCCGTGTACACGGATTTCGAATCCATGTTGGACGAGGCCGGGGCGGACCTGGTGGATATCATTACACCGCCCGAAACCCACCCGGCTTATGTCCGCGCCGCGGTGGACCGGGGTGTGGCCGCCATCTGCCAGAAGCCTTTTACGCCGGATTTCGAACAGGCTGAACGTCTGGTCGAGCACATACAAAGCCGCAAAGGCCGGGTCTACATCCACGAGGACTTCCGGTTCCAGCCATGGTACCCAAAACTGAAATCCCTGCTTGATGCAGGTGCCGTGGGCGATACTTATCAAGTCTCCTTCTGGCTGCGGCCGGGAGATGGCCAGGGGCCGGAAGCCTACCTGGGGCGCCAGCCCTACTTCCAGAAAATGCCGAGATTTCTGGTCCACGAAACGGCGATCCACCTGATCGATACGTTCCGGTTCCTGTTTGGCGAGGTCACGTCCGTTTACGCACAGCTGACACGCCTCAACCCCGCGATTGCGGGTGAAGATGCAGGCCTGATCCTGTTCAACTTCGCCAACGGCCGCCGCGGTGTGTTCGACGGCAATCGCCTCGTGGACCACGCCGCGGACAACCGGCGCCTGACCATGGGCGAGATGCGGATCGAGGGATCCGGCGGTGTGCTCACCCTCGATGGATATGGAACCCTGCGGCTACGGAAATTCGAGAGCAATGAATCGATAAAGATTCCCTACGAATGGAACGATATCGACTATGCGGGGGACTGCGTCTACCTGACAAACAAGCACGTGGTCGACCACTTGCGGCTGGGCACGCCGGTGATGAACACGGCAGCGGAGTATCTCACCAATCTGCGTATCGAAGCGGCCGTTTATCATTCAGCCGAAACAGGCAAAAAGGTCGAAATACCGGAAGCGGCCAGAGGATATGCAATCGACCGGGAGCATAGCGGTGCACGGACATGAAACAACCAGCGGGGCGAACGGCCAACGAGGGACTGGTGGAAATCCGTCCGCGTCACGGCGTGCGCATAAAACCTGTATCGTCCCGTGACATGCGGGAGATCTACCAGATTCTCACCTCGCTGGAATCCTGCGCGGCGGAGCTGGCCGCGCGGCGCGGTTTATCGACCGCCGAAATCGAAACCCTAGGCCATGCGGTCGGTGAAATGGAAGAAGCCCTGACCAGGAAGTCAATTTCTATTCAGGGGCTTGTACGCTCCCGGCCTGACGTTGTGCGGCGGGCTTGTAAGCCAGATACTGGCGCTGAATGGAAATCTGGTCCGCCAGAAATTTGGCATCGTGCCAGACACCCCAAATGAAGGAAGATCCGCGCCGCGACTGCCAAGGTAATCCCAGAAAGTAGACTCCGGGCTCGGTCGAAATACCGCGGTGATGCTTCGGCTTACCTTCCTCGTCGAATGCGTCAACCTGCAACCAGCCGTAATCAAGCGCAAATCCGGTGGCCCAGATAATCGAGGTTATTCCAGACTCCGCCAGGTTCAACTCCAGAACCGGATCGCTCACGCACGGTGGGTCAGGATCGATGTTGCGGGCTCCGGGCTCCTCGGGAAGGTCAGCACCATTGCGCGCCACATAGGCGTCTGCTTCGTCCAGCACCGACAAATAGTTTGCATCCCCGTGCGCAATATTGTCCGCAAGATCCGATGCGAAGTGAATCACGCCGTCTTTGAACGATTTGGTCTGACCCACAAGCATCATCCCCTGTGCGGCAAGACGCCGGAAATCAACCGTTCTACCGCCATGAGCACCGCTTACCGAGATCGTGACGTGTTCCGTGCCCGGTTCGAGCGCCGCGGCATCCCACTTGCCTAGAACCCCCAGCCACCAGACGAAGTCGCGCCCGCGATAGCTTCGGGGAGGACGGTCATGGGGACCGACCGAGAGATATACACGCTTGCCCGCACACAAGAGTTCATCAGCGATCTGCCCGCCCGACGATCCTGCCCCGACCACCAGCACCGCACCCTCGGGCAACTGATCGGGATTGCGATAGGCATTGGAGTGAATCTGCGTAACTCCGGCAACTTCGGGTACCACCGCCGGTATGACAGGGCGCTGGAAAGGTCCGGTTGCGGCGACCACGCTGTTGGCCTCGATCACACCCTCCGAGGTTTCAGCACGGAAGCCGGGGCGGCCAGCGATCTTTCGGACTGCCTTGACCGCCACGCCACAGCGAATGGGTGCCTTTATCATTTCAGCGTAGGCAACAAAGTAATCCGCAACGCTCTCCTTGGACGCAAAAGCATCGGGATCGATATCGGGGAATTCCATGCCCGGAAATCGATCGTGCCAGGCCGGCCCATTGGCGACCAGGGAATCCCATCGCTCCGAGCGCCAGCGCTCCGCGATCCGGCTTCGCTCCAGAATGAGGTGGGGCACACCGCAGTTGCTCAGATGCTCGCTCATGGCCAAACCGGCCTGGCCGCCACCCACTACGAGTGTCTCTGTTGTTTCATCTGTCATTGCCGGCTCCGTTTCTGCTTTCCGATTATTTCAGCGCGCCTTTACGAGTTCGCCCTGCCTGAAATCATTGTATTGACACACCGCTGTTGTAGTTTGTCCAGGACCCTGCCATTAATAAAGTAATCTTTTCCGAGTTTTTGGATCTGAAAAACCGAATCAACAGGGTCAGGCCTTTGGTTTTGCGTAGCTGTTCAACCGCTTGAATCATCGTTTTCAACTTGCACTATTCGACAATAAGCGCGATAGCCGGAAAATCAAAATCAAAGACCTGACCCTTGATTTGTGTTCTTGAATTGTTCGACAGTAAGCTTGATAGTCAGAAATTCCAAATCAAAGACCTGGCCCTTGAATTGATCTCTTGAATTGATCTTGAATATTCCGTTAATTGACCTTGGGCCCTGGCGTGACGGCGACGCGCTACAGCGACGGCAATTGTGTTCCCGCTTGCGACATATTTGCCACGAACTCGGTTTCTTTTACATCGTCAACCATGGAATTCCGACAGCCGCTACCGAATCTTACCTGGCAATGCTGAAGGCATTCTTCGCATTACCGCTGGCGACCAGGCAGGCGATTGACAAAAAGAACTCACCGCAGTTTCGCGGCTGGGAAATGTTGGGATCAGAACTGACCAACAACGAAACCGATTATCGTGAGCAGGTCGATATCGGCATCGATCGTGAAGCACTTACCGACCCAGACCCCTACTATATGGCGCTGGTGGGTCCGAACCAATGGCCCCCGGCGGCGGCGTTACCGGGATTTCGCGAAACCGTCGAAGATTATTTCGCGCATATGTCGGAAGTATCGCGACAGTTGCTGAAAATCATGTCGCTCGCGCTTGATCTCGACGAAACCCATATTGAAAAGGTTTTCGGTGTCAACCCGTCGCCCTACCTGAAACTGATCCGCTACCCGAAAACGCCTTCTGGCGGGCAGGGCGTTGGCGTGCACAAGGATTCCGGTTTCCTGACGCTGTTGCTGCAGGATGAAAACCCCGGCCTCGAGGCCCAGGCAAACAACGGCCGCTGGTGCCGCGTCGATCCGGTGCCTGGCAGCCTTGTGGTCAATACCGGCGAGCTCTTGCAGCTGATTACGCGGAATTACTTTATCGCGACGCCGCACCGGGTAGTCAATCACGGCGATAATGTACGCTACTCTTCGGCTTTGTTTTACAGTCCGGACTTGAGCACCGTGCTCAATCCTTTGCCGCTGGACCCGGAATATTTGGCGCAGGTTAATAATAGCGAGCGACACCGCGGGGAAGGGTTGATGGCGTCGCGCGCGGAAATGTCCGGCGGCACCGGGGGCATGGGCAGTCAGTTCAGGCCCGCGGTGTTCGGCGAGAAATACTGGCAGCGTTGGGTACGCAGTTACCCTGACATCGCGCGGAAATTCTACCCCGGCCTGATGGATCGGTGACCTGACCGATAGAGTTGAGTCCTTTCAAAGTGGTAATGTGTGTAGATCATTGAAATGGCCAGCATGATTAATCACATTTCCTGGATCGAGGGGCGGCTTGAGAGTAACGGTCCGCCGCTTGTCATCGACGGAGGCATGGGCACGCTGTTGCAAAAATCAGGCGTGCCCATGGACGGCAGGGTGTGGAGCGGTCGCGCAGTACTTTCGCACCCGGAAGCGGTTTGCCGCGCCCACCAGGCGTTTATTTCCGCCGGCGCCGAGGTCATTATCACCAATACCTTCGCTGCCGGCCGGCACATGCTGGAGCCAGCCGGCCTCGGCGATCAGGTGGCGAAGATCAATAATACGGCTGTGGCGCTTGCGCGACAGGCTTGTGACCACACGGCCACACACCCGATCGCTATCGCAGGCTCGATATGTGAATGGGCGCCATCGGAAGACCCGAGATGGGGCACACCCGAATCCATAGGCCAATCAGTTCGCGAACAAAGCGGACTACTTGCCAAGGCGGGAGTGGACCTGATTGCGCTGGAGATGTGTGAAAACACGCCGTATTCAGTCGCCGCGATAGAGGCTGCCCTTGAAACCGGTTTACCGGTGTGGGTCGGTGTAAGCGCCCGAACTCACGAGGGCCGGGAGTCACTGTCCGTGTTCGACTACGCTGAAATTGATTTCGACGGGCTGGCCCGGAGTCTGTCCGGATTTCCCGTGATGATGATGAACGTAATGCACACACCACTACAAGACGTCGACGAAGCGGTTGAGATCGTGAGGAGATACTGGGATGGCCCCGTCGGAATCTACCCTGAAGCCGGCTATTTCAAAATGCCCGACTGGCAGTTTGTCGATATTATCGAACCTGACGACCTTGCGGCCAGGGCCAGAACGTGGATTGACGACGGCATTCGCATGATCGGCGGGTGCTGCGGGCTGGGGCCCGAGCACATTGCTGCACTCCGGGCCCTTTGAACGTAGCAGGCGACGGTTCTGGCCCGATTGTCTGACCGGAGGGACAATAGGGTCAGGTCTTTGGTTTTGAATCACACCGAAATACAGCCCTGCAAAAACTGAAAACCTCGCCTCACCAATTTTTCTACCTGGTGCTTACGCCTTGTTGGGTTTTTCGAATTCCATCGCGCTGGACCACGTTGGGTTCAATCAATACTTTCTCGATCCCCGGTGCAATTATTTCGACCAGTGCCGCCAACCCTGCGTCTGTGAGATGTACGTTGTCCCGCATGTATATTCCACTGTTCGCCGGAAACTCACTCGTACTCATTGCCCAGACATTCGGTTGACAAGCTAACTCGTCCAGTATCCGGTAGCCAGTCTCAACCGCGTTAGCATAAGTTTCGTGGTCGAACCCTACGTATTTGTACTTGATTTCCGGCTGCTCCGGGCTAACCTTCGGTGCACGTACCACGGGCTTGCTTGACCAGTATTACCGAAATGTTTTGTAAGCGAACCGTGTCGATTTCACGCTGCAGGTTGTCACGACAAAACTGAACGCCTTCTTTCGATACCCGTTTGTGGCCCGATGGCGATTCGGAACCGAATAGTGGTGGATCCGGTTCCGTCAACGCAGACACCGTCGAGGAACAGCAGGTGGACAAGCGGACGCCCGGGCTACCGGTGATGCTTTTGCTTAAAATATGGTGTAGATAAATGGCGCCACCGCCGAGCCCTGGGCAAAGACCAACAATGCGCCCAACAACAGCAACACGATGATGATTGGTGCGAGCCAGAACTTCTTGCGCACTTTCATGAAATCCCAGAGATCCTTTAGAAACTCACCCATGGTTAAAACGGTTTCTCCATTCGGTCTTTATCTGAACGCTGGTTGACAACGCGATAACTGCCCATGCTTTCGTCAAAATTTCGATTCATGGGATCTTTCCCCCGCAAACGCATGACGAAGCCCGTAGGCATTACAACCAGGTAGAATACCACCCCCAGGATGATTCTGCTCATTACCGCATTCAAAAGTAATCCGAACCGCATCCACAGGATGTAAAACGGCTTAATCGTACCCGGGGCAACGGCCCCCCATACCAGGAATGCCGCGAGCACGACCCATGGCCAAATGGGGTAGGCCAGATCGAACAGCCACGGCAGTATGACGCCGAACAACCCGGCAATAATACCGCCAAACATGAACCCGAATTGCCGCAGTCCTTTTCTGTCCAGTTCAGGTATCGCTTCCATCAATCCAGCTCGAACTCATCCCGCCAACTGTCATCCTTCTCCCACGGCGGCTGATCACTCTTGGACAAGAGCAGGTTTTCCACCACGAGATAATCCATTTCCGTACGCATAAAACACCGATATGCATCTTCGGGCGTGCATACTATGGGCTCGCCACGTACATTGAAAGAAGTATTGATCAATACCCCACACCCGGTTTTCGCCTCGAACGCTCTGAGCAGCGCATGGAAACGCGGGTTGGTTTCCTGCGCCACGGTCTGGACCCGGGCCGAATTATCCACATGGGTAATCGCTGGCAGTTGCGATCTCGGTACATTTAGCTTGTCTATGCCGAAGAGCTTTTTCTGCTCATCGCTCATCTCTATCAACAGCTCTTTTCTAACGTCCGCAACCAGAAGCATGTACGGGCTGGGCTCACTCAATTCGAAATAGTCGGAGACGCGCTCCGCCAGCACCGCGGGCGCAAAAGGTCGAAACGACTCCCGGTACTTGATCTTAAGGTTCATGACCGACTGCATCCTTGTACTGCGCGGGTCCCCGATGATCGATCGCCCTCCCAATGCCCTCGGCCCGAACTCCATGGGGCCCTGAAACCAACCCAGGACGTGCTCACCGGCCAGGACATCAGCAAGCCTTTCGAACAACGATTCGTCGTCCATCCGCACGAACACCGCTCCCATGTTTTTCAAAGCCACTTCAGCGTCGTCGTTGGTGACCCGCGGACCGAGGTAGGACCCCTTCATCTGGTCTCCACTGCCATTCACCTTCCGTGGCTGCTCGTTGTACTGGTACCAGCAGGCGAGCGCCGCCCCAACCGCCCCGCCGGCATCCCCTGCCGCGGGCTGTATCCAGAGGTTGTCAAAGATCTTCTCTCGCAGGAGTTTGCCGTTGGCCACACAGTTGAGTGCAACGCCGCCGGCCAGGCACAAGTTCTCGACGTCCAACTCCCGGTGGATCGTATTAGCGAGCTTCAACACGACCTCTTCCGTAACTTGTTGTATGGATGCCGCAATGTCCATTTCCTTCTGGGTCACTTCCGTTTCCCTGGCTCGCGGTGGCCCGTCGAACAGCTTCGAGAACGCCTTGTTCGTCATAGTCAGACCGGTGGCGTAGTTAAAGTAGCTCATGTTCAATCTGAATGTGCCGTCGTCCTTGATATCAATCAGATTCTGCTTGATCACATCCGCGTATTTTGGCACGCCGTAAGGCGCCAGGCCCATCAGCTTGTATTCCCCCGAGTTGACCTTGAATCCCGTGTAGTAAGTGAACGCGGAGTACAACAAACCGAGGGAGTGAGGGAAATTGATTTCCCACTTCGGGGTCAGGCTGTTGCCTTCCCCCAGCCATACCGAAGTCGTCGCCCATTCACCCACGCCGTCCATGCACAAGACAGCAGCCGTTTCAAAGGGGCTCGGAAAGAAGGCGGACGCAGCATGGGACTGGTGGTGTTCCGCGAACAAAAGCTGCGGCAGTTCTTTGGTTTCGATGCCACTGAGTGCAGACAGGTTTTTCTTCAACAATGCCTTGAGGTACAACTTTTCCTTCAGCCACACGGGCATTGCCATCAAAAACGACCTGAACCCCCTTGGCGCATAAGACACGTAGGTTTCCAACAGCCTTTCGAACTTGATCAGGGGTTTATCGTAGAAAATAACCTGGTCGACGTTTCCGAGATCGATTCCGCTGGCCTTGAGACAGTAGTCAATAGACTTCCCGGGGAATTCCGAGTCGTGTTTTTTGCGGGTAAAACGTTCCTCCTGAACCGCGGAAACTATGTCCCCGTCCTGTATCAGGGCAGCGGCACTATCGTGATAGAACGCCGAAATACCTAAAATATTCATTTGCAGAGAATAATTGTCGCGGGCTCAAGCCGCTGAGTTCGTCACTGACGATACGTCTTGCCTTAATGTTCTGAACCGTGGCGACGGTTGGAAAACTGCGTGCCCCCAAGGGAGCGCTATATTAATGCACGGACGCCTTCGAATATACCAACTGCGAGTCAGTTTAATATCAATAACTACTTTTCCGTGCAAAATAATCCCCCCATTACAAAACCGTCCATTCTGATTCGGAGAAAACATCCGAACGCCGCCCCGGGCCGGCATACAAGTGACCAACCCGCCTGATCCGGTGGTGTCGTTTCCACTATCGCTCATTCCCGGGGACCGGCAAACCGCGTAGTTTTCAACCCCGAAAATTACCGGTTTACTATCCGCAATTCCAGATCAGCAGGTGGTTGGACCAATATCGGGAGATGCAACATTCGTTTTTGCCCTGATCGCCGTGGCGCCGATCCTGATGGCGAGTAACCGGGAGAGCTTCGATTTCGCGGAACAGGGCTTATGTTCGTACTATATTTCTCCGCCGCCGTACTCAGGATTTGGCGGGTAAGGCCAGTTTCTTCTTGGGACCCGTTTTCTTTCTGGTCGCAGTCATCCCCTTGTTTTTATCTTTCTTTCTCCTTTTCGGCCCCGGTTTCGCACCGCTGAATTTCTTTGGCCCCGGCCGTACAACCGCGTCGTTTCGGGGGCTGCCGCTTTCGAAGCGGGATATCTGCAATTGCCGGCTGCAGACCCAGACTTTTTTGAGGTCGTTAAATACCTCCTTGGGCATCCCCTTCGGCAAGTCCACCAGTGTGAATTGTTCGCCAATGTCGATGTGCCCGATATGCTGACCGTCGAGGCCCGCCTCGTTAGCAATAGCGCCGACGATGTTGCCGGGTTTTACGCCATGTTCGTGGCCGACTTCAATGCGAAACCGCTCCATGTCGGCGGCAAGCGGCGACGGTGGACGGGGTCGTTGCGGTGTGTCCTCACCCCTGCCCTTTCGTTGGTGTCGATCTCCGCGGTCGTTCTGATCCCTGCGGTCACTTCGCTCCCTGCGAGGCGGCCGTGCGCCAGCACCCCTGTTTGAATCGGGGGAGTGCCCTGGCCGGTCCTTGCCGGGAGCCACCAACAGCGGTTTTCCTCCGATCGAGAGCACGGCCAGCGCGGCGGCGATCTCTACTGCGGGCACATCGTGTTCCTGCTGGTACTGCTCAACCAGGCCCCGCATGAATGCCAGTTCGTCAGTCGCCAGAGTGTCGCTTATCCTCTGTTTGAAATCGGCTATTCGTTTGTTGTTGACAATTTCCGTCGTCGGCAGTTCAAGGGCTTCGATTTTCTGCCGGGCCGCCTTTTCGATAACATTCAGCATTCTGCGTTCGCGTGGCGCCACGAACAGGATTGCATTGCCCTCGCGTCCCGCCCGCCCGGTGCGGCCGATGCGGTGAATATAGGCCTCGGCGTCATAGGGGATATCGTAATTGATCACGTGACTGATTCGATCGACATCCAGCCCACGGGCTGCGACATCGGTGGCGACCAGGATATCCAGCGATCCTTTTTTCAGGCGCTCAATCATTTTTTCCCGGTCCTTCTGCGCCATGTCCCCATTCAACGCCGCGGCGGAATACCCACGGGCGGCCAACCGCTCGGCAAGCTCGGTGGTCGCAATCTTGGTGCGCACAAAAACCAGTACGGCGTCAAAGACCTCGACCTCCAGAATGCGGGTGAAGGCATCCAGTTTGTGCATGCCGCTGACCAGCCAGTAACGCTGTCGAACGGTCTCGGCAGTCGCGGTCCGGGCCTTGATTGAAATTTCCTGCGGATTGTCGAGGTGGCGCCGGGCGATGCGTTCGACCTGCTTCGGCATGGTTGCCGAGAACAGCGCCATCTGGCGCCCGGGGGGGGTCTGCTCGAGTATCCATTCAACCTCGTCGATGAAACCCATGCGCAACATTTCATCGGCTTCGTCGAGTACCAGCGCCTGCAGCCCGTTGAGTTTCAGGGTCCCCTTGCGCATGTGATCCATGACCCTTCCCGGTGTACCAACAACGACATGTACCCCCCGCTTGAGCTGGCGAAGCTGACCGGTATAGGCCTGGCCCCCATAAATCGGCAGTACGTGAAACCCCCGGATATGGGATGCGTAGCGCTGATAGGCTTCGGCCACCTGGATCGCAAGTTCCCGGGTAGGCGTCAGGGTCATTACCTGAACCTGCTGATTGGCGATGTCTATGCGTGACAGCAGGGGTAATGCAAAGGCCGCGGTCTTTCCGGTACCGGTGGGTGCGTGCCCAAGTATATCCAGCCCCTGAAGAAGATGCGGGATGGCCTGAGCCTGAATCGGCGTCGGTATTTCGTAACCCACTTCCTCCAGAGCCAACAGCAGCGGCGCCGCGAGCTTCATATCGCGAAATCTGGCTACAGCAGGTGCGGCAGCTTTAGTATTGGGCGTAGAATCTTGTTGCATATCTTCTCCAGCCAGCCACTGAGGGCACCTCCGCGTCAAGGTCAGGCAACGGCCGAACGCTGCCGCGCTGTTCGACGTGTCGAAGCGATGCACTTACGCGGATGACCTCCTGGGCCAGCTAACCGGTGGAAGCGGCTCCGACGTAACTGGTGTTCAGTGGGGGTAACTCAAAATATTTCGACGCCCCGCTTACAGATTGCAAGCCGCTTCAGGGATCCGTTCTCTATCCGGTCTGACTGACCGGTGAAATGGAACTGACAATAGTGGAGACCTGGCGCAGGATCTGCTGCGTCAGGTCCGTCAGCATATCCTCCCGCAAAGACTCCTCCTCGATCTCGGCCTGGAGAACCAGGTCGGGGTCGAAGTTGAAGTCACGTTGGGTAACGACGGTGGATTCCCGCAGTGTGTCACCATCGGCGTTGACGACCGTGAAATTCACGATGTATTGAAGCGTGTAGCCGTTCACCTTACCGCGGTCGTCGATGGTGCGCACCGTTCTATCGTAGCGCACGTCGCGCAGATCCAGCACTGCCAGCGCATCGGTGGCACTGCCGACCACAGTGGCCCCGCTGAAGCTGAGCGCGTCGACCAGCCGACTTTGCAGGTCTCTTTCGCTGCTCTTTACGTTGATAACGTTGATCTCTTCCGGGATGGGAAGCTGGCCGCGAAGGTGGAAACCGCACGCGGTCAGGGACACGGACAAGATTAATGGCAGCAGTAGACGCATAGTCATAGTGTATCTTCCGTTTCGAGCAATTGAAACCACACCGGCGTCCATTTCGGATCAGAATCCCGGATTTATTACGCAGATTACAGGGCGCTGTTTCATACTATCTCACCCGACCACGATGTTTATCAAGCGCCCGGGGACGACAAAGCACTTTCTGATCGGGGCATCGCCGACGTGCTGCGCTACTTTCGCATCGGCCAGCGCGGATTCCCTGATGGCGTCCTCGCTCGCATCGACCGGCACCTCGATCTTTCCGCGAAGTTTGCCATTCACCTGGACGACCATCTGCAGGGTCTCGGTTTTAAGCGCCTGATCGTCGATTTCCGGCCAGGAGGACTCGAGCAGGTCCGTTCCGCCACTGATCCGCTGCCACAGCACGTGCGTGATATGAGGGACCACCGGGGCCAGCACCCTGACCAGCACCGTGAGTACTTCCCTCAATACCGCGGCACCTGCAGCACCGAATTCATCCCATTCCACTCGTTCCACGGCGTTGGTCAGCTCCATACAGGCAGCAATAACGGTGTTGTAGCGGGTTCGCTCGTAGTCTGCATTTACCCTGGACAGGATCCCGTGAAGCAGCGTCCGGAATTCCTTCAGTTCGGGCTCGAGGTCGCGCACCGGAACCTCGTCGGCGTACCGCACCGCTTCGGCATGTTTACCAAACAGGTTCCAGAGCCGGCGCAAGAAGCGGTGCGCGCCAGCCACCGCGTCGTCGTTCCACTCCAGCGCCTGATCCGGCGGGGAAGCGAACATCACGAACAACCTGACGGTGTCTGCGCCGTATTGATCGATCATCGACTGGGGGTCGACGGTATTGCCCTTCGATTTGGACATCTTGGCCCCGTCCTTGAGCACCATTCCCTGTGTCAGCAGCCGGGTGAAAGGCTCGTCGGAATCGACCAGGCCCGCATCGCGCATCAGCTTGTGGAAGAATCGCGCATACAGCAGGTGCAGAACGGCATGCTCTATGCCGCCGATGTACTGATCGACCGGCAGCCAGTAGTTGGCTCGCTCGTCAAGCATGGCGACGGCGCTGTCCGGGCAACAGAACCGGGCATAGTACCAGGACGATTCGAAGAAAGTGTCGAAGGTATCGGTTTCCCTGACACCGGGCAGTCCGGTACCCGGCACCCGGGTCTCGATAAATCCGGGATCATCCTTGATCGGCGACTTGACTCCCTGGAACTCTACGTCTTCCGGTAATTCCACCGGCAGGTCATCCGCGGGTACAGGATAAACGTTCTCCGACGCGTCATACACGACGGGAATCGGGCACCCCCAGTAGCGCTGCCTCGAGACACCCCAGTCCCGGATGCGGAAATTGATCTTGCGTTCACCGATGCCCTCTGACTCGAGATAGTCCGCGACCGCGTCGAATGCCGCGGTATAGTCCAGCCCGTCGAAGCGCCCGGAATTGCAGGTGATCCCGTACTCCACGTAGGCACCTTCGGAGATGTCGACGTCCGGACCCTCGGCCGGCCTGATCACCTGTGTAATATCGATGCCGTACTGGGTGGCAAACTCCCAGTCGCGCTGGTCGTGGCCGGGGACGCACATGATGGCGCCGGTACCGTACCCCATCAACACGAAATTGGCCGCCCACAGCGGTATCCTGTCACCGCTGACCGGGTGGATCGCATCGATGCCGATGGCGACGCCCTTCTTCTCCAGTTTTTCGATGGAGGCTTCCGCCGTTTTCGTCGTCCTGCACTCGTCGATGAACGCCGCCAGTTCCGGGTTCGTTTTCGCGGCCTCCTGTGCCAGCGGATGCTCCGCCGCCACCGCGGCGTAGGTGATGCCCATGATCGTGTCGGGGCGCGTCGTGTAGACGCCGATGTGCTGTTCGCTGCCCTCGATGGCAAAGGAAAACTCGACGCCGCTGGATTTCCCTATCCAGTTGCGCTGCATGGTCTTCACCGCATCGGGCCAGCCTTCGAGGTCGTCCAGGCTGGCCAGAAGCTCGTCGGCATAGTCGGTGATCTTCAGGAACCACTGGGGAATCTCGCGCCGCTCGACCAGCGCTCCGGAACGCCACCCGCGGCCCTCGCTGTCCACCTGTTCATTGGCCAGCACCGTCTGTTCCACCGGATCCCAGTTCACTACCGCCATCTTCTTGTAAGCCAGCCCCTTTTCCACCAGCGTGGTGAAAAACCACTGCTCCCAGCGATAGTATTCGGGTTGACAGGTAGCAAACTCGCGCGACCAGTCGTAACCGAAGCCGAGCCGTTGCAGCTGGGACCGCATGGCATCGATGTTTTCATAGGTCCATTTCGCCGGCGGGACCTGGTTCTGGATTGCGGCATTCTCCGCGGGCAGGCCAAACGCATCCCAGCCCATGGGCTGCAATACGTTCTTGCCCTGCATACGCTGGTATCTGGAAAGGACGTCGCCTATGGTGTAGTTGCGGACGTGACCCATATGAAGTTTGCCCGACGGATAGGGGAACATCGACAGGCAATAGAACTTCTCCCGGGTGGGATCTTCCGTCACCCTGAAACTCTGGTTGTCTTCCCAGTACTTCTGAACGTCCCGTTCTATCTTGCCGGGATCATAGCGGTCGTCTGTCATAGGCGGCGTATTGTAGCGGCTTGTGGCTGACCATCAAGCCGCATTGCGCTATAGTTCAAATCATGCGCGGATCGAGCTTCTGCATACTTCTACTGGCCCTGGCTGCCGCCAGCCCGGCAACCGGACTGACTTTGTACAAGTGCGTGTTGCTGGACGGCGGAGGGGTCGTCTACCAGGAAGACGAACCCAACGCCTCCGAGTGCCTGATAGAAAAGAAAAACCTCAATCCTGACGCGAACGTCATTCCGGCCGAGGATTTCATAGGCGGCAAGGAGCCCGGGGACGCGATGGATAGCAATTCCTCCGCCCCGGCGGCCCCGCGGGACGAGGGAGAAGGCAGCGGCGTCCCCGCGACCAGGGACCCTTGATCGAGCTTTTCACATCGTCTACGCCCAACGGATACAAGGCCTCGATCATGCTGGAGGAGTGTGGCCTGCCCTATACCACTCGGCATATCAGTCTGTCGGCGCGGGAACAGAAAGAACCCTGGTTCCTCGAACTGAATCCCAATGGCCGCATCCCGGTAATCGTCGACCACGACGCGGATGACTTCGTAGTGTTCGAGTCCGGGGCGATCCTGGTCTACCTCGCGGAAATGACGGGACGCCTTCTGCCGACGGAGTCCAAGGCGCATTCCTGCGTCCTGCAGTGGCTCATGCTGCAGATGGGCGGGCTCGGGCCGATGCAGGGCCAGGCCCACGTATTCTACCGCTACGCCCCGGAAAAGATCCCCTGGGCCATCCGCAGGTATCAGTCGGAAACGCGGCGGCTGTACGAAGTGCTCAACCATCGGCTCGAGGACCACCGGTACCTTGCCGGCGATCTGTCCATAGCGGATATCGCCACCTTCCCCTGGGTACGAAGATACGGCTGGGCGGGAGTGGACATCGAGGACCTGCCCAACCTGTGGCGCTGGCACCAGGAACTCGCCGGGCGCCCGGCGTTTGTCAGGGGTCTGGACATACCCGTTCCCCAGACCGAGCTTGCGGAACGCAGTCCGAGCCGGAAAGTGGAAGAAATACGGGGTATTCTGTAACCAGCGGGGCCGGAAATTTCGCCATAAGGATCAAGCAGATATGACAGCCGATGGGCTGGAGAGGTATACTTGGCGCGGAGGTCTGCGACCATGTCCAAAGTTATTCTTTGCTGCATCACCGCCCTGCTGAGTGCGGCCATTCCGGCGATGGCCGGAGAACGTGTCTATACCTGCGAACGGGACGACGGCGAGGTCACGGTAAGCAACACGCCGTTCAACGCCGGCGAGTGCCGGAAAGTCACTGAGACAAGCTTCGATTCCGAGGTCAACCTCGTCACCTCCGAGGAACCGGGATCGACAGCGTCACAGAGCGATGGCCAGGGGTCGGCGACGGGTAGCCCGACCGTCCCACCCAGTCCGCAAATCATGGGCCCGGATTTGGAGGTGGCCACGAAAGCAGTCGAGGCCTCGGGAGCGGCTAACCTGAGCGCCCGGTCCGCCGGGAGCGCCGCACAATCCGCAGCAAGGCTCGCCGCAAATCCGTACGATTCGGCTTTGGAGAACGCAGCCGAGGCCGCTGCCCGGAGCGCGGGAGCCACAGTGGACCCCACGGTAAATGCCGCTTTCGACGCCGCGGGTGCCGCGAAATCGGCCAACGCTCCACAACTCACTGCCAACGCCAACCGTGCCGCACGCGGTGCCTATACCGCGGGCAAGGCAACACAGGACACCGCCGCCGCCACTGAATCGGCAGTTCAGCTCTCCCGGGCCGGGGCGCACCCCGAAAAAATCAAGGCGGCCGCCAATACCGCTTCCCAGGCGGCTGATATCGCTTCCCAGGGTGCGGAGGTATCCAACAATGCTTCGCAGGGCCTGTTGCCCTCGGGCGACGGTGTCGCCGGGGGTGCTTCAACCGCAATCAGCGGCGATACTGCCGCCGGTTCCGACGCCGCCACCGGCGCCGTGCTCGGCGCGCCTGCTACTTTCGGGGCATCGGGCACGTTCGCCCCACCTGCCCAATTACCTCCGGCCCCAATCCTCGGGCCCTGACCCGCAAATTGCATCATTATCCCGGGACAGGGACATCACTGAAAGGGCAGCGGAAGCCGGGCCGCATGGAGGTGCCGACTTATAAGCAGGAGCAGCGCCGACGCGACTGGCTGGATCGGCGTGAAAGATGCGCTTTACAGGTCCGCTCCCGAACCTGCGGGCTTGTTTAGTCGCGACTGAGCGGTCTTGACCAGTCGATCGTTGCGCCGCCTGAGACTGTCGTCCCCGGTCAGGGCACTGGACTTGTAAGCAAACTGGATCGCCTGATCCGGATTACCCTGCGCCAGATAAACCAGGGCGAGTTCGTGCCACACGAAAGCGTTGCCCGGCTCGATGCGGAGCGCTCGTTCGAGCTTTGCCACCGCCTGTTCGAACACCTTGCGCTGGCGCAGTTCCCTGGCGCCGTCGGCCAGGGTGACCACCGCAACATTGTCGGAGATCGGCTGCGGCTCCTGCCGAATGCCGGTGGTCGTACAGGACGCGGAGACGAACAACAAGATCCCGGCAAGTCCGAACCGGATCGACTCGCCGCGGCGCCCGTTTACTCCGAATATCCCGGGTCCGGTCAACTATTTCCGGCCCGTGTCGAACAGCTTCTCAAGCCAGTTTTTGCTGGCGTCCGGCGCTTTGCGCGGCTTCGTTTTTCTGGCGCAGGAAGCGTACCTGTCAGGGACGGTGCCCGGGGCAAACGGTAACAGGTCCGCCCCCTGGCAGCCGGTCGCGACCTGACCGTGCTGATCGATCTCTACGTACTCCACCGACGCCGGCACGGGGATATCGACGGGTTGTATGTGGACCTGGTGCATGATATCCGCCCAGATCCGCATCGCTCCGGAAGCCCCGGTCAGACCAGTCGGCTTGTTGTCGTCCCTGCCTACCCACACCACCGCCAGATAGTTGCCCCCGTAGCCCGCGAACCAGCTGTCCCGGTAACCGTTGGTGGTCCCGGTTTTTCCTGCCAGCTCCAGAGATGAAGGGAAGCGGCCGCTCAGGGACCTTGCGGTACCCTTCGCCACTACCGCCTGCAGACCGGCATTGAGTGCCGTCATCTGATCGCCGTCGATGACCTGTTCCAGTGACAGCGGATATCGGGCCAGGGGTTTCATCTCCTGATCCAGCACCGAGCGCGTAGTGCGAAGGGGAATGAGAAAGCCGCCGCTGGCGAAGCCCAGATACATCTGCGTCATTTCGACAGGCGTCATGTTCACGGCACCAAGCGAGAACGAAGGGTACGCGTCCACCTGCCGCCTCAGACCGAGCCTTTGTAACAGCCGTACAGGGCGCCCGATACCGATTTCCATGCCGAGCCTCGCGGTGGCGATGTTGTATGAATAGCTCAGGGCGTCGATCAGGCGCACGGTACCGTGGGATTTTCCATCATAGTTTTGCGGTTTCCAGGCCGGTGCACCGGCCTGCTCGACTACCAGCGGTCCGTCATCCAGCATGCTGGCCAGGCTGTACCCGGATTCCAGGGCTGCAAGAAAGACGACGGGCTTGATGAGCGACCCAACGGGTCGTTCCGCCTCCAGTGCGCGATTGAATCCGGCGAACCGGGGTTCTCTCCCGCCAGCAAGCGCTACGACCTCGCCGTTGTCGGTGCGCACGACCAGCGCGGCGGACTGCAGCGAGCCGCCGGGAAGCCCCTTCGAAGTCTCGATTGATACCAGTCTTTGACGGAGCGAGGTTTCTACCGCACCCTGGATCCGGGGGTCCAGCGACGTGATGATATGCAGCCCCGCCTTGCGCAGATCCTCCTCCCGGTAATCCCGGCGCAGTTGCAGGCGAACATAGTCGAGATAAGCGGGGTGTTCCGTCGACGAGAGTGCGCCCTTGCTGGTGACGCCCAGCGGTGCTTTTGCGGCCGCAGCCGCGGTGGCGGCGTCAAGAGTACCCAATTCGACCATCTGTTCCAGCACCAGATTCCGCCGCTGCCTCGCCCGCTCCGGCGACCGGAACGGATTGTAGTAGGAAGCTCCTTTTACCAGGGCCGTCAGCAGCGCCAGTTCGGACACCTGGAGCTCGTCCAGCGGACGCCCGAAATAAAACAGGCTGGCCAGACCGAATCCGTGGATGGCGCGGTTGCCCGACTGACCCAGATACACCTCGTTTATATAGGCCTCGAGGATCTCATCCTTGTCATAGTGGGCTTCCAGCAGCAGGGCCATCAGCATTTCCGTCAGCTTTCTCTGGATGGTGCGCTCGCGGGTCAGAAAGAAATTCTTCGCCAGCTGCTGGGTCAGCGTGCTGCCACCCTGGACCACGCCGCCGGCGCTGATGTTCGCCCACATTGCGCGTGCCAGACCCTTCGGGTCGACACCAAAGTGGCTGTAGAACCCCCGGTCCTCGACCGCAACCAATGCGTTGACCAGGTGCTTCGGCACGTTCTCCCGGCGAACGAGTTCGCGGTCTTCGTGGTGTCCGGGTGAAATGCTGCCAAACAATCTGGGCTCGAGCCGCGCGCTGGCTACCCCTCCGCCATGGGCATCGTGCAATGCGGTGACCACCGCATCCTCGATCCGAACGTCGATAATTCGCGGCTCGCTGCGCTCGTCCCAGAAATCGAACCCTCGCAGGTATATCCGGACCCGATACGTGGATTGCGCAAATGTTCCCGGGGAGTCCGGGTGTGCGACAGCCCGATAACCCAGTTGCTTCAGTTCCACGACCAGCTCCTGCCTGGTGATGACCTGCCCGGGGAAAATTTCGAGCGGCCTGCTGTAGATGTGGGAAGGGATAGCCCAGCGGCTACCATCGAACTTTTGGCGCACCACCGTGTCGAGATAGAAGATGTAACCCGCCAACGCCACGATTGCCAGCACGACTATCCGCTTCAACCAGATCCGGCTCGACGCAGAGCGCCGGGACCGTAACCCTGGCTTCTTCCGTGATTTGGTCTTTCTCGATGTGTTACGGGGCCTTCTTTTCTTCGCGGGCATGCAGACCTTGATGCGCTTCAGTGTTTATCCGGTTCACCGCCGATCACCGCGGCGCAATGCCAGCAGATTTCGAAGGTCGCGGGATTCGTCTCTCCACACTCAGCACACTTCCTGTTTGTGGCGGAGTCAGCGCCGTGCTCGAATTCCTCGACGATTTCTCGTGCCCGATGCTCGTCAGCCGGATCGTCGATCCAGATTTCCGGGTACGCGTGGGTGAACGGGAGTTCGCCGACACCTCCCTGCGCGTTCTCGTTGAATACCCTGGCCGGAATGCCCTGCTCGCTCAGGCGATGCAAAAGCAGGTGAGCCTCGGGCAGACTGGCTGCGGAGTATAACCGTTTCACCCTGATGAATCCTCATGAGGCCGCCATTCAACACGGCAATCCTGAACTATGCTAGGCTGTGAAGATGAACGCAACTGTTGACGGTTTCCGCGTTTCACAGGTCCCCGGGGTGACGAATCCCCTGGACGAAAAGATCCGGAAATCCCTCAAGGCGCGACACCCCATTCTGTTTCTGCATTCGCCTGAAGAAGACCGCATCTTGCGGTCCCTGTACAGACTCGCGGGTTCTGATACGAGGATTCGGATCTGGAGTTGTACCCGTGGGCTGGACGAAAGCGAAGACACGGGGACCACCGACCCTTCGACGGCGCTCAAAGCGCTGACCAGTGATCCGCAGCCGGGCTTCTGCGTGTTCAAGGATCTCACCCCGTATATGGACGACCCCCGCCTGGTCCGGGGCTTGCGCGACGCGTACTACACGCTGCGCTCTGTTAGGGGCGCTCACCTGTTCATCCTCTCCCCGGTGTTCTGCGTGCCGGAGGCTTTGACCAAAAACATCTTCGTCATCGAAATCCCACCGCCTTCCACTGAAGACCTCGAGGAACTGACGAAGAAGATCATCCCGGAATACACTCACAACGAGATCCCGGCGGGCCTTCTGCGCGACATTGCGTTGTCCCTCAAGGGCATCACCATATATGAAGCGGAGCACGTTTTGCACGGGGTCTTGAGCGGGTCGAGGCTGACTCGAGGCACCCTCCTGGACGAGATCCGCGATACGAAAAAGACCATCGCAGCCAGCGCAGGCTATCTCGAGTACGTTCCGAGCGACAAAAAACTGGACCATGTCGGCGGACTGACCTATCTGAAGACCTGGATTGCGGAAAGGTCGACGGTCTTCAACCAGCAATCGGTGGACAGCGGACTACCCATTCCCAGGGGCATCCTCATCATGGGGGTGAGCGGCTGTGGCAAGAGCCTGTGCGCCAAGGTCGTGGCGAATATGTGGAACGTTCCCCTGTTCCGACTCGACATGAACGTTATATTCTCGAATATCTACGGCAATCCGGAGGCCGCGTTTCACCGGGCGCTGCGGAGCATCGAGTCGCTGGCTCCCGCCGTACTGTGGATAGACGAGATCGAGAACGGCCTCGGGTTCACCGAGAGAACCAACTCCATACAGTCACACATCTTCTCCGCATTTCTGACGTGGATGCAGGAAAAGCCGCCGCTGATCTTCGTTGCCGCAACGGCAAACCGCATCGAGATCCTGCCCGCCGAACTGATCCGCAAAGGCCGCTTCGATCAGGTTTTTTTCGTCGACCTGCCGGACGACGAGGAGCGCGAGGAGCTGTTCCGGATTCATCTCGCAGACAACGGGGTCGATCCGGATACATTCAATATGAAATCGCTGGTGCTCGAATCCCAGGGCTGGAACGGCGCGGAAATCGAGCAGGTCGTCATCGCCGCGCGCATACGTGCCCACAAGGAAAACCGGGCGTTCGACACCAGCGACATTGCCGACCTCGCGCGCATGACGGTGCCGCTGTCGAGGACCATGAAGGAACAGATCAAGATCCTCAAGGACTGGGCCTGGGACCGGGCAGCGCCGGCATCCAAGGGTCGGGGTACGGACTACTCTATTCTCGAAACGGAAAAGACCGGCGGCGGTAACTGAAGCCCGCTACGAGGCGTTGCCCTGACTGTCCCGTGCCTGGTTCGACGCCGGCGTTGCACGATTGTGAGACCAGCGCCGGAGTTCCTTGATCTGTTCGTTCATCGTTACCGAGAGCGGCACCATCTGACTGCTGTTCCGGGATATGTCGCGTTGAGTGAAGTTCCTGTTTTCCACGAACGCGTCGATTCGCGCAGCCTTCACAGCTTGTTCGATTTCCGATCCCGTTCTGCCCTTGGTAATGGCAGTGAGAATTCCAATATCGTAATATTCGGGATCCCCGCCGTTCTTTTTTATATGTACGCGAAAGATCTCCGCGCGCTCCTTTTCATCGGGCAGATCAATGAAGAACAGCTGATCAAATCGGCCTTTTCTGATCATTTCCGCCGGCAGCTTCTGGATCCTGTTCGCGGTGGCGGCCACGAAAACCGATGGCGGCTTCTCCTGCATCCAGGTCAGAAAACTGGAAAAGATATTTACGTTGCCTCTGCCTGCCGTCCCTTCGTCATAGCCGAACGCATTCTCGATCTCGTCGATCCAAAGCACCAGCGGTGAAATGCTTTCAGCCACCTGGCACGCGTGATCGAATGCGAACTCGGGCGAGCCATACGCGCCGGAGAGGACGAGATTCATATCCAGCCGAACGAGCTGCAATCCCCAGGCCGCTGAAATTGCCTTCGCCGCCAGGCTTTTCCCGCAACCGCTGACCCCCATGAAAAGCACACCGGCGGGTGACGCGATGCCTGCATCGTTCGCCTCCTTCGAAAACAGCTGGCGGCGCGTCTCAACCCACTCCTTCAGGTTTTCGAGTCCGCCAACCGAAGACATGGAAGGCCGCACCGGCACCACCCTCAGGCAACTCTCCTTGAGCAGCACCTGGGCTTTCTCCTCCAGAACATAGGTCAGCGCGTCTTCCGCTCCCGTCTTTTTTTCCGACAGGATGCGAAGAGCCAGGTGCCTGACTTCATTCAGCGTCAACCCATGCATGGCCGCTGCGCACTGGGAGGCCCACTCATCGTTCAACCCGGACGCCGCATCCTGGGTGGCAAGAACATGTTCAAGATACCCCGAGATCTCCTGTTCGTCGGGCAGGCCAAGCTCCAGCAGGAAGATCTCTTTCTTCAACACCTCCGGCATCCGGGTTACCGGATGTGACAGCACCACCAGCGTGTTCCGATCGGAAATCTGGGCGTACAGGTCGCGGATTGCCCGCACCAGCTCGTGATTGTTCTCAAAATGCGCGGGCAGGTCTTTCATCAAAAAGATCGCACCTTCCGCGCGGGATGCAATACTCTGGATTGCGCGGACCGGATCCGTTGTTCCTGGCTCGGCGACTTCATTTCCGTTCACCTCGGAGGCGTTATTCCGGTATGCGTAAAACCCCCGCGTTGCGGTCCACACCATCAGCGGCTTGTCTTCGTAGTACATCCGGGATGTCGCAACCAGTATTTGCTCGATCCGCTCTTCCTCCCAGGCGGTTAGATAAATGATCGGATAACGGGAGGAAATGGCCTGGGTGATCTTGCCTACGGTAGATCTGGATAACTTCCACATATGATATTCAGCTGGTGAACCGGGGATTTTTTCCGGCGGAGAGGGTACCACGTCTTCCGCATGGCCCTGACGTCAATATCGTGGTGCCGGCGGGCTAGCTGTAAAGCTGTTCCCTGGTCCACGGCACATTGTTGTCGGTGCCGCGATTGAAGACAACCTGAAAGAGCTGCAGTTCACCCGTGCGAAATGCCGCAACGGAGCCCGCGAGATAAAGCCGCCAGGCCCGCACGAATGTCTCGTCGAACATGCGAGTGACCGCGCCCATGTTCTGCTCGTATCGCTGCAGCCATTCTTCCAGCGTCCGGGCATAGTGAAGGCGCAGGTTTTCGATGTCCAGAACCGAGAAACTGTATGGTTCAAAAATATCCATCATCT
>Ga0316187_10000879_pt1 | contig 24934 bp, 19 predicted proteins | sample CroRivburrow1_MG_FD_204927 | JGI IMG/M metagenome (GOLD analysis project Ga0316187, IMG submission 204927) | Coastal sediment microbial communities from Maine, United States - Cross River worm burrow 1 | ecosystem: Environmental > Aquatic > Marine > Coastal > Sediment | place: USA: Maine...
CGGGCTGGATTCGGGGGGGAGTGTCATCAACCGCCTCGCGGTGAAACCCTCGTTTGCCCGGCTCGGTCTGAATACAATCACCCGGATCCGCTACCCGGGCGAGGACGGCACGATGAGAACGCTTTCTCTACCGGGAAATCCGGGACAGGTGAGTCTCAATCCCGGCCCGCTGGAGGTGTTGGGCCGATTTCTGGTGCTCGGGTTCGAGCACGTGCTGGACGGTACGGATCATCTGCTGTTCGTGCTCGCACTGGTTGTACCCCTGCTCCTGGTCCGGCCGCTGATCGTGGTCGTCACCGCTTTTACTCTAGCTCACTCGCTGACCCTCGGCGCTGCCATGCTGGGCATGGTACCCACCGGTCTCTGGTTTCCGCCACTGGTGGAGCTGCTGATTGCGGCGTCGATCTTCTACATGGTGTTGGAAAACCTGTTAAAGCCCGATGTACACCGTCGCTGGCTCGTTGCCTTTGCCTTCGGACTAGTACACGGCTTCGGCTTTTCCTTCGCGCTGGGGGAGACGTTGGAGCGGGCGGGTGATCAGCTTTTTTTCTCTCTGCTTGGCTTCAACCTGGGTATCGAAGCCGGTCAGATCCTGGTGCTCCTGATTGCCGTGCCTCTATTGCGGCTGGCTGGACGCTGGTTGCCAGAGCGTGGCCTGGTGCTGGGGGTCTCCGTGCTGATCGGCCACACGGCCTGGCACTGGCTGCTCGAACGATGGCAGGCCTTTCAGGCTTTTAGCGTAACCTGGCCCGCGTTCGACCAGGCATTCGTTGCAGGCGCGATGCGCTGGGCCATGCTGGTGTTGATCGCAGGGTTCATCGTCTGGTTGGTCAGGGTGCCGTTCGAACGCTGGGCGGCGCTCAACGATTCAGACCGATAGCCGGGTTCTGGAGGCGTTGATGCCTGCGCCTCCTACCGGTGACATGACGTGAGCGGCATCACCGATCAGTAGCAGGCCGTTCTGGTGCCAGACGGGCAGGCAGTTGGCTTTCACGTTCAGCAGGTGAACGTCTGAGAAATCTTTGATGCCCGCACTGCGATCGGCGAGCCAGGGTACGGTGGCGGCAATGTCGGCCCTGAACTGGGTGATGCCTCGTTCCCGGACTTCGTGAAAATCTCCTTTCGGAAAGACATAGCCGATCTGCCATTCGCCGACTCTGGGGATGCAGATCAGCATCCGCCCGTGGCCGATGAAAAAGCCGCCAGCCTCAAAACCATCTTTGTCCTGTCGCGGCAGTCGGAACCAGCAGACGTCCATTGGCGCTGCCCGCGCGGCGTTGGTGAGGCAGCTGAAGCCCGCGTGGCGGCTCGCGTCGCTGGCGATGAACTCGGGGAAGTCCGCCTGGGGCATGATGGCGATGCAGCAGTCCGTGTCGTCAGCACAGTCATCCTTCGTCAACAGACTCCTCCTCCGCCGTGGAGCGTTCTCCGGCCGCGGAACGCTCTCCGATGGGCGCGCTGCGCGCGTCTGATGCCAGTGCATCGACGTTGGCGCCGGTAAGTGAGCCGAGAAAGGCGACCAGCGCCTGCTTCTCGTCTCTGCTCAGCCCGAGCGGTTGCAGCCTGGGATCCCGGTCGGGGTCGCCACCGCTGCCAGAATCGTAGAACGCCACCACTGCCTCGAGAGTGGTCAGGCTGCCATCGTGCATGTAGGGCGCGGTGAGAGCCACGTTTCTCAAAGAAGGCGTTCGATATCGGAAGCGGTCTTCCGGTTTGCCCGTCACCTCTTCCATACCCAGATCGTGTCTCGCTGGAGCGGGAACGCTCACGGTCAGGGGAACGATCACGCCAGGCGCTACCTGCAGCTCAGCAGGTGGTGAAGCTTCTCTTGCCCGGCTCGCGTACTCCACGCCGGTGCGGTGCAGCCCGTCGTCAGTGAAATGCGCATATTCGTTGCTGAAGGTGTGGCAACCACTGCAACCCGACGCCACGAACAGAAAGAAACCGGCCTTGGCCGACTCGCCCGTAGCCGCAGGATCGCCGCCGTAGAACCAGCGGTCGAAGGGCGAGTCGGCGGACAACAGCGCGCTTTGATAAGCGGCCAGCACACGCCCGAGACTTTCCTCGGTGAGCCCGTCGAAGAAGAGACGGTCGAAATCGCCACCGTATTCCGGCAAAGAACGGATCTTGGTCAGTACTGCGTCGCGGCTGAGGTTACCCATCTCGTTTTCGGCCAGGAGCGGCGAAAAAATCTGCTCGGTCAGCAGGGTCTCTCTGCCATCGTGGAAAAGCCGCTGGCGATAGGCCACGTTATAGAGGGCAGGTGCGTTGCGGCGCACGAAGCGGCCTTCGATGCCCACGGGTGTGGCCAGTTCATTCTGAGTAAATGCCTGCTCAGGCACGTGGCACATGCCGCAGGAGAGGGTCTCGTTGGCGGAGAGGCGCCGATCAAAGAACAGACGCCGGCCAAGCTCGATGTGCTCGGCGAGCGGTAGGTCGACCAGCGGCGGTAGGCCGAGCGGAGGCGTGGCTGCCAGGGCAGCCAGATCCAGGGGCGCGCCAGGCGGGGTCGAAATCCGCACGGTCCGGGTCTCAAAGCCCGGCGCATCGTAGCCTGTCCGCGGGTCCGTGTGGCCGACTTTTCTTTCCGTGACATCTGTCGCTGAAGCTCCCGCGAACGGCAGTAAAGCGGCGAGCATAGCCACGCGGATCGCTTGCAGGTGGGTCTGAGACATCAGTCAACGGCGGCAGGCAGACAGAGGTGTTAGCATATCTCTCCAGCATGGAAATGGGGACAGAGCCATGACTAGAACAAGCATTGTGGCGTGCCTGGCCGGCGCGCTTTTCGCCACCGACCTCCTGGTCGGCGGTCTGCTGACCGGCGCTGCCCGGGCCGATGAAACCTGTATGTCACCGTACATGGCGAAGATCGTCGGTCAGGAAGACTTCGTATATGTCTGGACGCTGGGCATGGAAGGCGTGGGCGATGGTCAGGACAAGCTCGTCACGGTGGCGGTGAATCCGGATTTGCCGAGCTATGGTCAGGTGGTTGCGAGCCTCTCGGTCGGTGGCCGAAACGAGGCACACCACTCGGGTCTCACGGATGACCGGCGTTATCTCTGGGCGAGCGGCCTGGACACCAGCAGGATCTTCATCTTCGACGTGCACACGGATCCGGCCAAGCCGCGTCTGCACAAGACCATCGACGACTTCGTCGAGCGGTCCGGCGGTGTTGTGGGACCTCACACCAGCTATGCGTTGCCTGGAAGGATGATGCTCACTGGTCTCTCTAACAATCGAGACCACGGGGGACGGACGGCGCTGGTAGAGTACACCAACGCCGGCGACCACGTGGCGACCTACTGGATGCCCACGGACGACGCGCTCGGAGGTGCCGAGAAATCCGGCCAGTTTGCCGACGGCTACGGTTACGACGTGCGGGTACTGCCGAGAAGGAACGTGATGCTCACGTCGTCGTTCACCGGCTGGAACAACTACATGATGAACCTGGGCGCGATGATGGCGGATCCGGAAGCCATGAAGCGTTTCGGCAACACGGTGGTGGTCTGGGATCTGCATGCCCGCAAGCCTAAGAAAATACTCGACGTGCCTGGCGCACCGTTGGAGATCCGCTGTGCGTGGGGATCGCAGAGCAACTACTGCTTCACGTCCACCGCGCTGACCTCGAAGATCTGGCTGATCTACGAGGACGACGATGGCGATTGGCATGCCGAAGCGGTGGCGGACATAGGCGACGCCTCCAAGATCCCTCTGCCGGTAGACATTTCCATCTCAGCAGACGACGACCTTTTGTGGGTCAATACCTGGAATGACGGCCTCGTGCGGATGTATGACATCAGCAATCCACGTGCGCCGGTGCAGGTTTTCGAGCAGCGGATCGGTGAGCAGGTGAACATGGTCTCCCAGAGCTGGGACGGGGAGCGGGTGTATTTCACCTCGTCGCTGCTCGCCAACTGGGACAAGCAGGAAAGCACCGGCGGCGATCTGCAGTACTTCAAGCTTTACGGCTGGGATGGAGAGCGGCTCACACCACGATTTCACATCGACTTCATAGCGGCCGGGCTGGGTGCACCGCACCAGATGCGCTTTGGCGCCTATGGCCTCTACGGCATGCAGGCACCCGGCCTGCTCGACAGTTCTGTTGCTGACACCGACTGAAGGCTGGCGCCGCAGGCCTCGCCGGCTGGCGGTTCTGCTCTTGCTGCTGACGGTGAGTGCTGTCGGCGCTGAGCACGAGCATCGGCCGCCGGTGGTGCTGGCCCCTGGCTACTCGGACCTGGCGTTCGATCCGCCACCGGCCGGCAGCTATCGTTTGCCGCCGCTGGGGGATGCGGTGGATGGCGAGGTTGTCGCGAGCGATGGCAGCGTACTCCGGCTGCATGAGCTCCTGGGCCAGGGCCCCGTCCTGCTCTCGTTCATCTACACCAGCTGCTCCGACGTGAACGGCTGTCCGCTGGCAACTCACGTACTGGCCAAAACCACTTCGGTGCTGAAAGAAAATGACACCATCGCCGAACAGATACGTCTGATAAGCCTGAGTTTCGATCCCGATCACGACAGCCCGGCGGTGATGCGCCGCTATGGAGCGCCGTTCACCGACAGGGGCCTCGACTGGAGGTTTCTCACTACGCCGGGTCACGCTGAGCTCGACCCCATTCTGCAAGGCTACGATCAGTGGGTGATCCGGGACCGTGACGAGAGTGGTCGGCCGCTCGGCACCATGTCCCACCTGTTACGCGTATATCTCATCGATGCGGACAAGCGGATCCGTAATATCTACAGCGTCTCCTTTTTGCATGCCGACACGCTGGCGAACGACGTTCGGACGCTGCTGATGGAAACGGACGGTGGCTAGTTGATCGAATCCACAGCCACACTTCGCGGGGCGTTTGCCGTCTGTCTGCTCCTCGTTCTGCTGGCGATCTTCTCCTTCATGATCTCCGGCTTCTTCGGCGCGCTGGTCTTCGCCGGTGCGGCGGCACTGATGTTCTACCCGCTGCAGAAGTGGCTCGAGGGCTACCTGAACGCCAAGGCCGCGGCGGGCATCAATCTGGTGCTTCTGTTCGTGGTCGTGATCGTGCCCATGTTCATACTGCTCGGTCTGGCAGCAGGGCAGGCGCTCACCTTCGTGGAGCAGGCGAGCTCCTGGCTCGGCAGCCGGCTGAACGGCAGCACGCCGTTTCCGAACATCAACCTGCCGGAGTGGCTGCACATCGAATCGGAGCTCATGGCGCTGCGAGAGGAGCTCACCAGCCGGCTGGGGCAGATTGCCGGCACCGTTGGCCGCTTTGTTGCCAACACGCTGTCTCAGGTGACGCGGATGACGGCGCTGTTCCTGCTCGATGTATTCGTGGCGAGCTATTTCTTTTTCTATTGCCTGCTGTCCGGCGAGAAGCTGGCGAAGGAAGTGGTGGCCAGCATGCCGCTGCGGGAATCTGATCGGCAGGAGTTTCTCTTCGTCGGGGCGAACGTTACGCGCTCCGTGCTGAAGAGCATGCTGGTGATCGGCGCCGTGCAGGGCTTCTTCAGCGGGCTCGGCTTCTACATTATCGGCATCCCGGGGGTGGTCTTCTGGGGCATCGTCATGGGCTTCCTCTCCGTCATTCCCTTTATCGGCCCGGTTATCATCTGGCTGCCGGTGTCGGTATATCTGGCGCTGCAGGGCGAGTACTGGTCGGCCCTGTTCCTGGCAGGCTGGTTCTGGCTGTTTGTCGCCAGTATCGACAATGTGCTGCGGCCGCTGATTGTGGGTTCTGATACCCGCATGCCGGACGTGCTCGTGCTGCTGACCACGCTGGGTGGGTTGTTCATGTTCGGCGCAATCGGTCTGCTGATCGGGCCCCTGATCGGCGCGTTGCTGATGGCGGCCTGGGCCGTCTACCGACGGGTGTTCGAAGCGGAGCTGGCCATTCAGATGACGCCGGAGCAGGTGGCGGCGGAACGGGCCGCGGCCGCCGCCGCGCTGGGCCGGCCTGCCCAGAGTCCTGGTGAGCCCAGTGGAGATACCGGTGAACGATGACAAACCCCTGGCCGGGCTGACCGTTCTGGAACTCGCCAATGTGCTGGCGGGCCCGCTGGTGGGCCAGTTCTGTGCCGAGCTCGGCGCTCAGGTAATCAAGGCGGAGCCACCGGGCCTGGGCGATCCGACCCGTGGCTGGTATCTGGCCAGCGAATCACGGGAATCGGATGTGACCGCCTATTTTGCCAGCGCGAACTGGGGCAAGTCGTCCATCGCGCTCGATCTGGGTGCAGAGGATGGGCGTACGCTGGCTGCGCGTCTGGCCCGGGCCGTGGACGTCGTCGTCGTCGGCTACAAACCAGGCGACGAGGTGAAGTTCGGGCTCGACTACGAAACCCTCAGCGCAGCCAATCCCGGACTCATCTACCTGCAGGTGACCGCCTACGGCGCAGATGACCCGCGTCCGGGCTTCGATGCCATCATTCAGGCAGAAGCGGGCTTCACGCACATGAATGGGGAGCCTGATGGTGGCCCGGTGAAGATGCCGGTGGCGCTGATGGACCTGCTGGCCGCGCACCAGCTGAAAGAAGGCCTGCTGCTGGCGCTTCTGAAGAAAGCGCGAACGGGTGAAGGCAGCTTCATCGGCACCTCGCTGCTTGGCGCGGCGACCGCATCGCTCGCCAATCAGGCGAGCAACTACCTCATGGCCGGTGTGGTGCCCGGTCGGATGGGCTCGGAGCATCCGAATATCGTGCCTTACGGCAACATCTTCCTGACCCGGGACGGTCGGGAGTTCGTGGTGGCTGTGGGCACCGAGCGTCAGTATCGGGCGTTCGTTGCCGCGCTTGGGCTCTCCGAGCTGGGTGCGGATGAGCGGTTTGCCAGCAATGCCGATCGGGTCCGCAATCGGCAGGCGCTGAACGAACTGCTTGCGGCGCGTATTCGGACACTGGATGCGGCACGCATCGAAGCCGAGATGCGTGCACGCAAGGTGCCGTTCGGGTTCGTCAATGACATGGCCGCCGTGTTCGAGCAACCGGCGGCGAGCGCGCAGCGCTTCGAGGACGGACGGGGGGTGCGCACCGTGGCGCTCACCGGGCACATCGAAGGTCGGGCAGATCTGTCTGCACCCCCGGGTCTCGATGCGGACCGTGCGGCGGTGCTGTCCTGGCTGGCTGCCGTGGAGGATGGCCGCGAAGCCTAATCCCGGGCTGCGTCCAGATAGGCCCGGGCTTCCCGCAGCAGAGGCAGCACCTTCTTCAGCCGACCGGCGGGGAAAGCCGCCAGGAATTCGTCGAGATCGCCGCCGAGGGCGGCGAGAGCGGCTTCCCGGGCGATACGCCCTTCCGCCGTCAGGGTGACGATCTTGCTGCGGCCACTTTCCGGATCCGGTGCGACCTCTATAAAGCCCTTGCTCGAGAGCTTGGCCAGGGTGTTCGTCATCGCGCCCCGGGTAACCTGGAAGGCTCTGGCCAGGCGGGTTGGGGTCGCCTGGTCGTCAACGCGCACGAACCAGTTCAACACGGAGAATTGAGACTGATTGAGTCCATGCGGCAAGGCGCGTTGCATCCGGTTGCTGCCGAGCTGGCCGATGATGCCGATCTCGTTGAAGAATTCGAAGGCCGTGGCCTGGTCAGCGCCTGCCTGGGCCTTACCCGGGCTGGCTCGCGTTCCGCTCGGTCGCTTTCTACCCACCGCGAAGGTTCCTCTGCGCCTGACTAATTCTCACCGACCAACTATAGCGGCTTATAGTTCAACATTAAATAGTTTGATACTAAACAATAAGGTCTGTAGCCTTGTCGGTACTTTGAAACAGGGAGTTGGCCATGAAGATCGTTCTCTACCTGATTGCTGCGCTGCTGGCGTTGGTCGTCCTCGTTTTCGGCTCGCAGATGGTGGCCTCGGAGACCGGAGAAGTCGTCGTGCTGACGAGCCACGGTCCGGACGGTCCGCAGGAGACCAGGCTGTGGGTGGTTGATCTGGAAGGGATTCAGTATCTGCGTGCGAGCCCGGACTCGGGCTGGTACCAGCGGCTGCTGGCGGAGCCGGATGCCACGCTCGAGCGGAACGGCGAGGCCCGCGCCTACCGGACCGAAGCGCGGCTGGCATTGGCGGCAGAAATCAACAGTCTGATGCAGGAGAAGTACGGCTGGCGCGACGCCTACATCGATCTGCTGCTCGGCGGCCGGGATGATGCGGTGCCGGTGGCGCTGATCCCGTAACCTTCTGAGCTCTTCGCCGAGGATCTTTTTTTCCGACTCAGCATCGGCTCGCGTATCATCGCGAGCCTCGTGAATACCCTATTTGCCAATCTGAACCAGCTGTTCCGTCCGCGTGGGCACGTATTCTACGGCTGGTGGATCGTCCTCTCCGCAGGTGGCGTGCAGTGGCTGGCGGGCGTGCTCTGGATGCAGTCCTACGGCGCATACATGGTTTTCCTGCTCGATGAATTCGGCTGGTCCAAGGCGCTGGTTGCCGGCGCCTTCGCCCTCACCCGAATCGAGAGCGGCATCCTGGGGCCACTGCAGGGCTGGCTGGTCGATCGGTTCGGCCCGCGATTGATTCTCACCATCGGCACCGTCATGTTCGGGATCGGCTTCATGCTCTTCTCGCTGGTGGACTCCCTGGTCACGTTTTATCTGTGTTTTCTGCTGATCGCGCTTGGCTCCAGCCTGGGTGGCTTCGCGACGCTGATGGTGTCCATTGTCGGCTGGTTCAATCGGCATCGGGCCAAGGCCATCGCCCTCTCCCAGCTCGGCTTCTCCATCGGTGGCCTGTCGGTGCCGCTGGTGGTCTTCATGCTGCAAGCCTATGGCTGGCGCACCACGGCATTCATCTCCGGCGTCCTGGTGCTCGTGGTTGGACTGCCGCTGGTGCAGATGATCCGACACCGGCCTGAAGATCACGGCGAGCTGCCGGACGGCGAACCGCCGGCCGCTGCGGAGGATTCGGAAATTGGAGGAAGCCCAGCGGCAGGCAGTCTGCGGGATTTCACGGCGAGGGAAGCCATGCGCACCCCTTCGTTCTGGCTGATCTCTCTCGGTCATGCGCTGGCGCTGCTGACGGTGTCAGCGGTAATGGTGCACCTGATTGCCCACCTGACCGAGAGTCTGGACTACTCGGTCGCTGAAGCAGGCGGTGTGGTGGCGCTGCTGACCGGCTTCATGATGCTGGGCCAGCTTTCCGGCGGCTATCTGGGCGATCGGTTCAACAAACGCTACATCTGTGCAATCTGCATGGTGGCGCATGCGGCCGGTCTACTGCTGGTGACGTTTGCCGGAAACTTCTCGCAGCCGGTGCTGCTGGTGCTGGCATTCACCGTGCTGCACGGCCTGGCCTGGGGGACTCGAGGGCCACTGATGGTGGCGCTTCGGGCCGACTATTTCGGTCCCAGTTCGTTCGGCACGATCATGGGGTTCTCCTCTCTGATCGTGATGCTCGGCATGTCCGGCGGACCGGTATTCGCCGGGCTGATGGCAGACCTGTATGGCAACTACGATGTGGGCCTCGGCGTGCTGGCTGGTCTCTCGCTGCTTGGCTCATTCTGCTTTCTCGCCGCCACCCCACCGAAACCGAAGATGCACGACGCTCCGGCAGCTGCCTGAAGCCACGCTGCGGCAGCGGGGCGCCAATCGCTGTATCTTGACCAGGCTCTTACCAGAGGAGGAGAGCGTCATGGCGATCGATCCAGGCCCCCACGACCTTGACGAGGTGCGGTTCATCCTGGCCTACCTGGGAGGTACACCCGGAGGGCGATGAGTTCGTCTATCTCGTGGCGGGCGATACGGACTTTCTGCTCAGGGAAGGGAGCCGCGAACGCACGGTGCGGCTCAGCCAACCGGGCAGCTATGTGGTGGTTCCGAAGGGAGCCTGGCATACGGCCAGACCGCATGCCGCCACAACCCTGCTTTTCGTCACCCCGGGAGAAGGCACGCTGAACGCGGTATCACCACCGGAGGATTGATCGTTGGCCGGGAGCGGCAGGCGTTCAGGTGGCGTACTGGGCCGGGGGCGTGGGATCCGCCTCGGCGGCTGCCTCGGGGTCGAATTCCTGCACCGCGGCGCTTTCTGAAGCGGCGTCCGGGGACTCGGTTTCCCCATCGGTTGTGGCGTCATCGCCCGCATCCGATTTGAGGCTGGCCAGTTCCTGCTCCAGGGCTTCGATCCGGAATTCCTTGTCGGCAAGCATGCTTTTATAAACGGACACGGTTTGAGCCTGTTCGCCTGCTTCGGACTGAGCCGTTTCGGCCCGGGACTTCAGCGTGACGATCTCGCGCTCCAGCTCGTGGCGGGCATCTTCCAAAGCCTGGCGCTCATCATGGCGGTTCTTGAGCTGCTCGTTGGCCGCATCGACCTCACCCGTGAGCTCATCGATGCGCTGCTGCTGGGCTTTCGCCCGCTCTTCGCGCTCTTCCAGTGAGCCCTTGAGCTTATCCATCCATTGCTGGTGTTGCGCAAGGCTGGCGTTCAGGTCTTCGATCTCACGCTTGAGCGCGGCGCTCTCGCGTTCGGCCACATCCCGTTCCGCGTCCATGGCCTGTTGCCGTTTGTCTGTCAGCTGCTGCTGGTCAGTAGCCTCCTGGCGGATCTCGTCGGCGGATCGTTCGGCGTTCGCCTTCTCGTCCCGAGCAGCGGCCAGAGCGTTCTGCAGGTCGGCGATCTCGTTGCCCAGTGAGTCGATGCGGAAATCCCGATCGCGGATGGTGTTCTTGAGCGCCTCTTCGGCACGGTCCCGTTCAGCGAGCTGCGCATGGACACCGTCGATGGCCGTCTGCTGCTCTGTCAGTTTCTGATCGGCGGTCTGAACCTCACCCTGCAGGGACTGGACTCGGTCCAGAGTCGTGGCGAGCTCCGCTTCCAGCGCGGTGATTCGTTCCTCCCTGCGATTGACCACACCCTCGAGCTCTTTCTGCTTCTGCGTGCTGTCCTGCAGGGATTGCTCACGAGCCGACAGATCCTGATTCAGGGTATCTATACGCGACTCGCGTTCAGCCAGATCCGCCTTGCTGGTTTCCACATCGGCAAGCAGGCGCTTGATGGAGGCTTCTCTGGCCGCAATGGTCTCGTCGCGGGTCGCAATCTCCTGCTGGAGAGCGGGCACCTGCGCTTCGACCTCGGCGGTGGCGTCCTTCAGCGCCCGGTTGGATTTGCTGCGGCGACTGGCAAGATCCTCGAGCATTTCTTTTTCTTTGCGCAGCTCCGAGACCTGCTCCGTGAGGCCATTGATCGATTCTGTCTGGGCATCCAGCTTGGCCTTCAACGCCCGGGTTTCCTCGGAGCTGACCTCTTCCCGTTCGACCGGATCCACATCCTTAGCGTGCTCGCCGGAGAGGAGTAGTTCCAGCTCCTCGATGCGCTCGTCGCGCTTGATCAGCGCGCCCTTGAGCTTTTCATAGAGCGCTTCGGTCTTCTTCAGCTGGGTGGCGATTGCCGAGTCGCCTGGCTCCTCGTGCACTTCGTCGTCGAAGCCATCCATCACCAGATTGTCGTCCGCGGACCGAACGCCGCGGACGGCATTCAGCTCGGAATTCAGATTCTTTACTTCCCGCTCGGCACTGCGCAGTGCGTTTGTCTGCTTGTCCTGATCGCGCAGCAGGTCATTGGTTCGCCCGTTGAGGTCTTTGATCTCTTCCTGAAGTCGGGCGATCTGGGAATCCCGGTTGCGGACGCTGGATTCGAGTTGGGGGACGGATGCCTTTGCATCCAGCACTTCCCGCTTGAGGGACTCCGCCTGCTTCCTGGCACCGGCAGTGCTGACCCGGCCGATGAGAAAAAAGATGACGGCTGCGGCGGCAACTGCGCCCAGCAGCAGAGGAGAAATCGTGGTGTTCGCGAGAAGTTCTTCGGGCATCGACCTTATCGTGATCTTTCTATGATCTATTCAACGCTTAAGCAGGTTGACGATGCTCGGCGAAAGGGGCTCTTTTTACAGCCTAGCAGTTCTCAGGTCGGTGTAAGCAATATATGAAGCGGCCAGGGGACTGTGAACCTCGTCACAAGAACGCGCCTGTTGAGGGCGTTTCGTCGGCGGATTCCTACCGAAAATCCTGTGCATACCGCTGCTGTCGGGCGGACTCAGGGTGGCGGCGCGATCGTCTGCTGCTGGGTGCCAAGCTTCTCGATGCTGAGGCTGACCACATCGCCCGGCTTGAGGAACACCGCTGGATCTCTGGCGCTGCCTACGCCGGAGGGTGTGCCCGTGTAGATCAGATCGCCCGGGTTCAGGGTCATGAACTGACTCACGTAGGAGACGATGGTGGCGGCCCCGAAGATCATGTGGCGGGTGTTCGAGCTCTGCCGAGCCTGGCCGTTCACCGCGGAGCTGATGGCCAGAGACTGCACGTCGCCTGTCGCGTCAGGGGTGACGAGCCAGGGTCCGAGCGGCGCGAACGTGTCTGCACTTTTACCCTTCACGAACTGGCCACCGCGTTTGCGTTGGAACGCCCGCTCCGAGACATCGTGACCGATCGCAAAACCGGCCACATGGTCGAGTGCATCCGCTTCTGATACGTAGCGGGCGGTTCGGCCGATTACGATCACCAGCTCCACCTCGTAGTCGAGCTCGGTGGAGCCGCGGGGCGTGATCACCGGGTCGAAAGGACCGGAAAGGGCGCTCGAGGCTTTCATGAACAGCACGGGTTCGCTGGGAATGGGCGTACCGGTCTCTTCGGCGTGATCACGGTAGTTGAAGCCGATGGCGACGATCTTGCCGGCGTAAGAGATGGGCGCACCCAGACGGGGGCTGCCTGAAACGAGGGGGAGGCTGGTGGGTTCCAACTCTTCGAGGTCGGCGAGTGAGCCGATGGTCTCCGGGCTGATATCGTTGAGGCTCGCGGAGAGGTCCCGAATCCGGTCCTGGTCGTCGAGCAGCCCGGGCTTCTCCTGGCCGGGCTCGCCAAAGCGCACGAACCGCTGGCCCGCGTCGGCAGGCACGGCCATGGCGAGCAGGCTGGCTGAAATCAGAGCGGCTCGGGTCAGCCGCGTGAAACTTTTTGTGAGCATGAAATCCCCCCTCGGTGCCAATTCCCTTCCTTTAAGCATTGTAACAGGGCAGTTTAGACTGCGTTGGGAGGTGCGGGACGCGTCGATCAGGTCGACGGTGCGGCACAGCTCTGGCGTTGCGCGCTGCCGCGCGTATGACGGAGTAAAAGACGGAGTAATCAGGGCTTGGAGCCGGAAAAGCGAAACTATTTCTTCCTGATCCTGGCCTACCTTGCCGCCGGGTTGGGCATCATCGGCGCTTTTCTGCCGTTGCTGCCGACCACGCCGTTTCTGCTGCTGGCGGCCTGGGCAGCTACCCGTGGCTCCCCCGAGCTGCACAAATGGCTCTATGAGCATGAGCGTTTCGGGCCGCCGCTGATTGCCTGGGAGGAGAAGCGGGCGGTCAGCCGTGAAGCCAAGTTGCTGGCCTGCACGCTGATGCTCTTCAGCTGGATCATCATGCTCCTCATGACCGAAGGCTGGGAGGTGCCTGCGATTACGGGCGTTCTGTTTGTTTGTGGGGGCACCTACCTGGTGACGCGCCCGGCACCCTGAGTACAATGCCCGGCCCTGTAACCTTAGATCGAATCATGGCCGAGACGAACAACAGCGAAATCCTGGAATCCCTGGAAGACACGGCGAGCCTGCCGCCCATTCATCACCTGCCGCACTGGAGCAGATTCCAGGCAGACAAGGTGGTTCCCGGCACCACGGCCCTGCTTGATGAGATCGAGGCCGCTTTCGACGCCCTGGAGGCGAACGTCGACGGCACCTGGGCGGGACTGATGGCGCCCCTGGAGCGGATGCAGATCCGGCTCGGCGTGCTGCTGGGCACCGTCAGTCACCTGCTTAGCGTCAAGTACTCTGATCCGCTGCAGGCGGCCTACGACGAGGTTCGGCCGCGTTACGTTGCCTTCTCGAACCGGATGGCGCAGAGCCGGGCCGTTTACGATGGCATGGTCGCCATTCGCGATGGCGAGGAGTTCGCTGCGCTCGGCGCGGCGCGCCAGCGGATCCTGACGGAATCCATTCGCGGCATGGAACGCTCGGGCGTGCATCTTGAGGGGGAGGCGAAAGCCCGCTACGAAGAAATTCAACAGCGCCTGTCGACGCTCGGCAACGACTTCTCGACCAACCTGGTTCGGGAAGAGAAGGAAAGCCGGATCAAAGTAAGCGATGCGGTCCTTATCGAAGGGGTGCCGGCGCCGATTCTGGCCGCCGCTGCGGAGCAGGCGAAAGAGGACGGGGAAGAGAGCGCGGATGCTGAAAAGGGGCCCTGGCACTTCGTCGTGAACGGCGTGAATTTCATGGCCGTGATCCAGCAGGGAAAAAACCGCGCGCTACGGGAAGACTTCTATCGGGCGTTCCGTGCCAGAGGCAGCAGCGAAGGCTTCGACAACCGGCCGCTGCTCGAGGAGATGCTGCGGCTGCGTCAGGAGGAGGCGCAGCTGGTGGGTTTCGATCACTACGCGGCACTGTCCATCGACGCCAAGATGGCAGGATCGGTGGACGATGTCTGGGCGCTGCTTGCGGAGCTAGAGAAGGCGGCGCGACCCGCTGCAGAGGCGGAACTGAAGGCGCTGGGAGAATACGCGGCTCAGCACGGCGTTGCCGAGACGTTGGCGCCCTGGGATGTGCCGTTCGTGTCCGAACGGCTCAGAGAGCAGGAATACGATTACGACTCCGAGGCGCTTCGCGAGTACTTCCAGATGCCGAAAGTGCTCTCGGGGCTTTTCGATCTCACGGAACGGCTCTACGGGCTGAGCATTCGGGAGGTCGCTCAAGGCTCGGTGCCGGTCTGGGACGAGAATGTGAGCTTCTACGAAGTGACCTCCGGTGACGAGGTGATCGCTGGCTTCTATGTGGATCCATACGCCAGACCCGGCGAGAAGCGTGGTGGCGCCTGGATGAACACGGTGGTCGGCAGGAATCGCAGCCTTGCCGGTCCGGGTCAGAGTTCCAGCCTGCCCGTGGCTTTGTTTGTGATGAACGGTCGGCCGCCGGAAGCGGGCAAGCCGGCGCTGATGTCGCTGGATGAAGTGCGTACGCTCTTTCATGAGTTCGGTCATGCCACGCAGCACATGTTTACCGAGGTCGAGGATGGCGGCGCGTCCGGCCTCAATCTGGTGGAGTGGGACGCAGTGGAGCTGGCCAGCCAGTTCAACGAGTACTGGATGGAACACAAACCGTTCCTGAAAGAGATGACGGAGCATGTGGAGACCGGTGAGCCGCTGGATGATGGCACCATCGACCGGATCATCCAGAGCAAAAATTTCATGATCGGCAACGGCACCCTGCGTCAGCTTCAGTTCGGCAAGACAGACCTGGCGCTGCACCAGCGCTATGGGCTGCCTGGTGGCAACGATGCGGCAACGCCATTCGAGATGGAGCGGCAGATCGCCCAGGAGACGGTGGTGATCCCAATGCTGGAAGATGAGACGCAGCTGCCTGCGTTCGGCCACCTGTTTTCCGGCGGCTATGCGGCAGGCTACTACTCCTATAAATGGGCCGAGGTGCTGGCGGCGGATGCGTTTGCCGCCTTCCAGGAAGTTGGATTCGAAGACGAGGCGGCGATCGCCCAGGTGGCAGACCGATTCCGGCGCACCGTCCTCGGGCTCGGCGGCAGCCTGCCCGCGGCAGAGGTTTATCGGCAGTTCCGCGGCCGGGACGCAACCGCCGATGCGCTGCTTGTCGATCAGGGACTCAAGGAAGCCAGCTGAGCGCAGGCAGGAGAATGTCGATGACGAGCTACGTTCCAGGCTGGTTTTCCCGCGCTCTGGCCACGCCGTTCGAGGATTGCACGGTAGAGGTTGGCGGTGCGCCCATCCATTACCTTTACTGGGAGGGTGATGACACAGGCGCAGACAGGCCCGGTCTGGTGTTCGTGCATGGCAACGGCGCCCACGCGCACTGGTGGACGTTCATCGCTCCATTCTTTCTGACGGACTACAAGGTGGCGGCGCTCGATCTTTCCGGTGCCGGTGACAGCGGCTATCGGGATCACTACACGCCCGAACAATTCGCCGAGGAAGTCGTTTCGGTGGCAGCTGATGCAGGGTTCGCTGACGACACCATCGTGGTCGGTCACAGCTTCGGCGGTTTCATCACGCTGTGGACGGGCCTGCAGTACCGGGAGCACCTGGAGGGTATCGTGCTGGTGGATTCCGCCGTTCGACCTCCGGACTTCAAGTGGGAACGTGATCCGCGTCGGTCGCCGATCAAACCGAAACGGTACTACGAGACCTTCGAAGAGGCGCACGGACGGTTCAGGCTCATGCCGCCTCAGGACTGCTCGAACCAGTTCATCCTCGACTACATCGGCAACCACTCGCTGAAGGAAACGGAAACGGGCTGGACCTGGAAATTCGATGACGGCATGTTCCAGAAGTTCGACTTCGGGGAAAACATGCACGAGGAGCTGGCAAAGCTGAAATGCCGGGTGGGTGTGATCTACGGTGAGGATAGTTACCTGTTCAGTCAGGACATCGCCGACTACATGTTCAAGGTGCTGGATGAATCCGTGCCCTTCGTCGGTATTCCGGAAGCCCAGCATCATCTCTTCCTCGACCAGCCGCTGGCGTTCGTCAGCGCGTTGCGTACCCTGCTCGCCGAGTGGCGCCACTCCAGGCCGAACCGCCTGAACGTCTGATTCACCGCTGGGCTGAAGGGTCAGGCGGAAAGAAAACGGGGCTTGTCGCTGCCGAGTGGTGAAGGCGGACGGTCCCAACCCACCTTTGCGTTGCTCACCCTTACTGCAGGATCGAGATGGCTGAGCGGCCCCCAGGCGCTGTCCGTGGTGCTCGAGAAACGCTCGAGCTCCGCCGGACGCAGGGGCTGTGGCTGCACGGAAGCGCGCTCACCCAGAGATCGAACCCACATGGCCGTTCTGGCCAGAGATACGCGCACCCAGTAGCTTCCGCCAACCCGGGCCCGACGCTCCAGGGCCACCAGGGCGCCGAGGGCAGCCAGATAGCCGGTGATGTAGTCGTTCACGGCCGCGGGCAGCAGTGTGGGCGCTGATTGGCGCAGATGTCTGCCCTGACGGACGGCCATGCCGGTCACTGCCTGGGCAAGCTGTTCCCAGCCCGGTCGTTGCCGCCAGTCGCCATCGTGGCCATAGCAGTTGATTGAGACATACACCATACCGGGACGTAGCTTGAGCACGTCCGTTACGCCGAAGCCGAGCTTCTCCATGGCACCGGTCCGGTAGCCCTGGGAGAAGACGTCTGCCTGGCGGACCAGTCGCCTCAAGCGGGCGGCGTCCTTTTCGTCCTGCAGATCCAGTGAGGCCGCGCGTTTACCGAGGCCTGTATCCACGGCGAACAGTGGAATGCTCGGCAGATGTTCGGCGCCGACTCTGAGCGCGTCAGCCCCGTAGGCCGCCAGCGTGCGGGCACAGGTTGGTCCGGCCAGCACGCGGGTGAGGTCCAGTACCCGGGTACCGTCCAGGGGACGATCGGCGGGACCTGGCAGGGCTTCCGCGGAGCTCTCACCCATCTGGATGATCTCCACCACCGGGCGGCTGGCAAGTTGGCGACCCTGGACCGAAGCGTCCCACTCCGCAGCGGATCGAACCATGGCGCCGCACAGGCCCGCCTCGGCGATCCGGTTTTCCAGGTCGATGGCATGCAGCCTGCCAACCGCCTGGGTCACGGCCCGGCGATCATCTTTGACGCCGAGCAACTCGAGCAGGCCCTGGGTGTTATGCGGAAAGCCGGAATGCAGGTAGACCCAGCGACCGTCTCTGGATGGATAGAAGCCTGCGGCCGCGGTGCGGTCTTCGCCAGCAATCCGGGGGGCTAGACCCTGCTCCGGATCCTTGAATCGAAGATAGGCGAAGCTCAGCAGAGAGCTTTCCGCGTGCCTGGCATCGACGCTGAGCTCGCCCGGATCTGCACCGGCCTGTTCGGCTGCCCTGCGCACGACATCCGCACCGGCCGTCAATGCAGCAGCCGCCGCCTCGGCGGCATGGAAAGGGGTGTTCACCGTGGTGGCGCGGGCTTTGAAGCGGACGACTGCTGGATCGGTCTGCCTGCCCGTGGCGCTGTCCAGATCGTTCAGCGCCTGGCTAAATACACGTCGGCTCGTGCGCGTGCCTGTTCTGGTCCCCGTTGTTCCCATCTGCCGGAGTATGGCAGTAAGGGGGCGGCTCAGTCTGCGATGGTCACATTCAGAGACATCTGCACCAGACCGTCTTCGTTCAGGTCGACCTGCTCCAGCGGCAGTGCGCGCAATCGCTCCTTCGGCAGGGCAACCATAGCCGTCAGCGCCTCGTGGATGGCGTCCAGGCGGGCCAGGGCCAGCGCGTTCAGATCCAGGTCCGGCACGGCTCGCGCTTCGATCAGCACCTGGCGGAGGGCTGCGTTGTAGGCAGGCACATCCAGTTGCGGCTTGCCGTCCGCCTCTTCGCTGGTATGGGTTGCGGCGATGGTCGATCTGCTGACAGCCCGAGGCTCGGCAGCGTAGAGCGTCTCGAGCGCACTCTTCAGCGCCTCTGTGCGTGATTGATTGTCGCTGTCAGATTGTTGCAGGTCTGCTTCGATTTCGGCTTCGATCAGCCGCTCGGCGATGGCGGCTCTGTCTGCCTCGATGTTCTGCACGGGGGCGACCTCCAGCACCAGCTGCGGGCGCTGGCCCAGGGCGTCTGCCAGTTTGGCCAGGGTTTCCCGTTGCGGCGGCGTGACGGTGGCCTCCCCTGGCTCGAAACCGATGTGCTCGAGCTCGTCCGGTGCCATGCCGACCAGAGACCCGAGCAGGCGGAAGGGGGCGGCGACGATGCCGCCGATGACGTTTGAGAATGCCGTCGTCACCGCGCCCGAATAGCTGAACTCCGGGTCACCGATCGCGCCCGAAACCGGAAAGCTGAAGTCGACGTTGCCGTTGCCGTCTTTCAGCAGCGCCACAGCCATGTCCAGCGGCAGATCCATGGCGCCCGGCTGATCCACCTTTTCACCCAGGGTCAGATCCCGGATGAGCAGCCGGTTTTCTCCCTCCAGCATCCCGTCGTCGACCCGATAGCTCAACGTCAGATCCGTGCGGCCATCGGCGATAGCCCGACCGGCGAACTTGACCGTGTACGGTGTCATGCGCGGCAGATTGACGTTATCGAAGTCCACGGTGATATCGGTCGCTGCCGTGGGATCTGACGCGCTGATGCTGCCGTTGATTCGGAGTTGCCCGTATTCGTTCACCTGACCACTCAGATCGATCTCGGATGGTGCGCTGCTGCGGGTGGCAAAGGTGGACAGCTTGCCTTCGATCGCGGAGACCTCGGCTCGGAACGGCAGCGGCAGTGCCAGATCGGTGAAGTCAGCTCTGCCACCGGTGACGCGTGTTTCCCCGACTGTGATGCGCAATGGGGCTGCGTCATCCGGGCGCGGCGCAGATTCCCTGGCGACCTCTGATTGCGCTGCGGCGGGTTCGCCGGAGATGAAGGTTCGCTCGATATTGGTCGATCCGTTCGGATCGATTTCGATGCGGGCGTAGGGTTGATCGATGCTGAGAATGGAAAGCTCGATCCCGTCCGCTGCTGCGGTAAGCCGATCAACGTCGAGCATCTGCCAGGAAAACAGCGCCTCTTCCTGGGCCCTGTCAGTCAGCGACAGGGACTCGATCTGCAGGTTGCCCTGATAGGAAAACAGCCGCTCATCTCCGAGCGTGAAATCGCCGTCGAGAGAAAGACGGCCATCCTCGATGCCGACGTTTGCCAGACTGCTGAGATAAGGTTGAGCCGCCGCCAGCGCCAGTTCCGAGGCCGTGAGCCTGCTTGTCAGCGACATTTCCGGGAACAGCTGCAGCGCGCCGTCGAGCCTGAAGCTTCCGCCCGGTTGCATGGCGAGCTCGACGGTCAGCGGCATTTGCTGACCGTCTGCCAGCGCGAAATCTCTGACCGACAGATTCAATGACGAAACTTCAACGGTCCCGTTCTCAAGGGTGGTGTCGGTGTGAATCAGCCGTCCCCGGGTCAGCGCAATCTCAGCGACATCGATCTGCCAGCTCCGTGCATCTTCCGCCACGGCTTCGACGCCTTCTTCGGTTGCTGAAGGCGTGTTCTCGACTGCTGGATCTGCGGGAAGGTCCCCTGCCGGTTGAGTCAGGCCGGGTAGATAGCTTCCATCAGCGCTGCGGAAGGGGCGCAGCAGCAGCTCGTCCAGGCCCAGGCGTTCTATTCGCACGACCTGGTCGGGCCAACTCAGGCTGCCGCCTTCCAGGCTGAGCGTGCCGAGCTCGAGTAGGTGAGGATAATCCGGCTGATTCACGTTCAATCCGCTGAGCGTGCCGGTGATGTCGGTAAGGAAGGCACTCAGCTCACCGGCGTCGTCCATGGCTACCCGGTAATCAAGTCGCGCGCTGATGGCGCCGCCATCGAAGCTGAGCGGCAGGGCCAGCTCGTCTCGGAAGTAGCGGAACAGAATCGGTGTGTAGGTGCCTTCGAGACGGACTTCGCCGGCCAGCGCCAATGGATTGACAGACAGCGATCCGGTCAGGCCAATCTCCGCACCGGACTCGATGCGCACCGTGACCTGCTGCTGGCCGCTCCGGTCCGGGAAGGTGGAGAAGTCGGCCAGCTCGAGATCGACAGGCGTCAGTTCCGTGCTGAATGGCTCGCCGGCAGCCTGATCGAGGATGTCGAGCTGCCCATCGATGATGCGCAGGTCGGCGATCACCAGGCGGGGCATGCTGGCGGCCACTTCCGCTTCCGGCGGCTGCGTTGCGTCCGTATCGGTTGCCGTTGCCGTCCAGCGCGCGGCGAGCTCGGTGAGGTTGGTGTCGGTCTCGGTCAGCCGCTCGAAACGGGCATACGGCTGGATGAGGTGAATTTCGTCGAAGCTCCAGGCCCAGCGGAACAGGCTCGACAGCTGGAAATTGACGAACAGACGATCGAAAGACAGAAGGCGCTCGCCGTCGGTTTCGCTGATGGCCAGGTCGTCAACGCGGAGGCTCAGGCTGAACGGATTGAGCTGCAGATCGCCGACCCGGGTTTCCAGCGCCATACGCTCCGCCAGCGTGCTGGTGAGGGTGCGCTCGATCAGCCAGGGCGCCAGCAGGAAGCCGGCGGCCGCGTAGAGGCTGAGGACGATGAAGGCGATCAACCCCCGGCGTTGCCAGGGGTGGTTCCAGATGTCTGCGAATCGAACCATCCGTGATCCCGTTTGTGATCAGCTCAGGTGGACAGGCTGGTCAGGGTCCTGCCCGCGTGTAGACGACGGCGCCGCCGATGATGGTCATGTCCACCTCGGTATTCGGCAGTTCCTCATCCGGCACGGTGAGGAGATCCTGAGACAGCACGACCAGGTCGGCGAGCTTGCCCGGGGTCAGGCTGCCCTTGATGTCCTCCTCGAAGGCGGCGATGGCGTTGTTGATGGTGTAGCTCTCCAGCGCCTCCTCCCGGGTCATCACGTGCTCCGGATGGAAGGCAGTGCCGTCCTTGGTGATCCGGGTGACTGAGGCGGTGTAGGAGGCGATGGCGTCGATGGGCTCGACTGGCACGTCTGTGCCGTTGCCGATCAGGGCGCCTGACTCGATCAGCGTCCGCCAGGGATAGGAAGTGATTTTCGTGCGCTCTTCGCCGAGGCGGGACGGAATCCAGGGGCCATCGGAAGTACAGTGCACGCCCTGCATCGCTGCAATCACACCCAGCTCGGCAAAGCGCGGCACGTCGGCCGGGTCGATGTGCTGGGCGTGCTCGATGCGCCAGCGCAATGCCTGGCCATCCACCTCGGTCGCTTCGAACACCCGCTGATAGATGTCCAGTGTTTCCCGATTGGCGCGGTCACCGATGGCGTGGGTGTTGACCTGGAAGCCATGCTTGACGGCAATCTCCGCGGTGCGCTCGATGTCCTCCACCGGCTCCAGTACCAGCCCGGGCGTATGGGGCAGGTCCTCATAGGGCGCCAGCAGCCAGGCGCCGTGGGCGCCCAGGGCGCCATCGATCTGCCGCTTGATGGAGCGCACGGTCAGAAAGTCGTTCCCTTCCGCCACCATCTTGTACTGGGGCAGCTTCTCGTCCATCTCCTCGTTGCTCTCCCGGCGGACCATCACGTAGAGGCGAATGGGCAGGACACCTTCATCTTCCAGCGTTTTGAAGAAATCGATGGTCTCGAAAGAGGCGCCGGCGTCGTGGAAAGAGGTAACGCCGTGGGCAACCGCTTCCTGACCGGCCAGGAACACACGCTGGCGCATGATCTGATCGGTCTCCTCCGGAGTCCGCTGGGATTCGAACTCATCTACGGCATCGTTCAGAAGGCGTTGAGCCGTCTCGCGAAGCAGGCCGGTGGCCTTGCCGTTGGCGTCACGGACGATGGTGCCGCCTGCCGGATCGGCCGTGTCGTTGCCGACGCCGGCTGCCGCGAGGGCGGCATCGTTGGCGAAGGCGGCATGGCCGCTGGCATGGCCGAGCAGCACCGGATTGTCCGGAGAGACCATGTTCAGGGTTTCGTTGACCGGCACGCCTTCGACGGCATCTTCAGGCAGAGAATCCCATTTGTCCTGGTGCCAGCCGCGGCCGAAGATCCATTCGCCCGGCTCCGCCTGATCCACGGCGACCGCGACCATGTTCACCACTTCATCCCAGTTCTGAACGGTATTGAGATCGAGGATCTGCTTGGCGCGGCCCAGGCTCATGAAGTGACCGTGGCCCTCGATGAAGCCGGGCATGACGAAACGCCCGTCGAGTTCCACCACCTCGGTGGTCTCGCCGATGTAGGCGCTGATCTCATCGTTGGTGCCGACGGCCAGGATCTCTGCGCCGCTGATGGCGATGGCCTCGGTCTCGCCGAGCGCCGGATCCACCGTGGCCACCTTGCCGCCCCGCAGTACCAGGTCGGCGCCTGGTCGATCGGGGGTTGCATCGGCCGTAGCGGTGCTTTCGTCGGCCTCCTGACTGCAGCCGGTGAGCAGTGCGCCGGTCATGAAAACGGCGAGCAAAGAGGCCCGCCAGCGGTTAAAGCTGATCTTGGTCATGGTCCCGTCCCGGAAAAGTTCGAGCCGGAAGCCTCGCAAAACGTCCCCCCGCCTGCAAGGGCGGACCGACGCGCAAGCGTCGCCGCATGCCAAGGGCGCATACGAGCGCCCGACGGGGGCGAGGGTCAGTTAGCGGCCCAGCACTCGAGCTCCACTCTGGCGTCGAAGGCGAGGCCCGAGGACTCGAAGGCGCTGCGGGCGGGTTTAGGGCCCGGGAAGTAGGTGGCGTAGACGGCGTTGAAGTCGCCCCACTCATCGATGTCAGCGATCATCACCGTGCATTTCACTACCCGATCCATGCTGGAGCCGTTGGCTTCGAGGATGTGCTTGATGTTTTCCAGCACCTGCTTCGCTTCCGCCTTAATGCCACCGGGCGCCAGTGTGGTGGTGCCGGGCAGGTTGCCGATCTGGCCGGAAAGGATGAGCAGGTCGCCGACCCGGACAGCGGCGGAGAACGGGAAGTCACCGGCCAGCGGCGAACCGGCGTTGGAATATTCCACCGGCACCTGCTCCTCCGCGTGAGCTCGGCTCGTGGAGACGGCCAGGGTGAGGGCAAGCAACGGCAGGACTGCCAGCAGGGTGCGTTCAGTCATTGAGGTTCCTTCCGATTGATCTTGAAAGCGCAAGTCTACGCTCACTTGCGCACGCGAGACGGCGTGCCGGCGCTTTCAGGCCCTGAGCAGATTCCCCGGATCGGTGAACGGCAGCTTAGTGGCCTCGGCGACCGCGGCATAGGTCACCCGACCGCGATAGACATTGAGTCCAGCCATGAGGTGGGGATCCGCGCTGATCGCCGCCTCGGCGCCCTGGTTCGCGAGCGCCAGGGTGAAGGGCAGGGTGGCGTTGTTGAGCGCAAAAGCCGATGTGCGGGCCACCGCGCCCGGCATGTTGGCCACGCAGTAGTGCACGACCTCGTCTACCAGGTAGGTGGGCTCCGAGTGGGTGGTGGGCCGCGAGGTTTCGGCACAGCCGCCCTGATCGACGGCGACGTCCACCAGCACGGAGCCTCGTTTCATGTCCCGCACCATCTCTTTGCTGATCAGCCTGGGCGCGGCGGCACCGGGCACCAGCACGGCGCCCACCAACAGGTCGGCGGTTGCCACCAGCTCGTGGACCATGTCCACGGTGGAGAATGCGGTATTCAGCGCCGGACCGAAATGCAGATCCAGATCGGAGAGACGGGGCAGTGACAGATCGAGGATGGTCACATCCGCCTCCATGCCGAGCGCGACCCTGGCGGCATTAGTGCCCACCACGCCGCCGCCGAGCACGACCACCTGAGCAGGCAGCGTGCCGGGCACGCCGCCGAGCAGCATGCCGCGGCCGCCCTGCTCGATTTCGAGGCAATGGGCGCCGGCCTGGACGGCCATTCTGCCGGCAACCTCGCTCATCGGCGCCAGCAGTGGCAGGCCTCCGAGGTCATTGGTCACCGTCTCATAGGCAATGCAGGTGGCGCCGGACGCCACCAGGCCTCGGGTCAGCTCTGGATTCGGGGCCAGGTGCAGATAGGTGAAGACGATCTGGCCTTCGCGCAGCATCGCGACCTCGCCGGGCTGGGGCTCTTTGACCTTCACGATCATGTCCGCCTCGGCGAAGATTTCTGCCGGAGTCCCGGCGAGCCTGGCGCCCGCCCGCTGGTAGTCCGGGTCGTGCAGACCGATCACCTCACCGGCGCCTGCCTCGATGATGACCTCGTGGCCGTTGTGGACCAGCTCCCGGACACTCGCGGGAACCAGTCCCACCCGGTGCTCATCCGCCTTGATTTCCCTCGGCATACCAACACGCATGAATCAATTCTCCTGTTCAGAACCCGGATTCTGATCCTTCCTTTCGCAGTCATCCTTAGGGAGTATTCCCTATGGAGACGTTGTTCGGATGGACATAGGTTGCGCTGATGAGTGATGAGGCTCAATACATACGCTGGTTTGAGCAGCTTGGCCACGCTGATCTGGCGCTGGTGGGCGGCAAAAATGCCTCGCTGGGCGAGATGTATCAGTCTCTGGCGGAGGCTGGCGTGCCGGTACCCAACGGCTTCGCGCTGACAACGACCGTCTACCGACGCCTGCTCGA
>Ga0316187_10000880_pt1 | contig 24926 bp, 30 predicted proteins | sample CroRivburrow1_MG_FD_204927 | JGI IMG/M metagenome (GOLD analysis project Ga0316187, IMG submission 204927) | Coastal sediment microbial communities from Maine, United States - Cross River worm burrow 1 | ecosystem: Environmental > Aquatic > Marine > Coastal > Sediment | place: USA: Maine...
CCGAAGGGAGGCCCACAAATAACCCAATACGGCGTTGCAGCCCTTGTTAAGGGAATAACCATTAACTGCAGACTGCGCCTTGTCCTGGCTCATTTGTGGACCTCTGATAGGTGCACGTTAATCGTTACACCACACTAGATAAATGTTTCCGATTCCATGGCGGGTGTGTATTCACCGGTCCGGGCGGCACCGTTAAGTAAAGCGCGCTGGTACAGGGCCTGTTGAGTCGCAGCTTTATTTTCAGTTATCCCCTGCCATGACTTCAGTGCAGGTTCCTGCAGTGCTCGCCCGTAGGAGAATGACAGTTCCCAGGGCGCATCCGGATACATTGCATTCATGGCATTGAGGTTGGCCGTTGCCTCTTCCGGGGTCTGACCGCCTGAAAGGAAATTGATACTCGGTACGGCTGCCGGTACCGTGCGCCTGAACACCTGTATTGTTGCCTCGGCTACCTGTTCAGGGCTGGCCTTGGGCGGGTGGTCCTTGCCCGGAGTCACCATGCTGGGCTTGAGCACGATGCATTCGAGAACCACCTTGTGGCGGTGCAGGGCATGGAACACGGCGTGCAGCACTGTCTCGATGACTAGCGCACTGCGCTCAATGGTGTGGTCGCCGTCAATCAGTACCTCGGGCTCGACAATGGGTACAAACCCTTCTGTCTGGCAGACGGCGGCATAACGCGCCAGCATTTCCGCGTTGGCTTCGAGACCGAGTGCGGTCGGGTTGTGCTTGCTGATTGGATATACTTCGCGCCATTTGGCAAAGCGTGCCCCCTGTGTCTTGTAGATCTGCAGGCGCTCAGCAAGGCCATCCAGTCCCTGCGTGATTTTATCGCCTGCTGCGTTGGCAAGTGGTTTCAAGCCCTTGTCTACCTTGATGCCAGGCACAATGCCCTGTTTCGCAAGAACTTCCGGCAGTGGTATGCCGTCATCTGACTGTTGTGTCAGCGTCTCCTCGAACAGGATGACGGCACTGATGAATTCATTGAGCCCCGGTGTGGTGAAGAGCATGCTGCGGTAACTGCGACGGTTCTGTTCCGTTGATTCGGCATCGATGGCGGAAAAGCGCCTGGCAATGGTTGGTGCACTTTCATCGGCTGCCAGAATGCCCTTGCCAGCCTGTACCATATCGCTAATGGTTGCCTCAAGTTCAGCTTTTGTATTCATGGTCTTGCCATCCTTTTTCTGTGTGCCGCAAAGGTGTCTCTTAAAAGGTGTCTCTTAACTATAGCAGTACGAATCGTTATGCTGCCAACTCCATTCATGATGAATCACTCAACTAATATTTTCCTTCAGCCTTTCTTGGCTGCGTTTGTGTGGCTGGTTGTGGGGGTGTTGATGATGGCAGGGGCAGTCAACGCTGCTGTGGGGACGCGGTGTGTATTGCGGCTGGCTGTGTCCCTTTGTTGCCTTGCAGGAGTTGAGTTTCAAGATTGCCCGGCGTTTCAGGATTCCCGAGATTGTCATTCCTGATGTCGTCCATGAACGGCTGACGGCGCTGAAATATGTCATCGTCAATGTGAAGGAAACCGGCAAGGTATTGATGGTCAATTACGAAGACATCGACAACCTCAAGGTCACCACCGATGGCGGCCGCTTGCCCGTGCCTTGCCTGTAATCCTGCTGAAGCGCCCGGCAAATTGATGACTGTTATCGCGGCGTAAAGATTTTCTGCAGCGAAAAAAGTAATATACCTTGAACTTTATTCAAGGACTGGTTGAGATGGAACTGAAGATGTGCGATCCGTCGGGGGAATGTATGAATGTGCAGGCAGTCCGGTTAATCCGGGATTAAGCAGGACTGTCATGCTCAGCACTACTATTAATTTTCTGATCGGCTTGCCCGGCGTCGCAGCAGACGAACGGTCAGCGGCGCGGCTCTGGGCCAGCCGTTTCGAATTGCCCATGATTCTGCTGGCCATGTGGATAGTGATCGAATGGTATCTGAAAGCAAAAGGTATTTACCCTGCAAGGATTGACCAGTTCACCGACTGGATCATCTGGCTGTTTTTTGTGCTTGAAACAGTGGTGCTTACCAGCCTGGTGGAGAACAAGCTACGTTATCTCCGCAACAACTGGATGAACCTGCTTATTATCAGCATGGGTGTACCATTGCTATGGGGCGGTGGCACCCATGCCGCTGCTTTGCGGGCACTTAGAGTACTCTTGATTTTCCCGTTGTTGTTAAACACGTCGGATACCATACGCAAGGTCCTGGAGCGAAATCATCTGGGGACGACATTGCTGGTGGCGCTGGCATTTACCCTGATGTCGGGGCTTCTTATTGCGGGTATCGATCCGAGTATCGATACCATCTGGGACGGGATCTGGTGGGCCTGGGTGACGGTAGCGACAGTGGGATACGGCGATACTGTGCCGCAGAGTGGGGCTGGCAAGGTGTTCGGCGCTGTAGTGATTTTGTTTGGTGTCGGATTCTTCTCCCTGTTGACCGCCAGTTTTTCAGCCTACTTTGTTTCGCGCGGAGAGGTGGAGATTGAGGAGGAAGAGGTGGAGGAGATCTACCGCCTGAAAGATATCGTCAGGCGCATTGAGACTATGGAGCAAACGCTGCAACGGATTGAGGCTCGGCTGAATGAAGATCGGGGGGAGACCTGATTCTAGCTGTTCAATATCCCGGTGCCAACGATGCCGTCCAGCTCGTTGGTCGCCACGGCAGATGTCAGCAAGCGTCTGCTGATACTATTGTACTTATAGGGTTTGTTTGTCATTTAATACCCCTTGCAGGTTAAATTGCATGCGGCTGTGCTCAATGTGATGCATGCAAGGAGATTACAGTAAGATGCTTAAGGCAGAATTAAGGCGGCGCCTAAAAATAAAATGAATAAAAGCTGAATCGGCCAACTCTTGCCCTTCGTAATGGGGCAGTGCACGGTGTCCATGTAAGCGTTTCCTTGATGGGTGTTCGCAGGAAGCAGTATTACTATGCCTCGACAATATCGGCCCTGGTGCTATCGATAAAAGCAAGCACGTCATCCTGTTCCTGTTGCGGTACCTGCAGCTCGGCCAGTGAAGCCTTTAAGTGATCGATAAGGATCTGCCAGTCGCTCCCGGTGATACCCATGCCCTTGTGTGAAGTCAGCATGTCCCTGCCGGTATACAGCAGTGGTCCGCCGGCACTGGCGCTGAGGTAGTCAACCAGCAACTGTTTTTCGCGCGCAATGCCATCATCTCCGCGGTTCGCCCAGAAGCGCCCGAGTTGTGCATCGTTCTCCAGTCGTGGCAACAGGATATCGGCGACAGCCGCGATGGCATCGTAACCGCCGAGGCGTTCATATAATGTTTTATCCTGGTCAGTCATAACATGCTCCTGTTGGTTGTCTTTATGTGAAATGTAATCAAACCTGCAGGTGCCTCGCAGATTGGTTGCGGATTTAGATATGCGGGAACGAGATTAGCAATCAATACGTGCTGGCCGTGCCCCAGTAATTGAAGCACGCAGGTTTCCAGCCCGGAATATACATGCTCTCCAGATTGCGTATCCTGAAACCACCCTGTTCCAGCAGGGCCGGAATCTCGCGGTTGAGGTTGCAGCCACCACCCAGGCGGGTCCAGAGCGGGTTCAGGCGGTTCTGCCAGCGGCGCACATCGTGGTCGGGGGCGGCACCGTGCTCGCAGAAGATCAGTTGCCCGTTGCGTTTGAGAACCCGGCGTGCCTCTTCCAGGGCAAGGGGTACATTCGGGATGCTGCAGAGGGCATAAGTGATCAGTACGGTATCCACGCTGTTGTCTTCCAGTGGTATGTCGCATGCGGAGGCCTCGATGAATTCCATGTCGAAGTCAACAGGATTCCGCCTGTCTTCCCGCAGTGCCCACATCTCTCTGGCGGGGTCCAGTCCCCAGAGGTGCTCCACCTTGTCTGCTGCATAGAAGGGCAGGTTTAGTCCCGTGCCTATGCCGATCTCCAGTACCCGGCCGGTGGCCAGCGGCACTATCTTGGCACGCTGTATCATGGCCGGTTGCGACCCGCACAGAAAGTGCGTTGCCCTGGGTAATATGTACTTTTGATAGATGCCCATCAGATGCTGCTGTTACCCGGTGTGTTGTTTTGTAACAGTGAGTATAGCGTTGATTACCAGGTCAGGTGCTTGCCCGGCCCGGAAATGCAGCGCTGCCGGACCCTTCCGGGATTGCGATGTTTGGCGCAGAGCCCGCAGAAAACAAGGGAGAGCTGTGTTACTCCAGCAGTGCGACGGCTTTTACCTGGGCATAGACCTGTTTCCCGGGTGCGAGCGCCAGTACCTTTGCCGATTTTCGGGTGATGCGGGACAATACGGGGACGCCCGCGATATCAAGGCGCACCAGCATCTGCGCCGGACCTTCCTCTATGAGATCGTCGATGCTGGCAGGGAAGATATTGAGAATGCTTGTGCCTGTCTGGGGTTGCAAGGTGATGCTTACGTCGCGCGCCAGTACACGCAGCCTGGCGCTGTGGCCGAGCGGCAGCGCGTTTCGGGCGACGCTGAAACGACCACCGGCGAACTCCAGGTAGCTGAGGTGATAGCTCTCGTCGTGAGCGGCGACCCGCGCCTCGATGATGGCTTCGGCCTCGGCGCCTTGCTCCCTGGGCAGGTCGAGGCGTGTGAGCAATTCGCCAATAGGTCCGGCGGCGCGTACCTGCCCGCTGTCGAGTAGCACCAGGTGGTCGGCGAGCCTGGCGACCTCATCGGGTGCGTGACTCACATACAGCACGGGCATGGCAAGCTCATTATGGAGTCGCTCCAGATACGGCAGGATCTCGCGTTTGCTAGCCCGGTCCAGCGCGGCCAGCGGCTCATCCATGATCAACAGACGCGGACTGGTGAGCAGGGCCCGGGCGATCGCAACACGTTGGCGTTCACCCCCGGACAGACCGTGTGGCCGGCGCGTCAGCAGGCTTTCTACGCCCAGCAATTCCACCGCCTCACTCAGGGTCACCCGGCGTTGCTGCCCGGGCACGCGCTTGAGTCCATATTCAAGATTACGCTGCACCGATAGATGCGGAAACAGGCTCGCCTCCTGAAACACAAAGCCGAGGGGCCGGCGGTGCGGCGGCAGGAAGTGGCTGCCGGTTTGCCAGAGTGCGTCACCCACCCGGCAAAACCCGTTTGGATCCCGCACCAGTCCCGCGATAGCCCGCAGCAGCGTGGTCTTGCCGCATCCCGAGGGACCAAAGAAGGCGGTTGCCCCTCGGGCAGGAAAGGTCACATCCACATCCAGGACAAATCCGCCCCGTTTGAGGTGGAATCGGGTCTCGATGGTCATGGTTTTACCATGGTGAAGCGACGGTTCAGGGCATAGACCGTTATCAGCAACAGGAAGGAAATCATCAGCAGACCGCCGGACAGTATGTGAGCATGGCTGTACTCCAGGGACTCCACGTGATCATAGATGGCGATGGACAACACCTGGGTCCGGCCGGGAATGTTTCCACCGATCATCAGAACCACGCCGAACTCACCAACCGTATGGGCGAAGCCAAGCACCGTGGCTGTGAGAAAGCCCGGACGGGCCAGTGGCACGGCAACGGTGAAAAAGCGGTCGAATGGCGACGCGCGCAAGGTAGCCGCCACTTCCAGTGGGCGACGGCCCACGCTGGTGAAGGCCCCCTGCAAGGGCTGAACCACGAAGGGCAGGGAATAGATGACCGAGCCCACCACCAGACCGGCGAAGGTGAAAGCGAGCGGACGCCCGCCCAATGCTTCCATCAGACTGCCCACCGGCCCATGAGGGCCGAGGGTCACCAGCAGATAGAAACCGAGCACCGTCGGGGGTAACACCAACGGCAGCGCCACCACCGCCTCCACCAGGAACTTGAAGCGCCAGTGGCTGCGTGCGAGCCACCAGGCCAGCGGCGTGCCGAGTACGAGCAGGATGAGGGTAGTGAGCCCCGCCAGCTGCAAGGTCACGCGCAGTGCGACCAGGTCCGCATCACTGATCATCAGTGCGTCCCGTAGCCGTAAGCCCCGATGATCTTAAGTGCCTCTGTTCCGCGGACAAAGGCCATAAAATCACGAGCCACCGGATTGTCCTTCAACAAGACCGCCTGTTGCTCGATAGGGGAGTAAAGCGCTTGCGGGATCTCCCACCAGGACCCTGCCAGTGGCTGGCCGGGCCGCTGAATCTGGGACCAGGCGACGAAACCGAGCTCGGCGTTGCCGCTTTTGACGAACTGGAAGGTCTGGCCGATGTTTTCGCCGCGCACCATCCTGTCTTGCAAGTCCTGCCACTGACGGCGTTTCTCCAGCACTTCCCGGGCGGCCCGGCCGTAGGGAGCGAGCTTTGGGTTCGCCAGCGCCAGGTGGCGGAAATCACCCTGTTCGAGCAACTCGCCTGCCGGGTCCACATAATCCTCATTGGGGCTCCACAGGACCAGCTTGCCGACGGCATAGGTAAAACGGCTATCCGCTAGCGTCGCGCCTTCCTCTTCAAGGAGTCTGGGCCGCTTCATATCGGCGGCGAAGAAGGCATCGAAGGGCGCGCCGTTCCTGATCTGGGCGTAGTGCATGCCGGTGGAGCCGGACACCAGGGTGACCCTGTGTCCGCTTTGTTGCTCGAAGCGCCCGGCAATCTCCCGGAGAGTGTCGGCGAAATTGCTGGCGACGGCCACCCGGATTTCGTCTGCCGTCGCTGACGCGACGGTGACCAGGCCCAGCAGTGCGGCAACAAACCCCGCAGCGCAAATCCGGGTGATTCGTTTCATGTGTTCTTCATTCAGGAAAGCTGCCATCCTGGCCTTCCCGGGTGCTGCGGTCAGGCGACGTGAGACTTTTCCATGGCACGGCCTTGTTTTTGCACTTTAGCCTGATGTGGCGGCGGTCTTCGAGTCGAAATGCGGTGAACTGACCATGGTTGGCACAGCCTGTGTCCAGGGGAATCACGCCCGTGGCTCCTTTATCTGGCGGAGCCATCACGAGCTTCGCCCAGTGTCCGAAGAGTATCTGCAGCGGTTTGCTGGCACGGTGCGGGATCTCGAACCAGGGCCGGGCACGTTTTTTCTTCGCCGCCACTCCCCGGTTTTTCCCCGACAGATCGATTCGGCCGCTGTGGTCGCACCAGCGCAGCTGTGTGAAGCAGTTGGTGATGAAACGCAGGCGTCCCCAGCCCTTCAGGTCTTCTTGCCAGCGCAGGGGTCCGTCTCCCGGAAGGTGTGTGAACAGGTCCTCGTAATTGAAGTTCTGCAGCACGGTCTCCAGCTCGCGCGCACATTGCCGGGCTTTCTCCAGATCCCACTGGGGCGGGAGCCCGGCATGGATCATGGTGTAACCAAGGGTCTCGCTGTGATGCAGGACCGGCTGGTGGCGCAGCCAGAACAGCAGCTCCTCGCAGTCGGGGGCATCAAGGATCTCGGTGATAGTGTCCTTCTTGCGGATCTTGACCGCCCCGGCAGCCACGGCCAGAAGGTGCAGGTCATGGTTGCCGAGTACGCTGATGGCGGCGCTGCCAAGTCCACGCACGAAGCGCAACAGTTCCAGTGAGTTGGGACCCTTGTTGACGAGGTCCCCGGTAAACCAGAGACGGTCGACGCCCGGATCGAAGTCAAGTTTATCCAATAGCCTCAGCAGGTCATCGAAGCAGCCCTGGACATCGCCGATGGCGTAGGTGGATGACACACCCTCCGACCTTTTTATTATTGCCTGGCTGCTTATTTGTTCAGACTTCGGACCAGTGGGTAGAGGTGCTCGGTTTCATCGAGTATGCGTTGCAGCACCATTTCGAACAGCTGTTCTGTATCCTGCAGAAACCGGGCATGTTCATTAATATGCAGGGTGTCTTTTTTCTTCGTCGGGCACCAGCGTTTTGTAAATGTTTTCAGGATTCTCTTGATTTCAACTGATCCCGACATGAAGTTTTTGGCGACATTGTTGATCTTCTTGTCGGGACTTCTCAGCAGGTCGCTGCACATCTCCCTGTCAACCACTTCTATGTGCTTCTTGAGCAGGTCGACATAACTATAGAAAAGATCACAGCAGGAACCCGTGTCACACATCGACCTGTCCTTGAACAGATAGCTCAGTACGTTCGAGAGTTCGGTAATACGATGATTTTGTTCATTCAGTTCTGTGATGGTCAGCATTCAATCCTCCAGTGTATTAGTATTCGCTAAATTTTCTTGAAAAATAATAAAGGGGTTGGTGACAAATGAGAATGGTTGAATTTTGTCACTAACCCCTTTAATGAGCTACTCTTTCAGCCGTTTGGCGATTTTCTGCAATGATGCCTCGTTGTTACAGTAGTCGATACTGCCGGCATCCACGGGCCCTGCGGCCAACCGGGTGTCGCATTCATCGGTATTGGCGCAGGCGTTGCATCGCTCCATTTGTTCCCGGATATCGACGGCGCGTTCACTGGACAGATAGCCGTCTGCATCGATGCCCAGTGCCGCGAGCATCTTGCCAAGCCGCAGCCGCTCAAGCTGGTCCGCCAGTCCCTGCCGGTACTTCATGCCGGCACGGGTATTAAAAATAATGGCGACTATTAGCCATACAACAAATATTACCAGCAACAGGCCAAGCATGAGTAATGTTATCAAGGAGATGATGTTCGCTGGATTCATTGTTTTTCTCGGGTTTTTTTACAGGGCCAGGTTCAGCCGCTGCGGCAGAACCTGCAGTAGACAAGCTGTTGCTGGCCGGTACTCGTATTCATCCGATACTTATAAGTCCGGTCGCAAGGATTGTCGTTGATCCATATCAATATATACATTTTCGTAACAGATTTAGCCCAGCGTACTGATGTCCTTGATATGAATCAGGTTATCTTCGACTGTGATATGTCCTTCGAGCTGCAGGTTACGCAGGATGCGCGACAGGGATTCGGGCTGAATGGAGAGGCGCGAGGCAATGACATGCTTGGGTGCTCCGAGCTTGATGGTGGCCTCGTGTTCCGTTCCGGTCGGTATCTGGCGGAGCAGGTAGTTGGTGAAACGCAGTGTGGCGTTTTGCAGCGTCAGCGCATCGATATCGCTAAGCTGCCGTTTCAGCCAGGTGCTCATGTCAGCCATCAATCTGAAACAGGTGTCGGTTGAGCCTTGCAAGAGGGTGCGGTAGGTGTTGTTGGAAAAGGCCAGTACTTCACAGGCATTCAGGGCACTGGCATTGACTGGATAGACCTGGCCTTCCATGAAGGTGATGGCCTCGGCAAAGGTTTGACCGGCATAGATAAGATGAACCACCTTTTCGGCGCCGTCCGGTGTCGACAGGTACAGCCGGATGGTGCCACTGCGTACCATGAAAAACTGCCGGGCCGGCTGCCGGCACTGAAACAGGTGCTGGCCCTCCTCGAGCTGGATGACTTGTGCTGTTTCCAGCAACTGCGTGAGCTGCTCGTGATCAAGCCCGCCGAACAGGGGGTGTCGGTGCAGCTCGTCCGGCAGAATTTTACCTGTACTCATGGTGCCAGCTTACTCAATCCGGCAGAAAACTGCATCTGCCAAATGGCTAACACAGGTCAATGTGAGCATACCGGGTGTTTGTCTGAGTGCATTTTCCAAAGAGGTGCCGAATGAAAACCATTGATGAAGTGATGACGGCAGGTCACCGTACCTGTGACAGGCATTATGCAGAAGCCGAGGCGGCTGTTGCTGATGAGGACTGGCCCGGGGCGGAGGATGCGTGGAGCCATTTTTCACGGCTGCTGGATAAACACGTTACCGTGCTCGAGGAAGAGCAGATTCTTTATCCGATGATGGACCAGTCAATTACCAATGCAGCTGACTTTGTCAGGGAACTAACACTGGAATAGATTTCTGCATCTACGGATGCTTGCGATTCATGCGGAAAAACCGTGATGCTGGATGAAAAATTTCTCGATGCCAGTAACATGGAAGCGCCTGTGCCTTTTGAGCAGGCGCTTTTGCTGCTTGCAGAGCTGCAACCGGGTGAGTACCTGCGCATGGCCCATCGGATGATCCCCTGGCCCCTGTTTGAGTACTGCAATGAGCGCAAGCTTGAGTACCGGGTGCAGCCGGGCGAGACAGCCAAATACAATATTCTGATCTGGTATAAACAGGACACGGACAGGATCAGCCGGCTGTTCAGGGGCGAATCGTAATGCGCATGTCCGGCCTTACCCTGGACAGTCTTCCACCCGTTAATATCCCGTTGCGGTTTTTTCTGACGGCACCGTGGTTCGGCATACTGGCGGCACTGGTGCTGCTGTTCAGCGGTACGGGGCTATGGACGAGTCACTGGAATCCGGCGCTCATAGGGCTGACACATCTTTTTACACTGGGCTTCATAACGATGACCATGCTGGGAGCACTGTTTCAGTTGCTGCCGGTACTCAGTGATGAACGGGTCCCGGGGGGCGGTCCAGTTGCCCACGCTGTGCATCTGTTGATGATTGCCGGTGTGCTGTACCTGTCTGCAGGCTTTGTTTTTCGTGAGTATTTCCTGCTGGGGGTTGCCGTCGCGCTGCTGGCCATGGCCCTGGTCGGATTCACTGTTGCAATTGGCAGCAAGCTGGTCACGAACATTGCGGGTGGCGACAGTATCCATTCACGGCTGGATTCATTTCATAGTGCGGCGTATTTACTGAACCCGCGCTTTTTTGTGTACTTGATGTAGATCAATCTGAACACAATTATGTGACCGCTGGTATGGAATGCCAGCGCTCCATCAGGGCCCTGAAAGTGGACCGGGCCGGCACGAAAAGGGTGAATAAGGCATTGTTCAGTACTCCCTTTGGATGAGCAAGGTTTTTGTCTTAGTCCAAGTTGATATAGATCAAGGGTTACAGCAACTACCATTGTAAGATAACAGGTTAATAATCTTACCCGTGAGGCAGTAAGTGTGAGGAAAACTAGCAAGCGGCTGTTTGTCCTGATCATGATGATCCAGTTGACGCCGGTTTCGGCTGCACTGGATACCGCGAGACAGGCCGAGCTGTTGTATCTCCTTAAGCATGACTGCGGTTCCTGTCACGGCATGACCCGCAAGGGTGGCCTGGGGCATGCACAGCGCGGTAACGACATGGAATTCGTCACCGGCAACAATGATGCCGATGGTGTCTACCTGTTGCAGTGGGTCAAACAGCATTCCCCGGAAAAAGCAGATCACATTGCGGCTAAACTGCGGCAATGGGGTGGTAATAGCTCCGGCGTCAATATCGCCAATATTGATAATCTCGGTGATGTCCATCCGGATACTTTCTGGTGGCATTACAGCCTCGGAAATGTTCGTCAACGGCCGTTTTCAGAGATCTGGGTAGACGCTTCGGATCCCATTATGAAGGGGCTGAAAGCCGTGTCCCGCGTGATTAAAGGCCGTTGTGGCGAATGTCGATACTTTGATATCTTTGGTGGCAATACCCGGGTGCGGGCACTGCAATTGACGGATGATTCCTGGGCCGAGGATCCGGCCTGTTATTTGACTGACGCTGAAATTAGGATTAATAGTAGTCATGATGTCACTGACATGCCGCTACACAGGGCGGGTGCCCTCTAAATAATCAACTGAACTGACGGTGAAAAATGAGCGATAAAATAACAAACATCGACCCGAAGCCCTCCGCAGAGAAAGATTCCTCACGGGAAATATTTCCTGAAGGCGATGCGATGGACCGCTTTGTACGTGTCTTCGAGACCAGTGCACGTCGTTGGGAACTAATCATTTATCCGGCCATGCTGGCCTTCGTGGTACTGGCGGGTTACGGTTTCTTTCTTATCTACACCCTGAGCAAGGATATCAGTATTGTGGCTAGTGGCATGGACCCGGATATGGGCAAGCATCTCGGTCATATCTCGGAGAGTGTTATCTATCTGTCTGAAAATGTGCGCACCATGACCCGCCGCGTTTACCACATGTCTGAATCAGTCGAGACAATGGCGGATAGAATGACGGCTCTGGAACACCTTGAGCCCATGCTGAACAGCATGCAGGGCATGAATCAGAATATGGATGGCATGAACCGGAACATGGGTGCCATGACCATGAGCATGGATGCCATGCGTGTTGACATGGGTGAAATGAGCCACAGCATGAGACCAATGGGCCGCATGAACAACATTATGCCGTGGTAAGCCAGCCTGTCAGTGTCTGGTCTCTTGTCCTATTTGTCTGTTGTACGTAATCACAGCAGCCGTTAGCGCGGCGACAGACGTCAGTACCCCGCGTTACTACAACGAATTCAATTTAGCTCTGATACCCCGGGAGGCTAATACAGCAGTATGATCTATGATGTAGGCTATACTTTGTGTGTTTTCAGGAGATCACCAGAAAAATTTTAAAAGGAGAATAATTATGTTTTTGAAATCAGTGCCTTACAGTGTACTTACTGCATTATTGTTGCTGCCGGCTGTCCAGGCCGAGGAAAGTCCGGCTGTGGCTGAACCTGCTGCTGAGCCATCGAACCCGATGGAAGAGCGTATCCGTACCTATCCCGAGCAAATTGACCAGCATACCAGTGATGCCGAACTGCTGCGCCAACAGCATCAGGCGGAGATGGAGCAGACGCGGCAGGTACGCGAGGCCGAGCTAGAGCAGATGCGCGAGGAGTATCAGGCAGCAATGGAGCAGACACGCGAGGGACGTGAAGCCGATATGGAGCAGACGCACAAGGCACATCAGGCAGAGATGCAGCAGATACGCAAGGAGCATCAGGCAGAGATGGAGCAGACGCGCGAGGGACGTCAGGCAGAGATGGAGCAGACGCGCGAGGGACGTCAGGCAGAGATGGAACAGATGCGTGAGGAACTTCAGGCAGAAATGGAGAGCCTGCGTGCACGGCGTCCGATGCAGGAGCGGCGTCCCATGACGGAGCGTCAGCAGGCTATGCAGGCGTATCGCGATGAGCAGCGGGCCTTTTACGAAAAACAGCAGCAGGAGCGGGAGGCGCAGGTAGCCCAGCAGCGTGAGGCAAGGCAGAAATCCATGGATGCACGTATGGAAGCCTACATGAAACAGCGCGAGGAACGACTGCTCTCTTTGGCCAAGCAACAGGAGGAGATGCGTAACCGTGCAGAAGAAAGACACAATTACCTGATGGAGAATCAGGATGAAATTCTGGGGGACATGCTGGATCAGCAGGTTGATATTGCGAGTCGCCATGAGGAAATGCGCAAGCAGGCGGAAGAGCGCCGTAAAAAGATGGCCGCAATGCGTACCACATTGATGGATATGGCCCCTGAAGAGCGCAGGGCGTATATGGAAGAGCACCGGGATGACATGATTGGTGAGCGGACTGCACCACCGCAGCGTCCCATGGGCCGGCCCGCAATACCACCCGGGATGCGGAGTCCCATGCATCCACCCATTCCGCCAGCACCGCCAAGGTACTAACCTGCAAGGGCTGCAGGGTCAGGCTGGCAGCATGTAGTCCGCTAGCCTGACCGCTCAAATTTTATCGCCTCAAGTGCCTTTGTGGCCGTGCAGGTGACACTGGATCTGCAGGGATGGTGGTCGGCGCAATGGCCTCAGGCGCAGGGCTGGCTGCGTTTTCTGGCCTCTTGCTCGGCTTCACGAGCCATTACCTGTACGAGCAGGGAGAGCTCCTCGCTCAGTAGTTTCAGGATATCATCCTGTGCCAGTATGCCCACTAATGCACACTGGTTTGAAACAACCGGAACCCGCCGCACACCCCGGGCGCGCATACGCTGAGCGATGTCCAGTATGCTGTCATGTTCACAGACCTTGAGTACGGCACTGGTCATGATGTCGCCGACGCTTACAGCCTCCGGGTCGACCTTTTCAGCAAGCACTTCAATGACGATATCACGGTCGGTCAGTATGCCGACCGGCTCCATGCACTTGTCCCGTTCTTCTACGATAATCAGGCTGCCGACATGCTTGTCACGCATCAGCTGCGCTGCCTCGGAGATATTTGTTTCACGGGTCGCGGTAACGACCTGCCGGTTGCAGAGTTCTCCAGCATTCATGACGACTTCCCCTTGTACTCCTTCAAGATGATATTACCATGTTCAGCGAGTCGGGAAGCGTTTGACCGCAAGGCGCACCTCGCAGGGAATGGCTCGCCCTTTCCAAGAGGTGCAACACCGCGGGCGAGCGCTTCCCGGCTCGCCCGGAGGGAGCTACCCAGATAATCCAATACGGCGTTACAGCCCTTGAAAAGGACTTGGCCATTCCCTGCGGTCTGTGCCTTGTCTTGGATTATCTGGGTAGCTCTGAACATGGCAATATCATCTTGAAGGAGTACTTGTATTCTGGACACGAACCACAGTGGTGATGGTTGTTACATCACTTCACTGCTACCAGTATAGGTGGTGTTTATCATCCCGGAGTTGATCCATATCAAGATGAGTGGGTAAGGAAGTGCTGGCGCAGTGTCGGCAGATTTGTTACCTATAGCTGTATTAAAAGGCAAAAGAAGGTGCGATCGGTGGGACACAGGCGACAAGACAGCAGCCAGATAGCCGTGCAGCGGTCCCTGGTCCGGGCGCTGGAGAATCCCGCAATTTATGAGTATGCGGTTACAGAACTCAAGGTGATCGAAACGCATGGTTCATGGGTCATCCTGACGGGTGTGTATGTCTACAAGATCAAGAAAGCGGTCAATTTCGGTTTCCTGAATTATTCGACCCTGGAGAAACGCAGGTTTTGCTGCCAGGAAGAGCTGCGACTGAACCGGCGTTTTGCGCCGCAGGTGTACATTGATGTCGTTGCCATCAGCGGCACTCCTGAACAGCCATCGTTGCAGACAAACGGGGAGCCGATTGAATATGCCGTCAGGATGAAGCAGTTCCCGCAAGCAGGTTTACTCAGTACCCTGGCGGCACAGGGCGCGCTCACGCCGGAACACATCGATACCCTCGCCGCACTGGTGCCCGCGATGCATGCGGCTGTTAACATTGCGGACAAGTACTCCGACTACGGCCTGCCGGACGATATTCATCACTGGGTAACGGAGAACTTTGATCATATCCGCCCGGCACTGCGTGAATCACAGCAACGGCAGCAGCTGGACAACGTTGAACAGTGGTGTCGGCAGGAATTTGATAAGAAACGGGTTCTACTTGAAGAGCGTCGCTGCGACGGGTTTGTGCGGGAATGCCATGGTGACCTGCACCTCGGTAATCTCACCATCATCGATGGCCGTATCACCCCGTTTGACGGTATTGAGTTCAATCCGCAGCTGCGCTGGATTGATGTGATCAGCGAGATCGCTTTCCTGGTCATGGATATTCGTGATCGTGGTTACCCGCCGCTATCATGCCGCCTGCTGAATGCTTATCTGCAACACACGGGCGATTATTCCGGGTTGGCCCTGTTGCGCTATTACGTTGTCTACCGGGCACTGGTGCGTGCCAAGGTGGCTGTTCTGCGGCAGGCTCAGGCAACGTCGACACTCGATGAGCAGGATGCCTGGTATGAGTATGCGTCCTACATGGAACTGGCTGCACACTACGTGGAGCCGCCGTTAGCTGCACTCATTATCACGCACGGTGTTTCGGGCTCGGGCAAGTCATATCACGCCGCTCGATTAGCAGAGCAGCTGGGTGCTATCCAGATCCGTTCTGATCTTGAACGTAAACGGTTACACGGTTACTCTGCAGGAGCAGACACACAGTCCGGCATCAAGGGGGGCATTTATTCGCCGAATGCCAGCGAGTGCACCTACAAGCAGCTTGCCAAACTGGCACGCACGGTGATCGGGGCTGGTTACCCGGTCATTATTGATGCCACATTCCTGCGATTTGCATGGCGTGAGCAGTTCCGCCAATTGTCCGGGGCCTTGGCTGTGCCGTTCGTACTGCTGTACTTTGAGGCGGACAAGGGCACACTGTGTGCACGCATACGGAGCCGGCAGGCGGCAGGTGCCGATCCATCCGAAGCCGGTATTGAGGTGCTGGAGGCCCAGCTTGCCTCACAGGAGCGGTTAACGCCGGATGAATTGACTGATGTGATCAGGGTGGAAGCATCCATGGATCCGTCAACAGGTAAACTGCTCGACCAGATCATCGAGAAGATACACGTGGTGACAGCAGATCATCAGCCGGGTACGGGGAATGTGGTCGATTTATAACTTCGCATTCCCTGGCCGATATGACTGGAATAGGGGGCTATCGGAAATATGTACTGGCTTTCATTCAAAAAGAAAAAAGAAAAACCGGTCACTGGCCTGATCCTGCCGGGTGGTGGTGCACGTAATGCCTACCAGGCAGGCGTGTTGAAGGCAATTGGCGACATGTTGCCGGAAGATGCCGAGAACCCTTTCCCGGTGATCTGCGGGACCTCCTCGGGTGCGCTCAATGCGGTATTACTGGCCAGCAGTGCGAACCGCTTCCGTGAAGGCGTTGACCGGCTCTACGGTATCTGGGCAAATTTCCATGTCGGCAAGGTTTTCAAGACCGATACATGGACCGCAACAAAAAGTGGCTTCCGCTGGGCAGTCACCTTTTTGAGCGTTGGCCTGGTGAAACAACAGCCAAGATCAGTGCTGGATAATTCTCCGCTGCGCGGTTTGCTGGAAAGTCACATTCGCTTCGCGCGCATTCAGCAGGCAATCGATTCCGGTGATCTGGATGCCGTCTCCATTACGGCATCGGGCTACACCAGTGGCATGTCGATTACGTTTTACCAGGGCAAGGAGGCGCTGAAGCCGTGGAAGCGAACGCGTCGTGTCGGGCAGCCGACCGAGCTGACACTGAACCACTTGATGGCCTCAGCGGCAATACCGGTGCTGTTTCCTGCGGTGAAGCTGCGTAATGAATATTTTGGTGACGGCTCTATGCGGCAAACGGCGCCACTCAGTCCTGCATTGCACCTCGGGGCAAATCGTCTGCTGATCATCGGTGTCAGGAATCCCCGCCCCGACAAGCCATCAGAGGATGCCAGGCGTATTCCGTTTCCGTCGTTTGGGCAAATTTCCGGCTATATCTTCGACACCCTGTTTATGGACAGCCTGGATGCCGATATCGAACGACTGCGACGGGTCAATCACACCATTACCGAGACCCGGGACAAGCGTGTTGAATACCATGACACATCATTGCGCCAGATCGATTACCTCGTGATCTCCCCGAGCGTGGATATTCGCGACATCGTGGCACGTTATGTCGGTAATTTTCCGCGTTCCGTGCGTATCCTTCTGAAGGGGCTTGGTGCCCTCACCCGTGAGGGTCGCCCGCTGATGAGTTACCTGATGTTTGATGCACCGTACTGCAAGGAACTCATGGAGCTCGGCTACGAGGATGGCCTGGCGGCCCGCAAACAGGTATTGCACCTGCTGGGTTATAAGGAACTGTCTGAAGAAACAGAAGCCGCCAGCTAGAGTCCATCCAGAAAGAATAAATCTCGCCAAGACGCAGAGATCACAAAGTTATAACTTATTGTTATAAAAACCATAAGAAAGTTCTTTATTTGTGTCCTGGCACGAGAATTTACAGCGTATTTGGATGGATACTGGCTAGCGGTGCATGCGATCCTGGCGGCGCCAGCGGTCGACAATATCATCGATATCCAGATCGCTTGGTCCGGTCACCCAGTGACGGAAGAAATCGACGCTGGAACTGTTTGGTGGTGGGTCAGGTTTATAGAGCTGTACCCGGGTCGGCAGCGGTACGGCCAGCCCCATAATCATGGCCTCACCCTGGCCCAGTGATGACAGCACATCAATGAAATCACTTTCTGCTTCCGGCACCAGGTCGCGGACATAGTCCTGGTCATCCGGGTTGGTGAGGCGCAGACACACGAACGTGCTGCACTGTGCCAGTACGGTTTCGGATAACTCATGTGGTCGCTGTGTTACCACGGCGAGACCAACACCGTATTTACGGCCTTCTTTCGCGATGCGTTGCATGGAGCGGCGGGTGCCTTCGTACTGTGAGCCGCCCTCACGCGGGATGTAGGCATGGGCTTCTTCACACACCAGCAACAGCGGGAATTCCTTGAATCTTGGATTCCAGTAATTGAATTCAAAGGCCAGTCGACCGACCTGCGCAGTCACCACGGGCCGTACGTCGAACGGCACAGAACTCAGGTCGATGATTGTGATCTGCGCTTTCGGGTCACCGAGGCCGACAAAATCGCGTAACAAACCGGACATGGTATCGGAGGAGGTACGGTGCTTTGGCTGCAGCAGAAAATCGTAGCGCATATCATTCATGCGGCTCTGCAGGCGCATCAGGAACTGATCAAACAGGCCGGCAAGGGCACCCTTTTCCTTGCCAAAGTTGGACGTCATCTTGTTGGCTTCTTCGAAGTAGTTGTACAGTTCGGACAAAGAGAAGTAAACCGGGGAATCAATCGAAATATCACCAATCGCCAGCTCCTTGTTGGACTTGTTGCGCAGGTCATGCACGCTGTCACGCAGGAAGGCAATTTGTGAAGAAGCAGAGTCATCGCTGCGATCGATCAGCAGATCAACCAGTTCGGCGAAGGTCATCAACCAGTAGGGAATCTCCAGTTCCCGGGCATCAATATAACGGGTGACCTTGTCATCAAATGCGTGCTGGCGATTGCCTTCATTGTTTTCCCAGCTGTACTCACCATGCAGGTCAAGAAGGATGATGTGCGCTTTAGGCATCGACGCGACGGCGCGTTGCAACAGGTTGGCAACGGTCCATGATTTACCGGCACCGGACTGGCCGAGAATGGCAAAGTGGCGGCCAAACAGGGCGGCCGGATCCAGGCAGACATCAATGGTATTGTCGGCCGAAGCAACACCGACGGAATAACCCTGGGCGCGGAACTTGACGAAGATGGATTCGACTTCCTCCTTGCTCACCGTGTGGACTTCTGCCCCGGTGACAGGAAAATTTTTTATACCATTCTGGAAAACGCCGCCAGTTGTGACTTCGCCGAGCGGAATCAGCTTGATGGCTTTGCGGGTACCGCTGCCGCTTGCCGCTGTAATTTCCTGGATGGATCTGACTATTGCGAGCAGCTTGATGTCGCCCTGGGTGATCGCAACATAGGAACCGGGCTGGCCGTTCATGTCGCCGTCATTCCGGGTTTCTATGCGTGGCAGCCGGCTTTCATTGGCTTCGATCAGTGTGGCCTCGAGGGCTCCGGTTTCTACTTTGGTAAGGTGGCCTATCAGGGTTTTCGTATACGGTGTCATTGCCGGGTTTCCTTTGGGCTGATCAATAGAGAGCTGCCCACCGAACAGGGCCGGTGGGCAGCTCTAACGATTTAACGGCAGCAATGCAGGTATGTTTAAACTGGCAGCTTCCTAGCGGCGAGTCGTGATCCCGGGCCGGAATAACCTTCTGAATTGATTGCGATAGTGGATAACGGCACTGTTGCCCCCGGCTGTTACATCGAAGATCTTCCAGCCGTCCTGGCTTTTGTAAAAGCGAAACTCCAGCTTGGTCGGAATGCCGCTCGGTTGCATGATCCAGGCGCTGACCCTGACTTCATCGCTGCCTTGTCCGCGTGGCGTGAAATAACGGATAGGCTGGTTGCTATAGCTGGTTAGTTTCTGTACCAGTGTCGTCATGAAGGCCTGTGTAATCTTGTCTTGCAAATGGCTGCGTTGCTCGGCTGTCATGGTCCGCCATGCCGGTCCGGCTGCCCAGCGGGCCATGTAGTTGAAGTCAAAATAGGGGGCTACTTCTGCTTCCAGAAAGGTTCTGGCCTGGGCAGGATTCTGCGCGCCGCCACTGCGGATGAATTTGGTCAGCTTGGTAATACCCGCCTTGACAATGGTAGCCGGTACCGGTGACTCAGCCTGTTGTGTCGGATAATAAGGTGGATGATAAGGTGCGTAAGGAGCAGCGTTGACGGTGTGTGCGAGCGTTGAAACGAGTATGAATAAAACAGCCAGTAGATTAGCTTTCATGGAGGCCTCTGTAGTTATGTTGGGTATTAGCAAGAAAAACAGGCCGGCGTTTGCCGGCCTGCCGCTACCGTTTTATACAACAGACAGCCACCAGTTACCAGCGCATGCGCAGTAAAAACGCATGCGCTGGACAGGTCTAGCTGTTACTGGCTTGCCGCAGGTGCAGCGGGTGCTGCCGGTGCAGCTGGCGGAGCACCATAGGGTGCATAGCCATAGCCCGGATAGCCACCATAGCCATAACCGGGATAGCCACCATAGCCATAACCGGGATAGCCACCATAGCCATAGCCACGGCCATAGTAATCGCCATAACCCCGGCCATAACCCCGGCCATAACCCCGGCCGCGTCCGCTGCCACTGCCATGCATGTTGAAGCCGAAGTCGCCGTCACCGAAGAAATCGCCAAGGCCATCGCCCCAGCCATCACCCAGCCAGTCATTACCACCATAGCCACGGTTGCCGCCCCAAGGACCCCAGTTACCCCAGGCATGGGCGGACGTGACTGGAAGGGCGACCAGGGCACCAAGTGCGGCGGCTGCCAGTGTAAGTTTCAATGTCTTCATCACTATTTCCTCCTGTGGAAAAACGGTGTCAATTTCAGACAGTGTCAATTCTGGGAGAAGCATGTATGAAATGAATTGATCTGCGTCAATATGGCTGCAGTTTTGTGAGATATTCTTTCTGCGGGTGAGAATATCAGTCATTCACGCTAGACTCACTGCAACACGTACTAAGAATAGAAGATATACGCTAACTGGATGAAACAATGCGTTTAATAATCGCCTTACTGTTACTGGGAATAACTACTGTAGTTGTGGGTGAACCCAGGGGGGGGGAACTGTACGCCGCCCACTGTGCTGGCTGCCATGGCGACACCGGTGGCGGTGGTGTGGGCGCGCCATTGTCGCTACCGTCTTTCCTGGAAAGCGTGGATGATAATTTCCTGCACAAGACCATCCGCATGGGCCGTCCCGGCCGGGTAATGCCTGCCTTCAGACGGCTCAGTGATGCCCAGGTTGACGCCATTGTGTCTTTTGTCCGCGGCTGGTCCAAAAAGCCTGCACCTGAATTTTCTGACAAGCCGGTCCGTGGTGATACATTGCATGGCAAACAGCTGTTTGCCGGCTATTGCGCTGCCTGTCACGGCGCAAATGGTGAGGGGGGCAGGGGAACCGGGGTGACCTTCTCACGCAAGCGGGAGCTCCCGATTATTGCGCCGGCGCTGAATAATGCCGGTTTCCTGGCGGCAGCTTCCGATGAGATGATCCGGCATACCCTGCAGTTTGGTCGCGAGGATACCCCCATGCGCTCCTTTCTGGTACAGGGCCTCTCGGAACAGGATATTGAGGACCTGGTCAGCTATGTGCGTTCCTTTGAAAAACAACAGCCAGCGTTCGAGAAGCAGGTGGTGACGGCGGCCGAGACCACGATCTCGGCCGAGTCATCCTACACGCTGGAAGAAACCGTCGAAAACCTGAAAGACGCGATTGTCAGCCAGAATTTTATCCTGATCAGGGAGGATCACCTTGAACACGGCCTTGTCAAGGAGGGAGAGGAGGATCCGTCGGAAATAATTCTGCACTTTTGTAATTTCAAGTTTCTTTATGAGGCACTTGCTGTCGATCCGCGGGTTGGTATGTTTTTACCCTGTCGGGTCACTGTGACAGAAGTCGATGGCAAGGTGCTGGTGACCGCCATCAATCCCATGTATCTCAGTCGCTTGTTCAATAACAACGAGCTGAGTGATTACTGCAAGAAGATGCACGAAGTGTATACCACGATCCTGGAGGATGCGACGCTATGAAGCGACGGCTCGGCGTTATCCTGTTTGCCGCGATGCTGGTGCAGTTGCCACGACTGGCCATTGCCGAGGACATGATCATGACACGGTCTGTGCTGGCATTCCCGGAAGCCATGCTGGCGTTACAGGAGTCCATCGCTGCCCATGGCTACACCGTGTCGCGGGTACAGCGCATCGACATCGGGCTGACCGGTATGGGTTACAAGACGGACAAGTACCGTGTCGTGTTCGCCGGTAAAATCGACGAGATCAGGGAACTCACTGCTAAAGCGCCACAACTGACCCCGTACCTGCCGCCCAAGATATCGATCTTCGCCGAAGGTGACCAGACCATCCTGGTGACCATTAATCCAAAGGAGTATGCAGCGATTGCCGGCAAGGCGGTGGATCCGGTCTTTTTTGATCGCTGGGAAAGTGATCTGCGCTCAATCTTTTACGATGTGAATACTGCCCGCTAGGAGCCTGTCGGACTTAGGGGTTCGTAGCGAGGCGAGTGGGAGAGCGAGAACAAATGGTCGCGATTTTTAGGCGCATAGTGGGTCTACGCAACGAAAGATCGGGGACATTTGGGCCGTTCTCCCGCCGCTGCAGTAGAATCTTCCTAAGTCCGACAGGCTCCTAGCCCGCATCAGTTCTCCCTTGAGTGTCGTCGTTGATATAGATCAGGCTGGTCACCTATAGTAGGCGGCTCCCACAGGACCCACTTCAGGGTGATCCTGTGGAAGCGAGCACTCGGCTAGTCGTCTATATCAAGCTCTGTGGCGGTAAAGATTGACGTGCCATCGTAGCTGCCGGCTACCTCTACTTCGTCGCCCACCGCAATGACTGGCAGATTGGTGATGCCGCTGACATCCACTGTGACACCGGCAATCACCAGTGTGATGGCGTCCGGTTTGCTTTCCACGGGACCTTCAAGCTCGTCTTCGCCACCGTCATCGTCGTCACGTTCCAGCTTGGCGGCAACCAGATTGCCACTGTCCGGCTCAACGTAGGCATCTATTTCAATCTTATCACCGATACTCAGGTCATCCAGGCCGAAAAAATGTTCTGGCACCAGTCCCCCTTCATCCTGTTCGTCAAGCAGCAGTGTGGAGGCGTTGACATAGATGGTCTTGCCAAACAGCGTAACGGTGCCCGGTGGAACATTAACCCCTTCAAGGCTGCCTTGCATCTCGATGTCATCATCGATACCCAGTTCGATTTCATCCGCAACTAATTCATTAAACGCATTGAGTGCGCCTTCCACCTCAAGGGACACACCAACAATAATGTTATCGGCAGTACCGTGCTCGAACGATGTGAAGTCCGTAATAATGACCGTATGTCCACCGATCTCGAAGGTCGTGTCTGAATTCACGGCGGTAACGACACCGTGTAACTCAACCTCATCACCTTCATCACCTTCCAGGTCCATGTCACCGTCATCTTCCAGTTCGACCTCGCTGGCGATGAGTTCACCGCTGCCATTGAAGCCGGCCGTGCTCTTTATTTCAACATACAGACCTGCGACCAGGACACTATCAGGGATGTCTTCCAGCATGGCCACACTGTAATCGACTATCAGTCCGCCGATACTGAAGGTTGTGTCAGTCAGGTTTTCGATAATCCCCTTGACCTCGATTTCCTCTCCCGAATGTATGGCCAGTTTTACCTCTATACGTGTGGCATAGACGTTGCCATCGCCTGATGAGAAGCCGCTGACCTCGACCACATTATCGGCGACAACCAGGTCCACGCTGCTGATGCCGGCAACGTCACTTTCAAAGATGGTGGTGCTTTCGACAATGACGGTTTGTCCCATGACGGTCATGGTGCCAATGCCATCTGCGCCAACTGTATTGGCGGTGACAATGCCTTCGAGTTCATCATCAAACTCGATGTGTGTGGCGGTACCCGTCACGCCATCCGCGTTCACTGTTCCTGTGACAGAGACAACCATACCGACTGCCAGTCCGTCTTCGTCCTCCCGGCCATCGTCACCGTCATCCAGGGAGAAACTGCTGCTATCGGTTTCGAATTCCACGCCGTCAACAAATACGCTACCGAAGCCGGTCACTACACCGGATGTGATGCTGCTGCTGGGTGTGCTCGTGCCCGTGCTGTCACTATCGCCCCCTCCGCCACCGCATGCGGTGAGTCCTATGATGCTGGCGATAGCAAGTGACACGGCAGTAATTTTTAGCTTGTCATTCATGATACACCCCTATAATGTCCTGTTAATGAAGATAAAAATATTGTTTAATCACCCTTGCTAATTGATTCATTGGTGAAGTATTAAGCAATATTATGGGAAATAATTCCCAAATATTATATTTAATGCTAACATGGTCAAAAATATGACGGGTGCTTTCTTTTCGAATATGTGACCGTGTTCTCAACTCAGCTTGATTCCGGCGTAGTGGAAGACTGAGTTTACTTATCGTCACGCCAGTCCAGTGCTGGAGCATTTGGTTTTGATATGAGCGAAAAACAGCAACATGCACTTTTCTCTGCCATTCGGCTGTTACTGCGCCCTTTGGTACGCATCCTGTTGAGAAATGGTGTTGCCCACGGGGCATTTGCGGAGCTGACGAAGAAGGTATTCGTGGATGTTGCCTTTGATGAATTTACACTCGATGGCAAGAAACAGACGGTGTCCCGTGTGTCTGCGCTGACAGGATTAACGCGCAAGGATGTCAAGCGATTACACGAGCTGCAGCAGACCGATGATTCGTCCAGTCAGGCACGTTTTAACCGTGCAGTGCGAGTTATCAGTGGCTGGAGGAATGACAAACGCTATCTTGATAGTGCAGGAAAACCGGCACACCTGCCGATAAGAGGGCGGCACCATTCATTTGATGAACTGGTCAAGCAATACAGCGGAGACATCCCGACCAAGGCGATGCTCTCCATGCTGGTCGAGGCCGGTAGTGTGAAAGAGGTCAACGGGAATGTCCGCCTGATACGGCATGCCTATGTGGCCGGCAGTGACCAGATAGAGAAACTGGATATACTGGGGAGTGATGTTTTTGAACTGATTTCGACAATCGATCACAACATGACAGCCAATTCCGGGGATCTGTTGTTCCAGCGCAAGGTTTCATACGACAACATAGACCTGGATTCGTTGGCCCGGCTTAAGAAAATATCAGCAAAAAAGGCGCAGACGCTTCTGGAGCAACTGGATAAGCAGTACGCCGACCATGAGCTGGGTAACAGCAGTGACCAGGGGAAAACCATTAGTCTGGGTATTTATTATTACGAACACGATTCATCCGAGGAGTCATAGCCATGATACAGCAGAGTCATAAAGGGTTCGTTACAGTTATCACGCTTGTATTGCTTGTATTTATCGCCGCATGTGGCGGTGGTGGTGGTGGCGATTCAGTGGCCAGTGGCGGAATTGGCGGT
>Ga0316187_10000882_pt1 | contig 24921 bp, 20 predicted proteins | sample CroRivburrow1_MG_FD_204927 | JGI IMG/M metagenome (GOLD analysis project Ga0316187, IMG submission 204927) | Coastal sediment microbial communities from Maine, United States - Cross River worm burrow 1 | ecosystem: Environmental > Aquatic > Marine > Coastal > Sediment | place: USA: Maine...
GACGGCCGCGAGTGGATCGCGAAATTCAACCGCGACTCTGACCTGGTCGATATGTGCCGGGTCGAGCTCGCGTCGATGCGCATGGCGCGCGCAGCCGGTATCGAGGTGCCCGATGTGGATCTCACGGAAACCGATCGCGGACCGGTGATACTGGTAGAACGTTTCGACCAGGCGCCCAACGAGCAGCATCACCTGGTTTCGGTAGCCAGCCTCATCAACAAATTCGACATCACCGAGATCGACGAATCGACGATGTCGTATCCCGGCATTACCCAGCTCGGCAAACGTATCGGGCATCTGACCAGCGACCTCGGCGCGGACGTGTTTCGCCGCATGCTATTCAATATCGCGATCGGCAACACCGATGACCATCTGCGCAATCACGCCTTCATGAAGCGAGCGGCCGCTTCTGACTACTCACTCTCTCCGGGCTATGACATCGTGCCCCAAATCAGCCTGCAGGGGTCGCATGCCATCGCGATCGGTCCTTTCGGGGCCACTCCGACTGTCGACAATATCCAGGCCGCGGCGCGCCGCATGGGTGTGGCTGACGAGCTCGCTCACGAAATCGCCGGTGCGGTGCTCGGGGTGACGTCTACCTGGCGTGACCACATGACCGATGCGGGTGTCGGAGCTTCCGATCTGGTCTTGCTTGATCGCTGCTTTGCGATGCACAGTGTCGTCGAGCGCTGGCATGCCTCGGCTTCAGGGCCCGGGACGATTAGCTAGCCTCGTTCCGAATACTCTGAATAGCGGACAGACAGCGTCCTTTTTCGTCTTTTGTTTCTTTTGCGCTCGGTGCCAGGATTGGCGACAATACCGCGCGTTCGTTGCGTCGATGATCGTCTTGCTGTTTGCCAGGGCTGTCTCCATTGTTTCCACTCAATAAAAAGGCTGTTTGGCTTGAACTGGTTCCATCGTCTGTCCGATAACCTGAAGGGCGTCGTATTCCTGATGCTGGCCTCGATGGTGTTTTCAGTGATGGCCTTGCTGATCAAGCTGCTCGGGCAACACCTGCACATCACGCAGATTTTGCTGGTGCGCCAAATCTGCATGACCGTCATGGTGGCGCCGGCGATACTGCGCAATTTCCCCGGCTCGCTACGCAGTGCGCGGCCCGGATTGCAGCTGCTGCGCGTCCTTTGCGCCCTGGTGGCGATGCTCTGCGGATTTACCGCGGTCATTTATTTGCCACTGGCGGATGCCACGGCGATCTTCTTCGCCAAGAGCTTTTTCGTCACCATACTCGCGGTCATTTTTCTCGGTGAAACCGTTGGTGTATACCGCTGGAGCGCGGTGCTGATGGGTTTCGTCGGTGTAATGATCATGTTGCAGCCGGGCACCGAAAATTTTTCTGTCTATGGCCTGTTATCGCTGGCGGGTGCGGCGGGTGCCGCTGGCGTGATGATATTGCTGCGCCTGTTATCACGCAGCGACAGCTCCGATACGATTTTGACTTACGGTGCGCTCGGTGTCGGAGTGGTGATGATACTGCCCGGCATATTTTTCTGGCAGCCACCGACTACCCTGGAATGGCTGTTACTCGTTGGCGTGGGTGTGGTGTCCTATTTTGCCCAGAAGTGCAATATCTTTGCCTACAAACACGGCGAGGCATCATTGCTCGCATCGCTCGACTATGTGCGCCTGTTGTGGGCGACCTTACTCGGTTTCCTGATCTTCGATCAGTTTCCCGGCGGGTCCATCTGGCTCGGTGCGGCGATCGTCATCGCTGCCGCGATTTTCATGATTTACCGCGAGACGCGGCGCAAACCAGACTGGAATCCGGCAGCGTCCAGGCACGATCTGGAGGTTTGACGGATCCCCTTTAGTATCTTCGGCTAACACACCTGAAAGACGCTTTGAACCACACCCACGGTTTTTTCACCGCCAATAAAAAAGGCCGGGTTGCCCCGGCCTCTCGAACCGATAGTCAAATCGGGGTGTTTAAGCGAACCACCAGCGTTCGGCATTCTTCATGCCGTCCAACTCCCAGGCGTTGCCGATTTTTTCAGGGAGCCCGAGCTTGTCGTTCACCGCCATCACGTCGCTGAGGAACAGCGGTATGATCGCACCGCCGTCGTCGTTTACGATGCGTTGCATTTCGACGTAGATTTCGCGTCGTTTAGCCTGATTCAGTTCAGCGCGGCCCTGGATGAGCAATTTGTTGAAGCGCTCGTTCTTCCAGTAAGTTTCGTTCCACTTGGCATCCGCGGAGTAAACCTGGGAAAACATCCAGTTCTCCGTGGGCCGGCCGCTCCAGTAGGAGCCACACCAGGGCTTTTTCAACCACACATCGGACCAGTAGCCATCATTCGGCTCGCGTTTCACATCGATGTTGATCCCGGCGGGCTTGGCCGATTCGCGCATCAGTGCCCCGGCGTCCACGGCACCGGCAAATGCGGTATCCGCGGCGTGGAAGGTCACCGACAGGTTTTCCATCTTGGCCTGCTTCAGGTGCCACTTCGCCTTGTCGGGATCGTATTCCCGCTGCGGCAACTCGTCCGCAGTTGCGCGATAGATGTTGGCCGGGCCGATCGGATTGTCGTTGCCGAGTTCACCGTAGCCAAAGGCGATCTTGTTCAGCCACTCTTTACGCTGGATGATCAGCTTGAGCGCCATGCGCACGTGATTGTTGTCATAGGGCGCCATGTCCGCTCGCATCGGCAGCGTGATCTGCTTGTTGCCAGTGGTGGCGATAACCTTTATCCCCGGCAATTTGGCAAGCCGGGAGGCGGTTTTCAGTTCCACTTTCTGGATGCAGTCCACTGCATCCGTGCGCAGGGCGGTGGTACGCGCCGACGGATCTTCGAGTCCCAGCGATTCGATTTCATCGAAATGCGCCTTGCCTTCTTTCCAGTAGTTCGGATTGCGCTTGGTAAAGGTGCGAATTCCGGGCTCGTGGTCCACCAGGGAGTAGCCACCGGTGCCGATGCCGGATTGCCAGTCGATGCTGCCGTCGCCGTTGGAGGGACAGATCAATACATGATAGTCACTGAGGATGAACGGAAAGTCGGCATCGCCGCCTTTCAGACTAATAATCACGCTATTCTTGCCATCCGCCTTGACATTGTCGACCCCGGTGAGGATGCCGGCTGCGCCCGATGTCGATTGCTCGCCGAAGTGATGCCGCAGTGAATCCACCACGTCCTGCGAATCCAGGGTTTTGCCGTTGTGGAATTCCACGCCCTTGCGAATCTTGAAAACCCACTGGGTGGCATTGGCATTCGCTTCCCAGCTTTCAGCCAATTCACCGACCAGTTCGCCGCTGGCCGAGACTTCGGTCAGGTTGTTGCGTAACTGACCGAACTGGATGTTGATCATGTAGGAGTCCAGGATCTGGCCCGGGTCGAGCACGTCGCTGGTCGCGCCACCGGTGAGTCCCTGCCTGAGCCTGCCGCCTGATTTCGGGGCGGCCCGCGCCGCTTCGCTGTAAAGCATCGGTGCCATAGCGCCCACGCCCAGGGCCATTGCCGCGGACAGGAATTTACGCCGGCTCAGGCTGTTTTCCACAACCAGTCGTTGCAGAAATTTAATTTCGTCGTCTTGGTTCATTTGCTTCTCCGGTTATCGTTTTATTACGGATATTGACAGGCTTTTTATTATCGATTCTCAGCCAGTCAAAAGTCAGGTGACTGATTAGCCTCGCGATTATAACTCCGAAAAGCCTGCAGATAAAAAGGATATATTGCTCGAAGTCGAGTTGTTTTGCGCGGCGGGATACGGAAAATCATAGTGCCCCCGCATAATTCGAATGGACGCAAACGGACCTGTGACCGCATACCTGGCGCAAAATGCGGAGCCTTTGCCGCGGACATATGCGGTGGTGACGAGGAGTCGACACTGTTTACCCTGCGTCGCCGTTTTAGACGCTAAGAGTAGAAACTCGGGTCAGATACCAATTTTGAATTCAATATCGGGATTTCACCGAGTTAAGGCGACAGTTAACCTGAATCTAAAAGTAGAGATTAAGTTAGCTACCGCCATTATTGACCAGGATCAGCCCTCAACCTGAGCACATCTCGATGGATCCCGCGGTCAGGCCCTGGAATGACAATGATCGGCTCGTTCCCCAGGCTGGATTCCCCCGCGCTCGCGCAATCACTCAGGATCGAGGCAGCAGGTTTTCCGGGTCGTAGAGCGGCTTGTAGCCGACTGCCTCGACTTTCATCGGAAATTGCTCGCCGAGGTATTCCATGATCATCTCGCGGCCTTCCTGGCAATACTCGTAGGGCAGATAACCCAACCCGATGTTTTTGCCGATGCTCGGGCCATAGGCGATGCTCGTCAGGTAGGAGCGGCGCCCCCTGGCATCGATCGGCACCTCGCCGGTCTGTGGATCGATGAGTGGCGCGCTGCCGACGGGATAACGGGCGATGCCCTGTGAATCGACATTGTCCGTCATCGACAGGGTGCAGAGGTAGGCCACCTGATGGTCGAGCGCGCGCTGCTCGAGGTAGGGTGCCTTACCGTGGAAATCCGCCTGTTTGACTACCGGGCGCGACAAACCTGCCTCGTACAGGTTGTACTCGGTCAGCAGGTCGGCGTTTTGCAGGCGCAGGCTTTTTTCCATGCGCCGGCTGTTGGCATAGGTTTCGACGCCGACCGGTGTGGCGCCCTGTGCGTAAACCAGGTCCCACAACGACAGACCGTAACTGAATGCCACGTGCAACTCCCAGCCCTGCTCGCCGACATAGGAGATGCGGAAGGCCTCGACCGGGATGCCCTTCAGCGTGAGCTTGCGGGTTGCCGCAAACGGGAAGTTTTCTTCGTCCCAGGCGGCGGGATCATCGGCAATGGCCTGGATGGTCTTGCGCGCATTCGGTCCCCACACGCCGAGGCAGGCCATGTGGTCGGAGCGGTCGTCGATGTAGACGTTCCAGCCGTTGTCTTCGGCCATGCGCTTGAGCCAGATGTAGTCACGGTGACCCGCGTCGGCACCGTCGATTAAGCGGAAGCGATCCTGCGCATGACGAATCACCGTGAGATCGGCGCGCACACCGCCGCGCTTGTCGAGAAAATGCGTGTAAACACCTTTGCCGATGGGGGTATCCCCACCGACCCTGGCGGTGCAGGCGTATTCCATCAGGGTCTCGGCGTCCGCGCCGAAGATATCGTAAACGGCGAAATGCGACAGGTTGATCATGCCGACGTTTTCCGACATGGCCAGCTGTTCGGCGTTGGAGACGCGCCAGAAATGGCGGTTGTCCCATTCGTGCTCGCGTACCGGAACGCGTTCGCCATACTTCTCCAGCAAGTGTTCGTTGGCGGCGTAACCGTGCGCGCGTTCCCAGCCCGCCAGTTCCATGAAGTAACCGCCGAGTTCCTGCTCGCGCGCCCAGAACGGGCTGCGGCGCAGGTTGCGGCCCTTGGAATAGGGTTCGCGGTTGTGCACGGCCGGGTTATAGATCTTGAACGCCGATTCGTAGCAGCGATCATAAATGTAGGATGGCGTTTTCTGAATCGGGTAGTGACGCGCGGTATCGATACCGAAGAAATCCATCTCGGCAACGCCGTCGGTCATCCAGTCCACCAGTACCTTGGCAATGCCGGGAGCGTCCTTGACCCAGACTGCGATCGCGTACCAGAGGCCGCGAGTTAGCGCCGATTCACCCACCGACGGGCCACCGTCGGTGGTCACCTGCAACAAACCGTTGAACGAGTGCTTCTCGTTGTAGCCGATTTCGCCGAGGATCGGGGTCAGCTCCATGGCGCGCTCCAGCGGCTCCATGATCTGTTCGAGTTCGAGGTCACGCTGCGACGGCGACCAGTGAGTCTCGCCTTTTTCAGGAAGGTCTCGCGGGTGTAACAGGCGGGGTTCCTTTTCTTCGTAGTAACCCCACTCGATCTGCCCGCCTTCGGGAGTTTTCGGGTCACCAGTATCGCGCATATAGGCGGAGTTGCCCTGGTCCCGCATCAATGGATAACCAATGTCTTTGCCAGTACCTTCGAATTCTGTGTAGGGTCCGAAAAAAGTCAACGGGTGATCGACCGGCATAACCGGCAGATCCTCACCGGCCATCTCCGCAATCGTGCGTCCCCACAGTCCGGTACAGACAATCACGTGGTTGGCCGCAATATAGCCGCGACTGGTTTCTACGCCGACGATACGGCAGTCCTTGATATCGAGACCAGTCGCGTTGGTGTTGGCAAAGGATTTTGCCTTTCCGGTTTTCACCGCGTTATCGACCAGGATGCCGGCAACGGTTTGCGATCTGGGTTTCACCAGGCCGGCGTCGGGATCCCACATTGCGCCCTGGATCATGTCCTCTTCGAGCAGTGGAAACAATTGCTTGGCTTCGGCGGCGCTGATCATCTTCACGTTGGTGCCGAAGGCCTTGCCGGACGCGACCTTGCGCTTCAGTTCCATCATGCGGTCGTCGTCACCTTTACGCGCCACTTCGAGACCGCCGATCCGATCATAATGTCCCATCCTGTCGAAGAACTCGATGCTGTAGTGCGTGGTATAGCAGACGAACTTGCTGTGATCGGTGGCATAGCAGAAATCGGAGGCGTGCGAGGTCGAGCCAATATCGGTGGGTACCGACGTTTTATCGATACCGACAATGTCTTTCCAGCCGCGCTCGACGAGGTGATGCATAACCGATGCGCCCACGATACCGCCGAGACCGATGATGACGACGTTGGCTTTATCTGGAAATTGTGCCATGAATATCTCCTGATGTTGTCGGTCCTGAAGGCGGCCGACTGGGGAGCTCAAAAGTGTACTCATATTCGAAAAGCTCTACAAGGTTGCAGCCCGGCATGGCGTCGCGGTTAGAGCATAGCGCGTCGCGATCGATTCCGGCTTCGAGGGAGAACGGGGCAGGGGGAGCAATTTCCGGGTCGATATCCCACTCATCAGCAAGCATGCAAGCCAAACCGGCCGCTGACGATTCTTTGATGGAAGTTGTGCATGGGCAGAGCGATATTATCGGTGCCGGTGTCTTGCCCGCACCGTTGTTCCAGCTGCCATCGATTTAGCCTGCCGCACAATCATTTGTGGTACCATTTCGCGGCTGCCTGCCAGAGTAGGGAGCCAACTGATAATAATAAACCATTGATAGCACCATCCTGAGGAGGTAGTTATGAAAACGATTAGATTGCTCCTGTTGAGCCTCGCGGCGGCCACGTTAGCCCTCGGCGGAGCGCAGGCCGCTACACCGAAAAACATGTTTGTACAGGCCAAGGACATCGCCGATATCATCACCATGGATCCGGCCGAGGTGTTCGAGCTCACTACCGGCGAAATCATCGCCAATATTTACGACCGTATCATGATGTTCGAGCCGGAAGATCTGCAAAACCTGGTTGGCGGCGTTGCCGAAAGCTATGAAGTCAGCAAGGACGGTAAGACAATTACCTTCAAGATCCGGCCCGGGCTCAAGTTTCACTCGGGTAACCCGGTACGCGCCGCAGACGTTGCCTGGTCATTGCAACGGGTGGTCAAGTTGAACAAGACCCCTGCCTTTATCATTACCCAGTTCGGCTGGACCCCCGACAACGTCGACAGCCTGGTGAAAGCCACCGATAGCAGCCACGTGCAAATCACCATAACCGAAGATTTTTCTCCGGGCCTGGTGCTGAACGCGATGTCTGCCGGGGTGGCTTCCGTGGTCGACATGAAGTTGGTCATGAGTCATGAGAAAGAGGGTGATCTCGGCTATGACTGGCTCAAGTCGAACAGTGCGGGTTCCGGTGCCTTCAGCCTGAAAACCTGGAAGGCCAACGAAATAGTCACCCTGGAAGCGAACCAGGATTACCGTCACGGAAAACCCGGTGTGGATCGCGTGATTCTGCGCCATGTCGCCGAGCCGTCTTCGCAACGCCTGTTACTGGAAAAGGGCGATATCGATATGGCGCGCAACCTCACCCCGGATCAAATCAAGGGCATCATGGGTAATTCCGATATCGCCATCGACGGTCACCCCAAGGGTACGATCGTCTATATGGCCGCGAATGCCGGGCACCCGGCGCTCGGTAAGGAAAAAGTGGTGCAGGCGCTGCGCTGGCTGGTCGACTACAACAGCATGGCGAATTCCTTCCTCGCCGGCCAATTCGTGGTGCACCAGGCTTTCTGGCCCGCCGGCCTGTGGGCTTCGCTGGAAACCATTCCCTACAAGCAGGACATCCCTAAGGCCAGGGCCTTGCTGGCCGAGGCTGGATATGCGGATGGCTTCGAACTGACCATCCATACCCTGACTAATTCGCCGTTTCCGGAAATTGCGCAGGCGGTGCAGGCAAACCTCGCCAAGGGCGGCATCAAGGCGAACATCGTGACCCTGGAAGGTAAGACGCTGTGGCCGAAATATCGCGCGCGCGAGCACGATATCATCCTCGCTCGCTGGTCGCCCGACTACGTCGATCCGCACTCTAACGCAGATGCCTTCGCACATAATCCGGATAATCGCCTGGAAGCAAAGTTGACCGGTGTGCTTGCCTGGCGTAACGCCTGGGCGGATGACGCCAGTAACAAGCTTGCGGTCATGGCGCGCAACGAACTCGACCTCGGCAAGCGCAAGCAGCAGTACCTTGATCTACAGGCGATGTTGCAGAAGAAGGGTCCTTTCGTGATCATGTTTCAGCAAAACGAGCAGGTTGCACGTCGGAAGAACCTGCGTGGATTCGTCTCCGGATCCAACTTTGACCTGGTGTTTTACCGAAACGTAACCAAGCAGTAGTGGCATTGGCCAGGACGGCAGGGGTGGGCCTGGCCCTGCCGTCCAAACTGGTCAAGGTCAGTGGTGTTATCGCCAGCCTGATTTTGACCTTTATCGGCCTGACCGCGATCACCTTCACCATCGGCCGGGTGATGCCCGCCGATCCGGTGCTCGCCATCGTCGGTGATCGCGCCTCGCAGGAAGTCTATGACCAGGTTTTTCTGCAGCTGGGGCTCGACCAGCCGATCTATGTGCAATACCTGAAATACCTCGGCCAGCTGCTGCAAGGGGATCTCGGCACGTCGATCATGACCGCCCAGCCGGTCGCTGAAGATATCCTGCGCTTCTTTCCGGCTACGCTGGAGCTCGCCACCGTGGCGACTTTGCTCGGCATATTTGTCGGCATTCCGATGGGTGTGTTGGCCGCGGTGAACCAGGGCCGCTGGCCCGATCACGTGGTTCGCATCATCGGCCTGATCGGCTACTCGGCCCCCATTTTCTGGCTTGGCATGATCGCGCTGCTGATTTTCTACGCTAATCTCGGCTGGGTCGCAGGCCCCGGGCGACTCGATGTTTATTACGACAGCATTGTCGATCCCGTGACTGGTATCCTGATTCTCGATGCGGCGCTGGCGGGTGAATGGGATATTTTTCACAACGCCATTGCGCATCTGATTCTGCCGGCCTCGATCCTCGGCACCTTCGCACTCGCCTACATCGCGCGCATGACGCGCAGTTTCATGCTCGACCAGCTCAGCCAGGAGTACATTCTGACGGCGCGCGTCAAGGGTGTTCCCGAATGGCAGGTGATCTGGGGTCATGCCTTTCGCAATGTGTTGGTACAGCTCATTACTATCATCGGCCTGACCTATGCCTCGCTGCTGGAGGGTTCAGTGCTCACCGAGACTATTTTCTCGTGGCCAGGTATCGGCCTGTACATCACTAATTCGTTGTTCAACAACGACATGAATGCGGTTCTCGGTGGCACCATCGTGGTCGGCGTCTGCTTCGTTGGTATCAACATGCTGTCCGACCTGCTCTACAAGCTGGTCGATCCGAGGGTGCGCTGATGGCTAGCCTGCATATCTCACCGAATTCCTGCTGCGGCGCGCCACAGCACACTTTTCGACGCCCTCGCTACGTAAATCGGTGAGATATGCAGGCTAATCTGACCTTGCGCGGCTGGTTGTTGGCCGAGGTGCCCGAATCCAAAACCCAGGCGCGCTGCCAGCGTTTGTTTATCAGCTGGCTGGAGTTTAAAGGTAACCCGGTTGCCGTTGTCGGGCTGCTAATTATCGCCAGCCTGGTCGCGATTGCCGTGTTGGCGCCGTGGATTACGGCCAGCGATGCGCTCGAACCTGACCTGGCGGGGCGCCTGCAACCTCCCGGCAGCGAGCACTGGTTCGGCACCGACGAACTCGGGCGCGACATTCGTGATCGCATCATCTGGGGTTCGCGCATTACGCTTTATATCGTCGGACTGGTGTCGGTCATCGTCGTGCCGATCGGACTGATGATTGGAATCGTTGCGGGGTATATGGGTGGCTGGATAGATACCGTGCTGATGCGACTGACCGATATCTTCCTCGCTTTCCCGCGATTGATCCTGGCCATGGCGCTGGTCGCGGCTCTCGGTCCCGGGCTTGAAAACGCCGTGCTCGCCATCGCGCTGACCACCTGGTCGCCGTTTGCGCGTATCGCGCGCGCCGAGGCGCTGACCCTTCGCAACAGTGACTTTATTCTCGCCGCGCGCATGCAGGGTGTCAGCACTGCCGGAATTCTGACCCGGCACGTGGCGCCATTGTGCATGTCATCGGTGATCGTGCGTCTCACGCTGGACATGGCTGGCATCATTTTGACCGCTGCCGGGCTGGGCTTTCTCGGCCTCGGAGCGCAACCGCCAACACCCGAATGGGGTGCGATGATTTCGCTCGGGCGCCAGTACCTGATCGACCAGTGGTGGGTGCCGACCATGCCGGGTATCGCCATCCTCGTCGTGAGCCTGGGTTTCAACCTGCTCGGTGACGGCCTGCGCGATGTCTTCGATCCGAAGAGCGGGGGTTAGCGTGGCTGAATCACCGTTGCTTTGCGTCGAAGATCTGCACGTTACCTATCACACGCCCACCGGGATGGTGCAGGCGGTCAAGGGCGTCAGCTTCGAGCTGGGTCGTGAAAAGCTTGGCATCGTCGGTGAATCCGGATCCGGCAAGTCGCAAACCGGGCGCGCAATACTGGGCCTTACCTCTCCGGGCGGCGAGGTACAGGCGCGGCGGCTCGAATTCCAGGGCACCAACCTTTTGCACGCGGACCGTCGCACCCTGCGCAAAATTCGCGGCGCCGGCATCTCGATGATCATGCAGGATCCGAAGTACTCGCTGAACCCGGTGATGACGGTCGGCAAACAGATCGAGGAAGCCTTTCTGATTCACAGCAACGACAGCAAACGCGAGGCCTATGCGCGTACGCTCGCCATGCTGCGCGCCGTCAAGATTCGTGAGCCCGAGCGCGTCTACCGCGCCTATCCGCATGAAGTTTCCGGCGGCATGGGGCAGCGCATCATGATCGCGATGATGATGATTCCCGAGCCCTCCATCATTATCGCCGACGAGCCCACCTCGGCGCTCGATGTCACCGTGCAATTGCAGGTGCTCGCAGTGCTCGACGACATGATCAGCGAGCGTGGCATGGGGTTGATTTTCATCAGCCACGATCTCAACCTGATCGCGTCATTTTGCGATCGCATCCTGATCATGTACGGCGGCCAGGTGATGGAGGAATGTAAGGCCGCCGATCTGCAACAGGCGCAGCATCCTTACACGCGAGGTTTGCTGGGTTGTCTGCCGCGCCTGGATGGCTCGCAGAAAGAACTCGCGGTGTTGCAGCGCGATCCCGCCTGGCTGGATACGCAGGGATCCACATCATGATCGATATCCAGGGGCTGGATGTGGTTTTCGGGCATGGCACAAAGACCTTCCACGCGGTGCGCGATGTTTCGCTCAAGGTCGAGAAGGGGCAGTCCTTCGGACTCGTGGGCGAGTCCGGCTCGGGCAAAACCACGGTATTGCGTGCGCTTGCGGGTCTGCTTGATCGCGTCGCCGCTGTCAGCGGGAGCATGACGGTCGCCGGGGAAACCTTGCAACAGCAGCGTTCGCAGGCGTTTCGACGGCGCGTGCAAATGGTGTTCCAGGATCCCTATGGATCGTTGCATCCGCGCCACACCATCGATACCATTTTGAGCGAACCTGCGCGGGTGCATAAGCTGGAGCGAATCGAGGAGCGCGTGGTTGCCGCGCTCGAAGAAGTCGGCTTGGATGCATCGTTTCGGTTTCGCTATCCACACCAGATTTCCGGTGGTCAGCGGCAACGGGTATCGGTCGCGCGTGCATTGATTACCGATCCGGATATCGTCCTGCTCGATGAACCGACCTCCGCGCTCGACGTGTCGGTACAGGCGGAAGTGCTTAACTTGTTGATGCGTTTGCAGCGTGAACACGGGCTCACCTATGTGCTGGTCAGTCATAATCTCGCCGTGGTCGCGCACGTTTGCGATACCCTGGCGGTAATGCAAAACGGTGAGATTGTCGAGACCATGAGCGTACAGCAATTGCGTCAACACCAGTCGAGTATGCCCTACACACAACAGTTACTGACCGCAAGCCTGGGTTATGATCGCAGCGCGATCGACGCGTTTGAGGAATTCGGCCGGTGATCAGTGCGACGCAGGGCCGCGCCAGGGGGGCAGGGCTATGGCTCGGGTAGCAGTCGGTGGCATGCAGCATGAAACCAATGTTTTCGGTCCTTACCCGGCGACCTTTGCCGTGTTCGCGGCACGCGACGAATGGCCACCGCTGTGCCGGGGTGAGCGCATGCTCGAGGAAGTCGATGGCATGAACTTGCCGGTCACCGGCGCAATCGATCGGTTGCGCGCACTCGGCCACGAAGTCGTGCCACTGTTGTGGTGTTCGGCGACGCCGTCGGCGCAGGTCACCGAGGATGCGTTCGAGCGCATCAGCGCGATGATGCTGGAAACCTTGTCCTCGACTTCGGTCGATGCCGTGCTGCTGGACCTGCACGGCGCCATGGTCTGCGAGCATCTGGCCGACGGTGACGGCGAGTTGTTGCGCCGCATTCGCGCTTGCGTGGGTGACGCCACGCCGATCGCCGCCTGTCTCGATCTGCACGCCAATGTCAGCGAGCAAATGGTGGCCGAGTCCAGCCTGCTCGAAGTCTACCGGACCTATCCGCACGTCGACATGGCCGCTAGCGGTGCACGTTGCGCAGATCTGCTCGAGCTGTTGTTGCAAAATGGCCTGGCGCGATTTCCGGCGGTCGCCACGCGGCGCACCGATTTCCTGATTCCGCCGGTGTTCGGCTGTACCCTGGTCGACCCTGCGGGGGCTATTTACAATTACCTGCGCGAGTTGATCCAGGGAGAGGTTGCCGGCCTGTCACTGGCCTGTGGCTTCCCGCTGTCCGATGTACCCGAGGCCGGGCCAGTAGTGCTTGCTTACGGATTTGATCGCCTGGCGGTGGCGCGCGCGGCCGACGATCTGCTGGCCGATATCGAGCGGCGCGAGGCCGACTTCAAGGGGCGACTCTACGGCGTCGCCGAAGCAGTCAGCGAGGCGATACGCTTGTCGGCCGCTGCCAGCGGGCCGATCATTCTGGCAGACTCGCAGGATAATCCGGGCGGCGGTGGCTCCGGCGATACTACCGAGATCCTGCGTGAATTGGTCGCCAAGGACGTGCAACGGGCACTGGTCGGCGTGATCAATGATGCGGCGGCGGCTGCCAAAGCCCACCAGGCGGGCCTCGATGCGACCATCACGATCAGTCTTGGCGGTAAGTCGGGATTGCCCGGCAATACACCCTTCAAGGCTGATTTCCAGGTGCTGGCGTTGTCCGATGGTCGCTTTCGCGCCACGGGTCCGATGCTCGCCGGTGCCGCAATGGATTTCGGCCCGACCGCGCTGCTGGCAATCGGTGGTGTGCGCATTGCCGTTGGATCGCGCGCAATACAGACCATGGACCAGTCGATGTTTCGTCACCTCGGTGTCGAACCCTGCGAGCAGTGCATCATCGCAGTCAAGAGCAGCGTTCACTTTCGCAATGACTTTCAGGATTGCGCCGCGGCGGTGTTGTCGGTGATCGCACCCGGGCCGGTAAGCGTCGATCTCGCCACGGTGCCCTTCAGCGACCCCCGGCTGCTGCGGCTCGCGCAAAAGGGCGTAAAATCTGCCTCCATGAGCTGATTTTTGCGCGTGTAAGCGGTTCGTCCGGGCGGGGCGGGTTGCCGGGCAACTTGATTAGCTTTGTCGACTGGTGTTAACTGATACTGGTACAAGTGAGGGTAAGTGATATGAAACTAGCTGAATTGATCAAAGGCAAGCAAAAAGAGATTGTCAAAATCAGGGCAAACAGCACCATCGCCGAGGCGGCTAATACGATTACGCAGCACAAGATTGGCGCACTGCTGGTCGATGACGAGGGCGGTGCCATCGTGGGTATCCTGTCAGAGCGCGACATTGTCCGTGGCATGGGCCAGCACGGTGCCGACCTGCACGACGTCAAGGTATCCGAGTTGATGACCGCCGACGTGATTCGTTGTTCTCCCGCGGATACCGTGAATGAGGCCATGGCGATGATGACGGATCGACGCATTCGCCATTTGCCGGTATTCGAAGACGAGGAACTGGTCGGCTTTATCAGTATCGGCGACCTGGTGAAATGTCGCATCATGGAAGTACAGGGTGAAGCTGAAGCCCTGCGCCAGTACATCTTCTCCTGAGCACATCCTGTTCTCGAGTCATTCCCGCCAGGATCCCGCTGCGTCGGACCGTCGCTTGTTCGGGAATGCCACTGGAACTCCCGTCATGCCCGCGCACGCGATCGGGGATTACACAAGAACCGCCGTCATTCCCAGAACCGCCGTCATTCCCGCGCAAGCGGGAATCTTGCAAGATATGTCACCATCCCGGTCAACCTTAGAAATCAGCCGGTCACGGTAGTATGATTCGTCGGATGAGCGCCGACGGTACCATCACAATCGACGATATCCGTGATTTTTTCGGCCTGGTGCTGGAAAAATATCCTGCTGTACTGGATCTGATCAACGCCGCGGATGAAGATCTGCAATTGCTCCCGCAAGGATTCGTATTTTCTCTGCCGGCGCTGCACGCGCTACTCGATCCCGGGCAAAACCTGGCCTATCGTGAATTCAGTAAACTGCTGTCTGACTCCAGCTTAAACCAGGAGTTGAGCGCCTTCGACGCCGAGGTCACCCTGTTTCGCTCCAGCGGTAAAATCGATACCAGTCGGTATTGCCTGCGGCAACGCCTGCAGCCCTGACACCTGCTGGGGGCGCAGAATGCGACCCGTTTAATTCGCATTTCGCCACCTGCGCCAATTCCTCTTGCCTGTCGATCAAAGCGTCTATATGGTGCCGGTTGTGAAGGTGTCCACAGCGTGGATGAAACGGGAAGTCGGTGCGAATGATCATTCAATTCCGACGCTGCCCCCGCAACGGTAAGCAGGTTTGACCTGCGAGCCCGGAGACCGGCCTTCACACCGTTGATGCGGCTATTGGAAGTGGGTTTGCCCCGTCCAATCAGGCGCATCTTAAATTTGTGATCTTAACGGTACGGGCGGTGCCGGAGGCTATTAATATGTCCAGAATACTATTTCCTGCGGTTGTCCCGGCCGCCATTTTCCTGCTGATCTCGGCGCCGGCTTTAGCTCAAGACGGCGGGCCACTGGTTATCGTCGTAACGCCTTCCGGGATCGAGCAATCGGTCGACGAGGCCAATACGACACTCACGGTCATCGACCAGAAAACCATCGAAGAGTCGAACGCGCGTTCGGTCGCGGAGTTGCTGCGCGGCCAGGCCGGTGTGCATGTCACCGATTTCTTCGGAGATGGCAGCCAGGCCACCATCGATTTGCGCGGCTTCGGTCCAACCTCGAGCAGCAACACGCTGGTACTGGTCGATGGCAGAAGGCTGAATAATTCCGCGGATACTGCCGCGCCCGACCTGTCCCTGATCGACATCGATGATATTGCGCAGATCGAAATCCTGCAGGGCAGTAGCGGCGTGCTGTATGGCAACCAGGCTGTGGGCGGTGTGGTCAACATCATTCGCAAAAAGTCATTTGAGGATAGCGCCAGGATTAGTGTCAGCGGCGGGAGTTATGGTGCCCGGCGCTTGAGCGCGTCAGGCAACAAGGTGTTTGGACGCAACCGGGTAACGGCTTCGGCTGCGGACTGGAGTTCCGATAACTATCGCGATCACAACGAAGCGGAAAATCAGCGCCTGTCCCTGCGGGCGGAAAGAATTGATAACGGCCTGACAAGCTATATCGAAGCCGAGACGATCGATGACAAGATTGATACGCCTGGCGCCCTGCTCGCAGCAGAACTCGATGATGACCGGCGACAATCACTGGCCTTTTACGCGAACGATTATTTCGCAACCGAAACCCGCATGCTGCGTGTCGGTATGAGCAAGGTGCTGGATGATGCGCGCACCCTCAGTTTCGATTTTACCAACCGCGATACGGAGCGGGAGTTCATCCAGACATTCCGCCCGTTTCCGGGTTCCTCGACTACCCAGGAACGCGATAACAAACAGCTGTCCGCCAGCTACCAGGTGGTCCCGGTAGATTCCGGCATCCTTACCAGCTACCTGGTTGGCATCAGTCGAGATGAAACGGACTACGAACTGGTTTCGATATTTGGGCCGCAGGCGATTGACCAGTTGATTCAGGACGTTTACCTGTCTACGCATTGGTCAACCGGCGCGCGCGGACAGATCGATGCCGGTGTGCGCTACAGTGATCAACAGGCCGAGATTGCAGATGATGATTTTGACGATTCGATTACGGTATTCAGCCTGGGTTACAGTCATAGTTTCGAGCAGGTGAAACTGTTTGCGAGAGCGGACCAGAACTTTCGCTATCCGACCGTGGAAGAGCACACCAGTGCTGTGGGCCCCGAGCCCGGGTTGGAGACTCAGCAAGGCGTGTCTGTGGAGATCGGGCTAGAGTATCGCATGGCACAGAACCGGATCCGCGGCACTTTCTACCGGATCGACCTGGAGAATGAAATTGCGTTCGATTCGACCGGTTTCAATAACTTAAACCTGGACCAGACCCGGCGTAATGGATTGATTCTGGAAGGTGCCAGGCAGTGGTCCAGGGCGATTGAAACCCGCCTCAGTTTCACTCTTCTGGATGCCGAAATAACCGATGGCGATTTTGATGGTAACCAACTGCCGCTGGTGCCAGAGCGCACCCTCAGGTTGGACGGTAGCTATCGTCTCAATCCCGGGTTGTTGTTCAGCATGGAAATCATTGCGGTCGATGACCAGGTTTTCGGTGGCGATTTTGCCAATGAACTGGAAACACTCGATGCCTATGAAGTCGTCAATGCCCAGGTGTCCTATGATTATAGAAACTGGGTGCTGGGGCTGCGGGTGAATAACCTGCTGGATGAACAGTACAGCGAAATCGGTAACCAGTTCACCAGCTTTGGTGGGCCGCCGGCCTTTGCCGCGGTCAACGAACCGTCCTTCTTCCCGTCGCCCGAACGCAACTTCTGGCTGAGCGCGAAGGTCAATTTCTAGGCTGCAGGGGAGGGCCTGCAGCGGACCCAGGTTCGTCCTCCCGATTCAATAAACGCAAACGATCCTGAAATTAAATTAGAATGCGTCCATGAATCGTTGCCTGCTCACAATCACAAGCCTGCTCGGACTCGTGCTATTGCCGGCCGGACTACAGGCAGCTTCGGTAAAAGGAATTGTTTCGCTCGATCTGTGCACGGACTGGATGCTGCTGAAGTTCGCCGACCCCGCGCAGGTTCGTGCCTACTCCCCGCTGCTGTACAAATACCATGCGGACTGGGTGCCCGCTGACCTGCCGGTGCATGACGGTAGCCTCGAGCATATCCTGCAGCTCGAACCGCAGTTACTGATCAGCGGTGAGTACAACGCGATATTGCTGCGCAAGCGTTTGCGACAGCTCGGCCAGCAAGTGGCAGTACTGTCACTACCGACGACGCTGGACGGCATTCGTGACTACCAGGCCGAGTTCCTGACGTTGATTGATGCCGGCGAAGGCTCTGGCACGGTTGACTGGGACAGGGCTTACCCGCCGCGCTACCAGTCCCTGTTGCTGCTCGGCGCCAATGGTATCGGCACCGGCACCAATACCCTGGAAGACGAGGTGTTGCGCAGAGCGGGCTGGATTAATTACATCGACGCCAGCGGCTACGTCAGCCTGCAGATGGAACGCATCGTCGCCAATCCCCCGGATGCGATCTACTCGTCGGCGCCGCTGTCGAATTCGCTGGCGAACCTGTTTGTTCGACACCCTGCAATCCAGTCGCTGATGTCCGCGAGCGCGAGCCCGCAGGCCGAGAACTGGCGCTGGCAATGTCCCGGGCCCTGGAGCCTCGACCTGATACGGGAGCTGTCGCTGTGGAAAGACTCCTGAATCCTGTCCTGTTGCTGGTGCTGTTGCTGGTGGCGATTCTGTCACTGGGTATCGGCACGCTGGACGTCGAGGTCAGCTCTGCGCTGGCCAACTGGGTCTCCAGCCTGGTGACCGGGGAGACCCTGGCACGGGAGGCACTCATCGTCGGTGAGATCAGGTTGCCGCGCACCTTGCTGGCACTGTTGGTGGGTGCGGCCATGGGCATATCCGGTGCCGCTTTGCAGGGGTTGCTGCGCAACCCGCTGGTCGACCCCGGCTTGATCGGCGCCAGCCAGGGGGCGGCACTCGGTGCGGCGCTGGTATTCTATTTCAATTTCTTTCCATTCCTCGGCACGCTCGCCACGCCTTTTGCCGGTCTGATCGGTGCCGCATTGACGCTGTTCATCCTCATGGGGCTGTCGGGTTCCATGGCGCGTCCGGCGATAATTATCATGGCCGGGCTCGCCATCTCTACACTGTCGAGTGCCTTGCTCGCCGTGGTGTTGAACTTTGCACCTAATCCCTACGCCATGCAGGAGCTGGTGTTCTGGTTACTGGGATCGGTAGCGAATCGTGGCCTCGATCACCTGGCAGTCCTGGTCCCGGCGTTTGTCATCGGTTCGACCATGCTGTTGCTGCAACGCAAGTTATTGCTCGGGCTCAGCCTGGGTGAGCAGGTTGCCGACAGCATGGGACTGGAAGTGACCAAACGGGGCAGGTACATCATCCTTGGGACCGCGTTGCTGGTCGGCTCGGCGGTCGCGGTTGCCGGCAACATCGGCTTTGTTGGGCTGGTTGTGCCGCATCTCATCCGTCCCCTGGTCAGGTACCGACCCGACAGGTTGCTGCTGCCATCGGCACTGGCCGGTGCTGTCGTCGTGTTACTGGCGGATATCCTGGTGCGTCAGCTGCCACCTGAACGCGAGCTCAAGCTCGGCGTGCTGACGGCGCTGGTGGGCGCTCCCTTCTTTGTCTGGCTGGTGTGGAAGGAGCGACAACGATGGCTTTGATGTCGGTCGACAGCCTGGCGGTGCATGAGCGCCTGTTTGCTGCTTCCCTGGAAATACACGAGGGTGAAGTGCTCGGATTGATCGGCCCGAATGGCGCCGGTAAATCGACCCTGCTTAATGCGATTGCCGGATTGATTCCGCGCACCGGCCGGATCAGTCTTGGCGGGCAGGATCTGCAACAGCTCGATAGCCTGCAAAGAGCGAGGCAGATTGCCCTGCAACCGCAGTTTATCGAAAGCGTCTGGGCGCTATCGGTACACGACATCGTGTCGATGGGACGACTGCCCTGGGGCGACAGCGATCAGTCGATTATTCGGGAGGTGATGCGACAGGCCAATATCACTGCGTTCGCGAATCGGCATGTGAATGAGTTGTCCGGCGGTGAGCGCGCGCGCGTCTGGCTCGCCCGCGTGTTGGCGAATCAAGCCCTGGTTTTATTGGTCGACGAACCGGTGGCTAACCTCGATATCCATTACCAGCAGGAAGTGATGCAGATACTGCACGATTATGCGCGGGCAGGGCATGCCGTCGTGATTGCGATCCACGACCTGAGCCTGGCGGCGCGCTACTGCGACCGGCTTTGCCTGATGGATGCCGGCGGAATCGTGATAACCGATACCATCAACGCGGTGCTCAATAGCGAGGTGCTGTCGCCGGTGTTCAACGTCGATGTCTACGTGGACCTGGATAACCGGCCACCGGTGGTACTGGCGCAGTAGCTCGGCGGATTTGCGCGGATGATATCTGGCAACGCCTGCAGCAGATCGAGGCAAAGCCGTGCCGCCGAGCGCTGCGTTAGACGTAAGAGATCGTAATGACACCGGGAATCAATGTAGCTAAAAAAAGCAAAATCCCTCATAAAGTTCATGAGTACATACATGACTCGTCGAGCGAATCCTACGGCCTGGAAGCTGTCGAAAAAATGGGCGTGCCCGAGGCCCGGGTATTCAAAACTTTAGTTGTGAGCCTTAATACCAGGGAGTTGGTAGTCGGAGTAATTCCGGTGTCGTCGATGTTGAGCATGAAGTTGATCGCCAGAGCCGCAGGCGCGAAGAAGGCGGAAATGGCGCTGCCAGCAGAAGTTGAGCGCTCGACGGGTTATGTTCTGGGCGGAGTCAGTCCATTGGGGCAGAGGAAAAGGCTTATGACCATAATCGATTCTTCCGCTCAAAATCACTCGACAATCTATGTCAGTGCAGGGCGCCGGGGGCTTGAAATTGAACTGGCCCCGGTTGACCTGAAAGACCTGGTAAACGGATTGTTTGCCGAAATAGGCCAGTAGTTTCCACAACCAGCCATTGGCTGAAATTGCGGCCTGCGACCGCTGGAAAATAGTGGGGAGTTATCTAAGTAAACAGCCCGCGGAAAAGAAATATCCGGTATAGCTGTACTTTAGCCTGTGTTCTCTATAGACTCCGCGCTAGCTAGAAAGCCAGCCTATTGTTTACATCCTACATTTCGCCGTTCTATTCGTATTACATCGTCCTGCAGTATTTAAGTTACAGCTTTCATTTTTACGCTATTGAGCCTCTTGAAGGCACCATAACATTTTATATTTAGGAATTAATATGTCTGACACAGTCAAAGGAACCGTGAAATGGTTCAACGAAGCAAAGGGTTTTGGTTTTATCGAGCAGGCATCCGGCCCGGATGTCTTTGCCCATTTTAGCGCGATTGCGAGCACCGGTTTCAAAACGCTCGCGGAAGGCCAACAAGTTGAGTTTACGCTTACCCAGGGTCAAAAAGGTCCGCAGGCCGAGAATATCGTAGCCGTCTAAACGAAGACCTCGTTTTAGGCAAAGGGCAGGTCTTTCGAGACTTGCCTTTTTTTTGCCTGCCTACAATGTATCGAACCCAGCGGCATGGAGCCGGTGAAGGGAAAGTAGCGAGTCACACAGCTGTAGAGCAGCAATAAACAGGGGTTACAAGAGTAATCTGTCCCCTGATTTTAGAAACCGTATACCAGTGAGATGCTGACGATTGTATCGGTCTTCTCGACGTCGGACGGCACGTCGGAATTGTGTTTCAACAGGTAACTGATTTTCGAAGAGAGACTGTCGTTGATACTGGTTAGCAGCGCTGTTTCCGACTGCATAAAGGTATTATCCGCCCCGGCTTCGATCAGGGCGATTTCGCTGAAGGTCGCCGACTCACTGATCTTATATTCGTAGATCAGATCGGAGGTCACGATGCCATTGTCTTCGCTGTCCCCGCTTTCGCTATTCTTGATGCTGCGATAACCCAGGCCGAGCGACAGGTCGAGGAGATGCCTGGCGTCCTCCAGGAATCGAGAGCCGAGGCCGAGAACCAGCGAAGCCTGGTGGTCGAAGCCACTGAACTTGTCTTCCTCGTAACGCGCCTGGCCAAAGGCATAGGACTGTTCATCCAGCTGGTATTCCGATCTCTCCTTGATGGCCCAGCGATCGGCACTCGTCTCGTTATCGGTTTGATTGCGGATAGCCTCGAGTGCAAGGCTGTGTTTCCACTGCAAATGTTGCCGCGAAATCTTCAGGCTGGCGTTCAAATTTTCCGTATCGCTGTTTCCGGAACTCGAGGCGAATCCAAGCGCACCTTCGCCTTTCCAGATATTGGCGTCTGATTGAGCATCTTCGGCCGCGTTGCAGAGCATGGGGAGCAGGCAGAGCATCATTAAAAACCGCATTGGTGTGTTTTCCTGTGTTGCATGAAACTTGCAGGCCGGACCGCGCGAGTCCGGCCTGCTCCGATAACGCAGCGCTAAGCCGCCGCGGCCAGCGCCTGATCGATATCGGCAATGATATCTTTAATATTTTCAATACCGATCGATAGCCGCACCAGGTCCGGCGTCACGCCCGAGGCGGCCAGTTCGTCTTCCCCGAGTTGCCGATGCGTGGTCGATGCCGGATGACAGGCCAGTGACTTGGCGTCACCGATATTCACCAGGCGCGTGATCAACTGCAGCGCATCGATGAACTTGGTGCCGGCCTCGATACCGCCCTTGAGGCCGAAGGTCAGAATCCCGGATGCCTTGCCTTTCATGTACTTGTCGGCGCGGGCTTTTTGCGGACTGTTGGCGAGCCCGGCATAGCGCACCCATTCGACCTGGTCCTGTGCTTCCAGGTGTTGCGCCACGGCGAGTGTGTTTTCGCAGATCCGCTCCATGCGCAGCGGCAGGGTCTCCAGGCCCTGCAGGGCGAGGAAGGTGTTCATCGGCGCGAGCGCAGCTCCCATGTTGCGCAATGGCACGACACGTGCGCGCAGGATATACGGTGGCAGACCGGTCTCGGTAAAGACCACGCCGTGATAGGACACGTCAGGCTCGTTGAGGCGTTTGAAACGTTTCTTATTGGCGACCCAGTCGAACTTGTTGGAATCGACGATGATGCCGCCGATGATAGTGCCGTGCCCGCCGATGTACTTGGTGAGCGAGTGGACGATGATATCGGCGCCCCATTCGAAGGGATTGCACAGTATCGGCGTGGCGACCGTATTGTCGACGATCAGGGGAATGCCGTGCGCATGTGCGATCTCGGCGACCTTCTGCAGATCGACGATGTTGCCACCCGGGTTGCCGATCGATTCGCAGAATACGCACTTGGTGCGCTCGTCGATCAGCGCGGCCATGTCATCCAGTTTTTCCGGGTCGACGAAGCGGGTTTCGATGCCCAGCTGCGGAAAGGTGTGGGCAAACAGGTTATAGGTGCCGCCGTACAGCGTCGACATGCTGATGATGTTGTCGCCGGTCTCGGTAATGGTCTGGATTGCATAGGTCGTCGCCGCCTGACCCGAGGCGAGCCCAAGCGCCGCGACCCCACCTTCCATGTCGGCAATGCGCTGCTCCAGCACATCGGTGGTCGGGTTCATGATACGGGTATAGATGTTACCAAGTACCGCCAGATTGAATAAATCGGCACCGTGTTGGGTGTCGTTGAAGGCGTAGGCCGTGGTCTGGTAGATTGGCACGGCAACGGCATTGGTGGTCGGATCCGGCTTATAGCCTGAGTGCACCGCTTTAGTTTCGATTTCCATGGTTCCCCCTGTGGTATTTCTGGTTGTGTTTGACTTGTGCGGCCTTCATTAGAACGCATGAATGGGGCGTCCGCAAGTTGTCGTAGCTGCGGCCACCGTTACCGTGAAGTAGCGCGTGAGAAGCTTACTCGGCGGTATCGCTGTTCAGTTGCGATTCGCGATGGAAGACGTACAGGCCCGAGCCGACGATGATGGCAATGCCGAGCCAGGTCATCGCGTCAGGGAAGTCATTGAAAACCACCAGTCCGAGGATGGTCGCGCCGATGATTTCGACGTATTGAAAGGGTGCGAGTATGCCGATGGAGGCTAACCGGTAGGCATAAGTTACCAGCAGGTGACAAATCGTCGCTACCAGGCCCAGGGCCCCGAGCAGTAACCATTCATGTTGGCTCGGCCACACCGCAGCGAGGATGGCGACATCGCTGACGCTGCCATATCCCAACGCCAGGCTCATCACCAGGCAGCCGAAGATACCGGCGAAAAACTGCAGGCGGATGGGATCCTCGTTACTGACCAGTTTGCGCGTCAGCAGGATGTAAAACGAGAAGCAAAAGGCCGCCGCCACCGGATAGAGAGCCGCGAAACCCACCTCGGAGAATGTCGGGCGGATGATGATCAATGCACCGATAAGCCCGACGCTGATCGCCGAAATACGGCGCCAATGGATTGCCTCACCGAAGAACAGTGCCGATAGCAGGGTCACGAGCAGTGGCTCGATGAAGAAGATGGCAATCGCATCCGCCATCGGTAGCCAGGCGAGGCCGGAAAAAAAGAATAGCGTTGCAAATGCAATCATCGCACCGCGCGCGGCGTGTAACCATAGCGCCGGGGTCAGCCACGGACCACGGGTTTTCAACAGTAATGGCGACATCAGGATAATCTGGAAGAAGAAACGACTCCAGCTTATCTGCCCCGCTGAAACCGAACCGACCAGCCACTTGGCAATGGCGTCGATACCGGGCAGTGCGAGCATCGCGACGATCATCATCAGCATGGCCCTGGCGGTTGCGTTATGAATCAGCATCGGAGGTGGACGGTATGTTATTAGAAGGAGGGCGCAGTCTAGTCGAATGTGCTCGCTACGGCGAGCGTGTCGGTATTCGCAGCTGGATACTGTTTGCAAGCCGGGCTGGGTCTGGTTTGCATCAAATGCGCCATCGACTTAGCTTGCCCCGACCAGTGGCTTTATATTGCGGGCTTTTCGCTTTGCTCGCGACTGGCAGGCTTGGTATGCTAGCCGCCTTAAAAATCCGGCATGGCTATGAGCAAGTACTCGATTTTTTCACTGCTTCGCAACGCGATAAGCTATCACCAGAACTGGGCCGCCGCATGGCGCAGTCCAGAGCCTAAACAGGAATACGATGCACTGATCATCGGTGGTGGTGGCCATGGCCTGGCGACGGCTTATTACCTCGCAAAAGAGCACGGTATGACCAATATTGCGGTGCTGGAAAAGGGCTGGATCGGCGGCGGTAATACCGGGCGCAACACCACCATCGTGCGTTCCAACTACCTGTGGGACGAGTCCGCTCATCTCTATGAAAAGTCGATGAAATTGTGGGAAGGTCTGAGCCAGGATCTGAATTACAACGTCATGTTCAGCCAGCGCGGCGTCTACAACCTCGGGCACAACCTGCAGGACATGCGTGACATTCAGCGACGCGTCAATGCCAACCGCCTGAACGGCATCGACGGTCACGTGGTGACGCCGCAGCAAATCAAGCAGGCGATCCCCGAAATCAACATCGACCAGGGCTGTCGCTACCCGATCCTTGGAG
>Ga0316187_10000884_pt1 | contig 24914 bp, 24 predicted proteins | sample CroRivburrow1_MG_FD_204927 | JGI IMG/M metagenome (GOLD analysis project Ga0316187, IMG submission 204927) | Coastal sediment microbial communities from Maine, United States - Cross River worm burrow 1 | ecosystem: Environmental > Aquatic > Marine > Coastal > Sediment | place: USA: Maine...
ACAAAGATAATTGTATTATTGTTTGCTCCATAGAAAATCTAGATCCAATGGGTGTACATACCGGGGATTCAATTACCATTGCGCCAGCACAGACATTAACGGATAAAGAATACCAAATTATGCGCAACGCTTCCCTCGCAGTGCTAAGGGAAATTGGCGTAGATACCGGCGGATCTAACGTTCAATTTGCGATTAATCCTGAGGATGGTCGCATGATCATTATCGAGATGAATCCAAGGGTATCCCGGTCTTCGGCATTAGCATCTAAAGCCACGGGATTTCCTATTGCTAAAGTTGCCGCAAAATTAGCGGTTGGGTACACTCTTGATGAATTGAAAAACGAGGTTACAGGTGGCGCAACTCCTGCGTCGTTTGAACCAACCATCGATTATGTAGTCACCAAAATTCCACGCTTCACCTTTGAAAAATTTCCCGACGCTAATCCAAGACTCACAACACAAATGAAATCTGTTGGTGAAGCAATGGCCATTGGGAGAACATTCCAGGAATCTTTGCAAAAAGCGATTCGTAGCTTAGAAATAGGGTCTGTTGGATTTGATGAAATACTGGAATCTAGCGATGAGACATCGGCCAAAGATACCCTGATTCGTGAATTAAGCCTACCAGGACCGGATCGCATATGGTACGTAGCAGATGCATTTCGTAAAGGTTTTACACTAGAAGAAGTCCACCAATTCAGCAAAATAGACCCTTGGTTTCTGGCTCAAATAGAAGAACTTATTGTTATTGAGAATACTATTCGCCAATCCGATATGAATTCTCTGAGTAAAAACCAGGTATTTCAGCTAAAACAAAAAGGCTTTTCCGATGCTCGCTTAGCCAAACTATTAGATATTACAGAAGGCGAATTTACACAATTCAGATATAAGCTAGACGTTCGTCCTGTGTTTAAACGGGTTGATACCTGTGCGGCGGAGTTTTCCACCTCCACAGCGTATATGTATTCCAGTTACGATGAAGAATGCGAATCTTCTCCAAGTGACAATAAAAAGATCATGGTGTTGGGTGGTGGACCCAATCGAATCGGTCAAGGAATAGAGTTTGATTATTGTTGCGTACATGCTGCCTTTGCAATGCGTGAAGATGGTTACGAAACAATCATGGTGAACTGCAATCCTGAAACGGTATCCACCGATTACGATACCTCAGATCGTTTGTATTTTGAACCATTGACCTTGGAAGATGTGCTGGAAATTATTGATATTGAAAAACCAGTTGGCGTCATTGTTCAATATGGTGGCCAAACACCCCTGAAGCTCGCTCGGGCTTTAGAAGAAGCCGGTGCACCCATAATTGGAACCTCTCCTGACAGTATTGATTTGGCAGAAGATAGAGAACGATTTCAAAAACTTATACAAAAACTGGGGTTAAAACAACCACCAAATAGAACCGCCAGCACGACAGAACAAGCGATAATACTTGCCGAAGAAGTGCGTTATCCACTGGTAGTACGACCTTCATATGTATTAGGTGGTCGCGCTATGGAAATCGTCTATACCGAGGAGGAGTTAAAACGCTACATGAGTAGTGCAGTAATCGCTTCTAATGACTCGCCTGTGTTGCTTGATCATTTTTTGGATGACGCCATCGAGGTGGATTTCGATGCAGTTTGCGACGGTGAAAACTTTTTTACCGGTGGAATAATGGAGCACATAGAGCAGGCTGGCGTCCATTCAGGCGATTCGGCCTGTTCTCTTCCACCCTATAGCCTTAGTAAAACCATTCAGGATGAAATCAGAGCACAAGCCAAAAGTCTTGCTAAAGAATTAAACGTAGTAGGCTTAATGAACGCACAATTTGCCGTACAAAATGGAACGGTATTTGTTATCGAAGTTAATCCACGTGCATCGAGAACCGTGCCATTCGTTTCCAAAGCCACCGGCATACCCTTGGCAAAAGTTGCCGCACGGTGTATGGTAGGTAAATCGCTAGTTGAGCAAGGACTAACAACCGAAGTAGTTCCACCGTTTTATTCGGTAAAAGAAGCCGTGTTTCCCTTTGTTAAATTTCCTTCCGTCGACCCCATATTAGGTCCCGAAATGAAATCTACCGGGGAGGTAATGGGCATTGGACGAACTTTTGCCGAGGCCTTCGCCAAGGCTCAAAGTGGTGCTAGTGTATTATTTCCTACCGGTGGAAGGGCGTTTATCAGTGTACGGGATGCCGATAAGGAAGGGGTTGTAAACGTTGTAAAAAGTGTTATCGAATTAGGATTTGATGTTGTGGCGACCAGTGGTACCGCAAAATGGTTAAATAAATCGGGTATTCCCTGTCAAGTTGTAAACAAAGTTACCGAAGGTCGGCCCCATATCGTAGACATGATCAAGAATGGAGAAATTCATTTTATTGTAAATACTACGGAAGGAAAAAAGGCTATTGCGGATTCTCGTTCTATACGAAGTAATGCCTTACAACAGAAAGTAACCTATACGACGACAATTACCGGAGCCGAGGCAACTTGTTTGGCGATGAAACAAACTGAAAAAACTTCAATATACAGAATCCAAGATTTGCATCAGGAGTTAATATCATGACGGGTAAAATTCCTATTACAAAACGTGGTGCAGAAAATCTGCGTGCTGAATTAAAAGAATTAAAATCTGTAGCGCGACCTAGAGTTATCGAGGCTATCGCCGAAGCGCGTGCACATGGTGATTTAAAAGAAAATGCGGAATACCACGCAGCGCGTGACCAACAAAGTTTTATTGAGGGAAGAATTGGTAGCATTAACGGTATACTTGGTAATGCGCAAATTATCGATGTTACGACCTTAACAAACACGGGAAAAATTGTGTTTGGCGCAACGGTTGTGCTTTCTGATGAAGAAACCGGGAATGAAATTACTTACCAGATAGTAGGCGAAGATGAAGCTGATATTAAAAAAAGATTGATATCAGTAACCTCTCCAATCGCACGCGCATTAATTGGTCAACAAGAAGGTGACATTGCAGAAGTGAAGGCGCCGGATGGAATTAAAACCTATGAAATTCTTGAAATAAAATATGAATAATCTAAACGCTTGTTGCCTGGTGACTTAATCTAATTATGAAAAGCAGTATGCGTTTTTTATCAATCAGTGATCGAATCCTTTTAACACTCTGGGTCGGTGGGTTATGGTCCATTGGTTATATGGCAGTACCGACTTTATTTGCCGAACTTGACGATCGTCAATTAGCTGGAAATCTTGCTGGACATTTTTTTCATGTAGTTAATTACCTTGGTTTGGTATGCGGTACTTTTTTATTATTCAGCACGGTGGTTCGCTTGGGTCGTCATTGGCTAATCTGGGTATTGATTACCATGCTCTTATTGGTTGGCTTAAGTGAGTTTCTGCTACAACCAACGATGCACGAGCTCAAATTGTTAGGTTTGGTAAAAGGAACTGAGCAACATGATCAATTCAAGCTTTATCATGGCTTGTCAAGTGCAATATACCTCGTAAACGCCTTACTGGGACTAACATTGGTTGTTTTTAACAGTCAGGAAAAAGATTAATGTTCGTTCCTACTCCCCACGTAGCGTGCGCTGTGCGCACGTTTTTCGCGTTCCCACGCGGAGCGTGGGAACGCGAGGTATCAGTCACAGAGCGTTTGAATGAACTTAGGATTTAAGGCAATCAAGGAAGAATAATAGTGGGTTTATCCGCACGACGGTAAACGGTCGCTACATGTCCGATGGCAAATACAAGGCTACTTTGCGTTTGTTGGCATATTGTTTCGATCATTTTGGTTCGGGATTGTTTGTCAGCGGCATTCACACGTACCTTAATAAGTTCATGGTGGCTTAGTGCGTTTGAAATCTCTGCCACGACGTTATCTGTTAAGCCTGCAGAACCTACAATTACTACGGGTTTACGATTATGAGCTAGTGCCCTGAGGTGGCGTTGTTGTTTTGGAGTTAATTTCATTATGGTTCGTCTATGATTAAGAATAATGTACAAGATTATACCAAAAAAAAGGGCTTTGGCGTTGCACCAAGTCCGTTTAATGGTGTCAAATTGGAATTAGGTATCTTTATAAGCTTAGGGGTATTGTCCTGGTTTGCAATTCATTACTTTACCAAAGATACTGTTTTACAGCTATTATTACTATTGGTTTTCAGCGTAAGTGCGATGTTAAGGTTGGTTTACAAATCTCGCAGAATACTGAGACGGTTACAAGAATCATCAATCGACAAGGCTCAAAAAGAAATCCAACATTAAACATTTAAATCTTTACTAATATATGTCCCAATCAAACAGAAGTAGTAGTAGTCAACGTTGGTTAACCGAACACTTTAGCGATTCTTACGTTAAACAGGCGAAATCTGACGGATTTAGGTCTCGATCTGCGTTTAAACTGGTGGAAATCCAGAAAAAAGACAGAATAATTAAACCGAATAGCACTGTGATTGATCTCGGAGCGGCACCAGGTGGCTGGTCTCAGTATGCGAAACAAGAAGTAGGTGCTAACGGTAAGGTAATCGCAGTGGATATTTTAGCCATAGAACCCATTATTGGTGTTAATATTCTAATAGGTGACTTCACTGAACAGCAAACCCTTGATAAACTTATGGAAATAGTCGGAAGTCAGCCAGTAGACCTTGTTTTATCCGATATGGCACCCAATATATCAGGTGTAAAATCAGTAGACCAGGTAAAAGCAACATATTTGGCTGAACTAGCCCTTGATCTGGCGCAAAATGTGCTTCGAAAGAATGGTGGTTTATTAGTAAAAGTTTTCCAGGGAACCGGCTATGATGAATACTTACGCATGGTACGCGCTAGCTTTAAAAGCGTAGTGGTCAGAAAACCACCAGCATCACGATCCAGATCACGAGAAGTGTATGTATTGGCGAAAGAATATAAGTAAGTAACTCTTTATTAAATATACAAAAAATAGTCGAGCTATTTTATGTATAAGTTGTTTTTTCACGGTTTTTGATGTAGAAACTATATATTAGCAATGGATAGAGGCAAGCACCTTGAATGATTTAGCAAAAAACCTTTTATTATGGATAGTAATTGCCATCGTATTGGTATCTGTATTCAATAACTTTGGACCCCGTCCCTCAGCAACAAAACCCCTGGAATATTCAGAGTTCGTTTCCAGTGTTAAAAATGGCATAGTTGAAGAGGTGCTCATTGAGGGCCGCAGTATACACGGTGTCACTAATTCGGGTGAAAGATTTACGACCTATAACCCTGGCGATCCTGGATTGATAGGCGATTTATTGGACAACGGCGTATTAATTGAAGCCCAGCCCCCTGAACAGCAGGGAATCTTGATGCAGGTATTTATCTCATGGTTCCCCATGCTCTTGTTAATCGCTGTTTGGATCTTTTTTATGCGTCAAATGCAAGGCGGTGGCGGCGGTCGTGGTGCCATGTCTTTTGGTAAAAGTAAAGCGAGAATGCTTGGTGAGGATCAAGTTAAAGTTAACTTTTCCGATGTTGCTGGCGTGGAAGAGGCCAAAGAAGAAGTAGGCGAACTTGTAGAATTTCTTAGTGATCCGGGTAAGTTCCAAAAACTAGGCGGAAAAATCCCACGAGGCGTCTTAATGGTCGGCTCTCCGGGTACGGGTAAAACATTATTAGCTAAGGCTATTGCTGGCGAAGCCAAAGTGCCATTTTTTACAATTTCCGGTTCTGATTTTGTTGAAATGTTTGTAGGTGTTGGTGCTTCTCGAGTAAGAGACATGTTCGAACAAGCTAAAAAACATGCACCTTGCATTATATTTATTGATGAAATTGATGCCGTGGGTCGTCACCGCGGTGCTGGTCTTGGTGGTGGGCACGATGAACGTGAACAAACCCTGAACCAGTTACTTGTCGAAATGGATGGTTTTGAGGGTAATGAAGGGGTTATTGTCATTGCAGCAACCAACCGACCCGACGTTTTGGATCCAGCCTTGTTACGACCTGGGCGTTTTGATCGACAAGTTGTTGTACCTTTGCCAGATGTTCGTGGTAGAGAGCAAATCCTTAAGGTTCATATGCGTAAAGTCCCATTGGGAGACAACGTAAAACCTAATATTATTGCAAGAGGCACACCGGGATTTTCAGGTGCCGATCTCGCCAATCTGGTCAATGAAGCAGCCTTGTTTGCTGCCAGAGCAAATGCCCGCTTGGTTACCATGGCCGATTTTGAAAAAGCCAAAGATAAAATCATGATGGGTGCTGAACGCAAATCCATGGTGATGAGTGAAGACGAAAAGAAACTCACTGCCTACCACGAAGCAGGTCACGCCATTGTTGGCTTACATGTACCTTCACATGACCCTGTCTACAAAGTAACGATTATTCCTCGTGGTAGGGCACTGGGTGTTACCATGTTTTTACCCGAAGAGGACCGTTACAGCTATAGTAAAGAACGCTTGGAGAGTCAGCTCTCCAGTATGTTTGGTGGTAGAATTGCTGAAGAATTGATATTTGGTACAGAAAAAGTAACAACTGGCGCTAGTAACGATATCCAGCGTGCCACAGAAATTGCTAGAAGTATGGTAACCAAATGGGGGCTATCAGAAAAATTGGGTCCTTTAACATACGGTGAAGATGATGGTGAAGTGTTTCTGGGTCATTCAGTAACACAACATAAAAATGTTTCCGCATCAACGGCAAACCTGATTGATGAAGAAATTAGAGCCATAGTGGATCGCAACTACGAGCGTGCCGAAACGATTTTAAAAGAACACGAGAAAATGTTGCATATGATGGCCGATGCGTTGATGAAATACGAAACTATTGATCAACAACAAATCAAAGAACTCAAAGCAGGCAAAGAACCCCAACCACCTGAAGATTGGACAGATCAAACACCAGGCTCAGGTGTTTCATCAGAAACCAAGGGAAGTGACAGTAAATCTTCTGGTGATGACAAATCGGGCGGTAAAATTGGTGGTCCTGCAGGCGAACATTAATATTAACATCCAGCGAGCGTTTGCTCGCTGGATGTTTTACCAAATTCCAATTTGTATTTAATAAATTATAAACAGCTGTACTTAAAATCTTAAATACCCCACTAAAATGGGTCTCCCTCAAACAATATGTCCCCCGTACTAGATTGTGTGCACAAACAACTTGATCTGACTATTCCTCAGGTTATGGGTGTGCTCAACGTTACGCCAGATTCCTTTTCAGACGGTGGGTGCTATTTGGATCCGCAAAAGGCACTTGCGCAAGCAAAAAAAATGGTCCTAGAGGGCGCCTCCATAATTGATATTGGCGGTGAATCAACTCGACCTGGTGCACAACCTGTTACTATTGAAGAAGAAATTCAACGAACAATCCCTATAATTAAGACTGTGAAAGATAATCTCGATGTTGTAATTTCCATAGATACGAGTAAACCCGAGGTTATGGTTGCCGCCGTTGAGGCAGGAGCCACTATAATAAATGATGTTTTTGCCTTACAAGCAAATGGCGCGTTGGAAACCGCCTATAAATTAAAGGTCGCAGTTTGTTTAATGCATATGCGTGGTGAGCCTAGGACCATGCAAACCGATCCGCACTATGACAATTTGGTTGTTGAGGTTAAACAATTTTTACAAGCGCGCATCAATAAATGTCTGGATATGGGTTTTGCTGCTAATAAATTAATAGTCGACCCAGGATTTGGATTTGGAAAAACGGTCAGACACAATCTTTTAATAATAAAACATTTAGAAGAATTTACTGCACTTGGTGTGCCGCTATTAATTGGTGTGTCGCGCAAATCAACCATTGGGACGATATTAGATAAACCTGTTGCAGAGAGACTCTATGGAAGTTTAGCTCTTGCGGGTATATCTTTATGGTTAGGGGCAAAAATAGTCCGTACGCACGATGTGGGAGCTACAATGGATACTTTAAAGCTTTGTCACGCTGTGATGAACGAAAATTAAGAGATTATAAAATGAAACGCAAATATTTTGGCACTGATGGTATTCGAGGAAAAGTTGGAGAGGGCGCGATTACACCGAGCTTTGTTATGAAACTGGGTTGGGCGGTTGGTCGTGTATTAGCAAGTAATCCAGATGATTTTGGGAAAGTAGTTATTGGTAAAGATACCCGGATATCTGGTTATATGTTTGAGTCAGCTTTGGAAGCAGGCCTTTCGGCTGCAGGAATAGACATCCTTTTATTGGGGCCTATGCCAACACCTGCAATCGCGTATCTAACAAGAACCTTGCATGCACAAGCTGGCATAGTCATAAGTGCCTCACATAACCCATTTCAAGATAATGGTATTAAGTTTTTCTCCGCGCAAGGCACAAAATTATCCGATGAGATAGAATCAGCAATAGAAGCACAAATCGAGTTAGAGATGGATTGTGTCGAATCCGCCAAATTAGGTAAAGCAGAACGAATCGCTGATGCCGGCGGCCGGTATATCGAATATTGTAAGAGTACAGTGCCTATGGGTATGAGTTTAAAAGGTTTAACCATTGTTGTCGACTGTGCCCATGGAGCAACCTATCAAGTCGCTCCCGCCGTATTTGAAGAATTAGGCGCCAATGTCATTTCTATTGGGACGGAACCAGATGGTCTAAACATAAACAAAAATAGCGGTTCAACTGAACCAAAAATGCTGCAAAATGCAGTATTAAATTATAAGGCTGATATTGGAATCGCTTTGGATGGAGATGGTGATCGAGTAATAATGGTAGATCACAAAGGCGAATTAGTGGATGGTGACGAATTATTATTCGTTATCGCAAAATCCAGATTACAGGAAGGGAATATCAATGGTGCTGTTGTTGGTACCGTGATGAGTAATCTAGGTCTTGAGCATGCCTTGAACGATATTGGACTGGATCTAAAGCGGGCGCAAGTGGGTGATAGGTATGTGCTCGAGTTACTCAAGGAAGGCAATTGGATATTAGGTGGAGAAGGTTCAGGTCATATTATATGTTTGGATCGAACCACCACAGGCGACGGTATCGTTTCAGCTTTACAGGTGTTATATGCTGTTTGCAAATCTGGTGATAGTTTGCATAAACTTAAAATGCAAATGACCAAATATCCTCAAAAGCTTGTCAATGTAAAGGTTTCCAATCCTGTGGACCTTAGTTCTGAAGCTATCGATAATGCTGTAAAAAAAGCCGAATCAACATTAGACAAACGGGGCCGTGTGTTATTGAGAGCATCGGGCACTGAACCAGTCGTGAGAGTAATGGTAGAAGGTGAAAATACCGAAGAAGTTGAGAGTATTGCGCATGATCTAGCCAAAGTAGTTGAAAGCTCCGCTGTATCTAATTGATTAATATAACTAATTTAAAGTATTTCCCATTTAGGGCAAATTAGTTAATGCATCGAAATGATCCTTGCGTAAGTCAACGCAAAGGTAAAATTGATTTTTTTCACGCCGACGGTTAAGATTCCGCCCAATCTAAAGAATTGAAGAAATCAGGGGTTAATAATGCGTCAGACATTGGTAGCGGGTAACTGGAAATTAAACGGTTCTAAAGAAACAACAAAACAACTGCTTGAGGGCATTTTGGGTGGGATGGGTAATGTCAAAAATACCGAAGTTGCCGTTTGTCCACCCTATATCTATATACCGCAAGTTGCTGAGCAATTACGTGGTAGTCAGGTAGCGTGGGGTGGTCAAAACATGTGTGCCCAGGAATCTGGCGCTTATACCGGTGAAATTTCTGTGCAAATGTTAAAGGAATATGGCTGTAAATATGTGATAATTGGGCACTCAGAGCGTCGTGCCATTTATTCAGAAAGTGACCAGGATATTGCAGAAAAATTTGTTGCAGCTATTGATTCGGGTCTAATACCCATATTATGTGTTGGTGAATTGCTTGAGCAACGTGAAGCTGACGAAACAGAGAATGTGATTGCAAAGCAAATAAATGCTGTACTAAGTGTGGCCGGTATAGAAAAATTTGCACATTCAGTTATTGCATACGAACCAGTTTGGGCAATAGGCACTGGCAAAACAGCGACCCCCCAACAAGCACAAGACGTACACAAATTTATAAGAGGCATGTTACAAAAAGAAAATGCCGAAGTGGCACAAAACATCCAAATACTTTACGGTGGAAGCGTTAAATCTGACAACGCTAAAGAGTTATTCGCCAAGACAGATATTGATGGTGGATTGATCGGCGGTGCGTCACTCACTGCTGACAGCTTCCTAGGAATTTGTACGGCCGCCAATTAAACATAATCCGACATAATTTAGAAAATTGAGACAACTTTATGATAAATACAGTACTAGCAATCATCCATATATTACTGGCCATTTCTATAATAGGGCTTGTACTTATTCAGCATGGTAAAGGTGCTGATGCAGGTGCTGCATTTGGCGCCGGTGCAGCCGGTGGTGCCTCCGGTTCTGTATTTGGTGCTCAAGGGTCAGCGAATTTCTTATCGCGAACCACTGCCATACTGGCGACCTTATTTTTTGTTACGAGTTTAAGCCTGGGATATCTCGCAACGGGTGAACAAAAACAAGAAAGTTTATTGGACATTAATACTACACAATCAACTGAAGTTCCAGCTATCCCAGGGGAAACAAGTACCGGTCAGTCGGATGTACCACAAATACCGGTTGAAGCGCCTGCAACTACTGATGTTCCAGCTACCCCAGAGGAAACAAGTACCGGTCAGTCAGATGTACCACAAGTGCCTGTTGAAGCGCCTGCAACTACTGATGTTCCAGCTATCCAAGAGGAAACAAGTACAAGTCAGTCGGATGTCCCAAAAATACCTGTTGAAACGCCTGCAACCGAAACATCTGCAACAACAGGATCAGCTGAAGAACAGTCGGCAAATACTCAACCAAAATCTGACGTGCCTGTGGCACCCACGGGAAATACTGACAAACAACAATAATACACTGCCACTTACTAATTACGTACGTATAAAGTAAAGAGAGTGACTCTTTTCATAAAAAGTTAAACTTGCCGATGTGGTGGAATTGGTAGACACGCCGTCTTGAGGGGGCGGTGGCGAAAGCTGTGCCGGTTCGACTCCGGCCATCGGCACCAAATTTTTCTTACATGCAATTCTTCAAATACGCCAATGTTAGGTGTAGTAAGCCCTGCCTAGTATTCTTGGACAAACCCATTCCTAATGTTTTGGGTTTAGTTAAAAACAGAATCTATTAGCCAATAAAATAGAGTTGGGCAAAACACACAGATTGTGATGGAAAATTGCATGTATAGACACAGTTTATGATTAAGATTCCATTTATGTGCTAATTCAAGTGCTTAATAGGCTGTTAAATTAGCCTACTTTTTGATGATTAATTATTATGATTTAGTGCCATGGGTAAATTTTTAATTACTGGACTATAACTTACAAGCACCTGCAGTCTTGACAAGTACTTTGTCTGTAGCCTAGTATCGATATTCGCTCGATAACTACTAAAAAATAAGTAAGAGTGATAAATGGGGCAATGTGGCTAGGCAAGGTATAGTTCGCAACCATTAAATATTATAAGAATACAGTTTCTTTGGGAGAGGGTTGGCGCAAGCATGCTGGAAAATTACTTACCTGTATTGGTATTTGTTATCATAGGTATACTCTTCGGAGTAGCGCCGATCGCAGCGGGTTATCTGCTGGGTCCAAGCAAACCTTATGCCGACAAACTGTCTCCTTATGAATGTGGTTTTGAAGCGTTCGAAGACTCTCGTATGAAGTTTGACGTGCGCTTTTATCTTGTCGCTATTCTTTTTATTATTTTTGACCTTGAAATTGCTTTCCTTTTTCCATGGGCCGTAGTGTTAGACGAACTGGGATTATTCGGATTCCTTGCAATGTCTGTGTTCTTGGGCATCCTGGTAATTGGTTTTATCTATGAGTGGGTGAAAGGAGCCTTAGAATGGGAGTAGAGGGAATTCTTGAAAAAGGTGTCATTACCACATCGGCTGACAAATTAATCAATTGGGCGCGTACTGGATCACTGTGGCCAATGACATTTGGGCTTGCTTGTTGTGCAGTAGAAATGATGCACGCCGGTGCAGCAAGATACGATTTAGATCGATTTGGTATCATTTTCAGGCCGAGTCCCAGACAATCGGATGTAATGATTGTAGCGGGTACTTTAGTTAACAAAATGGCTCCAGCATTACGTAAAGTCTATGACCAAATGTCTGAACCACGTTGGGTTATTTCTATGGGATCATGTGCCAATGGTGGTGGATATTATCATTATTCATATTCGGTAGTACGAGGCTGTGACAGAATTGTTCCAGTCGATATATATGTCCCTGGTTGCCCCCCTACAGCTGAAGCATTGCTCTACGGCATTATACAATTACAAAACAAAATTCGTCGCACTAATACCATAGCGCGCTAATTCTAATATTAAAGATATCTAGATTATGAGTAACTCAGATCAGACTCTGTACGAGCGCTTAAGCGATAGATTTAAAGATCAAGCAAATTGTATTTGTGAATACGGAGAAACTACTATTGATGTTTCTGCCAAGGATTTACATTCAATTTGCCTGGCATTACGAGATGAACCGGATTTTCTGTTTGAGCAACTCATAGATATATGTGGTGTTGATTATCTGTCTTATGGTGATATCGAATGGGTTACTGAAGACGCCACTGGCAAAGGCTTTAGCCGAGGCGTTAATCGAAATGTCGATGGCACTATTTCCCATGTGGGAGAAGATGAACAATCAAACCAAAAACGATTTGCTGTGGTTTACCATTTATTATCGATAAAACATAATTTTCGTGTCCGAGTTAAGACCTATTTGCCTGCTCAATCACCGATTGTTGATTCAGTGACAGATATATGGGCAAGTGCAAATTGGTTTGAAAGAGAAGCCTTTGATCTATTCGGTATTCTCTTTAATTCACATTCTGATCTACGCCGTATATTGACTGATTATGGTTTTATTGGACACCCGTTTCGAAAAGACTTCCCACTCTTGGGTAATGTTGAAATGCGTTACGATACCGAAAAACAACGAGTTGTATATGAACCCGTCAGTGTTCAATCCAGAACGCTAGTACCTAAAGTAAAAAGAGATGACCATCGTTACATAGACGATTCGGCTACTACAGAAGGAGATCGCTAGTGGCTGAGATTAAGAATTACACCTTGAATTTTGGACCACAACACCCCGCAGCTCATGGTGTTTTGAGACTCGTACTGGAGTTGGATGGCGAGACCATTGTGAGAGCAGACCCACATATAGGCTTATTACACCGTGCTACGGAAAAATTAGCGGAAAGTAAGCCTTATAATCAAAGTATCCCTTATATGGATCGCCTTGATTACGTTTCAATGATGTGTAATGAACACGGTTATGTTTTAGCGATTGAAAAATTGCTCGGCATAGAGGCCCCTGTTCGTGCGCAGTATATTCGTGTCATGTTTGACGAAATAACCCGCATTCTCAATCATTTGATGTGGTTGGGTGCACATGCGCTTGATGTCGGGGCTATGACGGTTTTCCTATACGCTTTTAGGGAAAGAGAAGATCTAATGGATATGTATGAGGCAGTATCTGGTGCACGTATGCATGCTGCTTATTACCGGCCGGGTGGAGTATACCGTGACTTACCTGAGTCTATGGCAAAATACAATCCTTCAAAATGGCACAACGAGGCAGCCGTTAAAAATTTAAATGAAAACCGACAAGGTTCTTTACTCGATTTCATCGATGATTTTGCGGACAGGTTTCCAGCAAATGTCGATGATTATGAAACGCTCTTAACAGATAACCGGATCTGGAAACAAAGAACGGTAGGTATTGGAGTGGTTTCTCCTGAACGAGCACTACAACTAGGATTTACAGGTCCAATGTTAAGAGGATCTGGGATTGAATGGGATCTACGTAAAAAACAATCTTATGAAGTTTACGATAAAGTTGATTTCGATATTCCCGTGGGCGTAAATGGTGATTCTTATGATCGTTATTTGGTAAGAATTGAAGAGATGCGTCAATCTCAGCACATAATCAAACAATGCGTTGAATGGCTGCGAAATAATCCTGGACCAGTAATTACAGACGACCATAAGCTTTCTCCACCAAATCGAGAAGATATGAAAGACGATATGGAGTCTTTGATACATCATTTTAAATTATTTACGGAAGGTTATACCTTACCTGAAGGAGAGGTGTACGCCGCTGTCGAGCATCCAAAAGGTGAATTTGGGATATATTTAATTTCTGACGGCACAAACAAACCCTATCGTTTAAAAATACGTGCACCAGGATTTGTTCACTTGGCTTCCTTAGATGAAATGTCGCGGGGTCATATGTTGGCTGATGTTGTTGCAATAATAGGGACCCAAGATATAGTATTTGGTGAAGTCGACCGATAACGATTTAATGAATTGACTCTAGTGATTTACTCTTAGCGAACTAAATAAATATGTCTGCACAAATGAATGAAAATATGATTGGATCATTGACTGAAGCTTCAAAACTGGAAATCGATAAATGGGTTTCGAAATATCCTGCCGATCAAAAGCAATCGGCGGTGATGGCAGCATTGAGAATCGTACAGGATGCTAATTCGGGATGTTTAAGCACTGAACTTATGAATCAAGTGGCACAATATCTCGAAATGCCGCCAATTGCAGTATATGAAGTGGCAAGTTTTTATTCCATGTATGAACATAAACCAGTGGGTAAGTATAAAATATCCGTTTGTTCAAACATTTCATGTTTGCTTTGCGGATCAGATGGGGTTTTAGAACACTTACATAATAAACTTGGGATTAAACCAGGCGAAACGACCGGCGACGGTAAATTCACACTCAAGGAAGTAGAGTGCCTGGGTGCTTGTGTTGGTGCACCAATGATGCAAATTGGCCGAGATTATTACGAACATCTTACGCCCGATAGTATAGATACAATAATAGATCAATTGGATTAAGCGCTATGGCAAATGAAGTTTGTTTCAAAAATAATCAACTCGACCAACCTTGGACTCTCAAGACATATGAGAGTACGGGTGGTTATAAAGTACTAAAAAAAATTCTTTCTGAAAAAACGCCACCAGAAAATATAATTAGTGAATTAAAAACATCGGCATTAAGAGGTAGAGGGGGTGCTGGATTTCCTACTGGTTTAAAGTGGAGTTTTATGCCACGAAATACACCAGGTCAAAAATACATTGTCTGTAATTCTGATGAAGGAGAACCGGGTACTTGCAAAGACCGGGATATATTACGATATAATCCGCACGCCTTGGTAGAGGGTATGGCAATTGCCGGGTATACCATAGGTGCAACAGTTGGGTACAACTATATACGAGGCGAATTTTGGGAGCCCTACGAACGCTTTGAAGCGGCACTTGAAGAGGCCTACAAGGCAGGGTATTTAGGAAAAGGCATCTTTGGCTCAGATGTCGATTTTGATTTGCACACCCACTTAGGGGGCGGGGCATACATTTGCGGTGAAGAAACCGCACTTATTGAATCAATAGAGGGCAAGAAAGGTCAACCTAGGTTTAAACCACCTTTCCCTGCTAGCTTTGGTTTGTATGGACGCCCTACAACAATTAATAATACCGAAACCTTATCATCCGTTCCGACTATTTTGGAAAAGGGTGGGCAATGGTTTCTGGATTTAGGCAAACCCAATAACGGTGGATCCAAAATATTTTCAGTGAGCGGCCATGTGAACAAACCGGGTAACTACGAAGTGCCAATGGGAACTCCTTTTCCAAAATTATTAGAAATGGCAGGTGGTATTCGAAATGGGCATAAATTTAAGGCTCTAATTCCAGGGGGATCATCTACACCGGTTTTAACCGCTGAAGCAGCCATGGAAATCGACATGGACTATGACTCCATTGCAAAAGCGGGTTCAATGTTAGGTGCTGGCTCAGTCATAGTAATGGATGAAACCACATGTATGGTTAGAGCATTAGCACGTTTAGCGCACTTTTATTATGATGAGTCGTGTGGTCAATGTACCCCTTGCAGAGAAGGCACGGGCTGGTTATCTCGTGTGCTACATCGTATTGAACATGGCATTGGGCAAGAGGGTGACTTAGAACTTTTAGACAACGTCGCAAATAAAATACAAGGTCGAACTATTTGCGCGCTTGGTGATGCTGCAGCCATGCCCGTAACCAGTTTCCTGAAAAACTTTCGAGACGAATTTCAGTACCATATCGATCATAAAAAATGTATGGTGAGCGAATAGATTCACCCGGGACACACGAAATTTTATTGAATCATTTATTGATTTTTAGTTTATTAAACAAAGCGAAGCGAAGGTATTGTTAGGCAATGGCTAACATAGAAATTAACGGAATTAAATTAAATGCCCGCGAGGGCGCGATGGTAATAGAGGCGGCCGACGAAGCTGGCATCTATATACCGCGTTTCTGCTATCACAAACAGTTGTCCATTGCTGCCAACTGCAGGATGTGTTTAGTGGAAGTTGAAAAGGTGGGCAAACCATTACCCGCTTGTGCAACTCCAGTTACTGATGGCATGAAAATATTTACTAAATCACCCAAAGCTATCGAAGCTCAAAAAGGCGTGATGGAGTTTTTACTGATTAACCATCCCTTGGATTGTCCGATCTGCGATCAAGGTGGTGAATGTGAGCTTCAAGACATTGCGGTTGGATTTGGTAATGTTCTATCTCAATACCGTGAAGCAAAACGAGTCGTTAAAGACAAAGACCTTGGTCCACTAATAGCGACCGATATGACTCGCTGTATACACTGTACACGTTGTGTTCGTTTTGGTGACGAAATCGCGGGCATACGTGAATTGGGGGCAACAGGACGAGGCGAGCACATGGAGATTGGAACCTATGTTACCAATAGTGTTACCTCTGAGCTTTCTGGGAATGTTATCGACTTATGTCCAGTAGGTGCGCTTACCTCAAAACCTTTCCGATTTTCAGCTAGGTCATGGGAACTTGTTCAACGGGATTCCATAGCGCCACACGATTGTTTGGGTTCAAATATCAACGTACATATTCGCGGCGACAAAGTAATCCGTGTGGTTCCCAAAGAAAACCCCAGGATCAATGAAACTTGGCTCTCCGACCGTGATCGTTTTAGCTATGAAGGATTAAACAGCAGTGATCGATTGACGCAACCTATGATAAAGCAAGAGGGTGAATGGCAAGAAACGGATTGGACAACCGCACTTAATCGCGTAGTGGACAACCTAAGTAAGATTATTGCTGATAGTGGCGCAGACAATATAGGTGCTCTTGCTTCCCCTAACTCTACTGTCGAAGAGATGTACCTGTTACAGAAAATGCTAAGAAACCTGGGAGTAAATAATCTCGATCATCGGATACGCCAAATTGATTTTTCAGATCAAGATGCTGCAGCTGATTTTCCTTACCTAGGGCAATCAATCAATGATTTAGAATCACTTGATTCGGTTTTACTTTTAGGGTCCAACATTCGATATGATCAACCGCTAGCGGCTCATCGTTTGCGCAAAGCCTGTTTAAAAGGTGCGGCAGTGATGTGCGTTAATCCAGTTGACTATGATTTTTATTTCCCTGTTGCACAAAAATGCATTGTAAGTCCAGATCTTATTCCGTCTGAGCTTGCTAATATAGCCAATGCATTACTGGAGGCATCAGGCAAGTCGGCCCCAGATGGGTTTCAAAAAATTGTTGACAAATTCGCAGTTAATAACACACATAAAGAAATTGCCAATACATTACTCAGTAACAAGAAAACGAGTGTGTTGTTAGGTCCGATTTCGATTAATCATCCTAATTTTTCGGCCATTAGAATGTTAGCAAGCTTAATAGCTGATTTGAGTGACAGTAAATTGGGTTATCTACCAGACTCAGGAAATAGTACCGGCGCTTGGATGAGTGGTATGCTGCCACACAGAACATCTGCTGCTAATCCAGTTGAACAAGCTGGTCTTACTGCGCGCGAAATGTTCGAGCAAAAATTAAAAGCCTACGTTCTACTTGATGTAGAGCCATCTTGTGATTGTGCCCAGCCTTCAGTTTCATATGATGCCTTAATGCAGGCAAAATTTGTTGTCGCTTTAAGTGCGTTTGTAAATGACACCATAAAAGAGTATGCCAACGTGCTCTTGCCAATTACTCCTTTCACCGAAACTTCTGGTTCGTTTGTCAATATCGAAGGTGTGTGGCAAAGTTTTTCTGGTGTCGTTCCGCCTCTAGGTGAAGCTAGACCAGCTTGGAAAATTTTCCGGGTACTCGGCAACTTATTCGACATTGATGGTTTTGACTACACGAGTTCAGAAGATGTAAAAAATGAACTAATGGACCAAATAGGTAATGGAACTGCAAACAACGTACTGAATTGGAAGTGTCCACAAACACTAAGCACCGCTAACACCAATATCGTACGAATATCAGAAACACAAATTTATGCTGGTGATAGTGTTCAGCGAAGAGCTGTGGCACTGCAAAAAACTAAAGATGCCCACATCGCCGAAATTAGAATCAACGAAACATTAGCGAAACGTATAGGCATTAAGGATGGCGAGCATGCAATTGCCACACAAAATCAACAGCAACTGTCCTTACCGGTTGTCATTGACAACGATATTTCTGAAAACAGCGTTTTGATATATGCCGGATTACAAGAAAGCTCGGTATTTGACAGCACTTTTTCGCCAGTCACTATAAAAAGGGTATAAGAATAATATGATGGGTTGTCATAAAAATGGGATTTCCTGCAATGCTTGAATGGATTCAGACAGTGATAAATTTATTGCCTGAAAGTATCGTAGTGCTTGCGATAATATTGGGAAAAATTTTCGCCTTGATAATCCCATTAATGTTATCGGTTGCCTATTTGACCCTTGCTGAGCGCAAGGTTATCGGTTATATGCAAATACGAATTGGACCAAATAGGGTTGGACCACGCGGGTTTTTACAACCCATTGCCGATGCCGTTAAATTGATGTTTAAAGAAATTATTTTCCCTACCAGCGCAAATAAAATATTATTTATATTGGGCCCAATATTAACAATTGGCCCATCATTAGCCGCATGGTCAGTCATTCCTTTCACCAAGGATTTGGTAATTGCTGATTTAAACGCAGGCGTACTATACGTTTTGGCAATGACTTCGATGGGAGTATATGGTGTTATTATTGCTGGTTGGGCTTCCAATTCAAAATATGCCTTCTTAGGTGCATTAAGATCGGCGGCACAAATAGTGTCATATGAAATTTCTATGGGCTTTGCTGTAGTTGGTGTACTGCTTGCCGCAGGTAGCCTTAATTTCGGGGAAATTGTGCTTGCTCAGCAAGGCAGCGTAATTCACTGGTTTTGGCTACCTCTGTTGCCGTTATTTGTAATCTATTTTATTTCAGGTGTGGCTGAAACCAACCGTGCTCCGTTTGACGTAGCGGAAGGTGAGTCTGAAATTGTGGCAGGGTTTCATGTCGAGTATTCAGGCATGACCTTCGCGGTATTCTTTTTGGCAGAATACGCCAATTTAATACTAATCTCCATATTATCCGCTCTAATGTTTTTAGGTGGTTGGTTGACACCCCTGCAGGGAATACTACCAGAATCGGTGTTTGAAATTTCGTTTATTGGTACCTTGTTAGGTAGTGGTATACATTGGCTGATACTTAAAACACTATTTTTCCTCTTTTTGTTTTTATGGTTTAGAGCAACATTTCCACGATATCGTTACGATCAAATTATGCGTTTGGGATGGAAAGTATTCATTCCAATAACCATAGTTTGGTTAATGGTAGTAGCTGCTTTCATAGTGGGTGATGTACCCCCTTGGTTTGATTAAAGGATATGTCCAAATGAAAACTATTACTAATTACCTACGCAGTTTATTTTTACTTGAGCTGTTCAAGGGATTGTCAGTAACCGGAAGATTTTTTTTCCAAAAGAAATTTACCGTTCAGTACCCCGATGAAAAAACACCGATGTCGAATCGGTTTCGAGGTTTACATGCGTTAAGGCGCTATCCAAATGGTGAGGAGCGATGTATTGCCTGTAAGCTTTGTGAAGCGGTATGTCCAGCACTTGCTATTACAATAGAGTCTGAGCTCCGCAGTGACGGGACACGTCGCACAACGCGCTACGATATTGATCTGACCAAATGTATATTTTGCGGCTATTGCGAGGAATCTTGCCCTGTGGACTCTATTGTCGAAACACATATATTCGAATATCACGGTGAAGAACGTGGCGACCTTTACATGACAAAAGAAAAACTCCTGGCGATTGGCGATAAATACGAAAAAGAAATCGCTGCAAATCGTGCAGCTGATGCGAAATTTAGATAAAAAGATAAAACATGAGTGTAGAACAAATTATATTTTACGTTTTCGGTTTCATACTAATATTTGCCGCAACGATGGTTGTCACTTCTCGCAACCCGGTTTATTCCGCGTTGTTTCTAGTGTTGGCTTTTTTTACAAGTGCTGCAATATGGTTATTATTAGAGGCTGAGTTTTTAGCTTTAACTCTGATACTTGTATATGTTGGTGCGGTGATGGTTCTGTTCTTGTTTGTCATTATGATGTTGGATATTAATCTAACGATTCTCAAACAGGGGCTTTCCAAATATTTACCGGTGGGACTCGTGATTGCCTTAATTCTTGTATGGCAACTCGCGGTAGTTTTGGGACCCGAGCAGTTTGGCCTAGAAGCGGTTGTTAGTCCAGCCCCGCATGCGGCCGACTATAGCAATACCAAGGAACTGGGTCGGGTACTCTATACAGAGTATTTATACCCATTTGAAATCGCATCGGTCATTCTACTGGTTGCGATAATTGCTGCAATTGCGTTGACCTTGAGAAAACGAAAAAAACGCCAGCTTATTCCACCTGAGAAACAAGTTTTAGTTAAGCGTAAAGACCGAGTACGCTTAGTTAAAATGCAGGCGGAAAAACCGACAAAGCTTAAGGATACAAATTAGCTATGATTTCATTAACACATTATCTGATATTGGGCGCAATACTGTTTTGTATAAGTGTGGCGGGTATTTTTTTAAATAGAAAAAATATTATTATAATTTTGATGGCCATAGAATTAATGTTATTAGCGGTGAACATGAATTTTGTCGCATTTTCACACTTCTTGGGTGATATCGCTGGCCAGGTATTTGTGTTTTTCATTTTAACGGTAGCAGCAGCTGAAGCGGCAATTGGATTAGCAATATTGGTAGTGCTATTTCGAAATCGCGGCACTATAAACGTTGAAGAACTTGATACATTAAAGGGTTGAAGAGTTAAACTTTATGGAACAAATATATTTAATTATCGTTCTAGCGCCGTTATTGGGTGCAATACTCGCGGGATTTTTCGGCCGCCAAATAGGTCGCGCTGGGTCTCATACCGTTGCGATATTAGGTGTCAGTATATCGTTTGTTTTATCGATTATTGTATTTAAGTACATTGTCGTTGATGCCAACTCAGCGTTTAATGGTACCGTGTATACATGGATGATGACGGATGGGATTCAGTTTGAAGTTGGTTTTCTAGTGGACTCTCTAACCGCTGTTATGTTGATGGTGGTGACTTTTGTTTCTTTAATGGTGCATATTTATACCATTGGTTATATGCATGATGATCCTGGTTACCAACGATTTTTCAGCTATATTTCATTATTTACTTTCTCTATGCTCATGTTGGTTATGTCCAACAATTTTATGCAGCTATTTTTTGGCTGGGAAGCAGTGGGTTTGGTTTCCTATTTATTAATCGGATTTTGGTACAAAAAAGAATCTGCTATTTATGCTAACTTAAAGGCGTTCCTGGTAAACAGAGTAGGGGATTTTGGATTCCTGCTAGGTATCGCCGCTATTTTGATGTATTTTAACACTCTGGATTATGCCGATGTATTTAGTGCAGCTCCGGCACTGAAAGATGTCAGTATTGAAATTATGCCTGATAGTCCATGGTCTGTATTAACAGTTATATGTATTTTGTTATTTATTGGCGCAATGGGTAAGTCGGCCCAGATTCCCTTACATGTTTGGCTACCTGATTCAATGGAAGGCCCGACACCTATCTCTGCACTAATCCATGCTGCAACCATGGTAACGGCAGGCATTTTTATGGTTGCAAGAATGTCACCCCTGTTTGAGTTATCAGAAACTGCATTAAGTGTCGTACTGGTAATAGGTGCATTGACTGCCTTCTTAATGGGCCTGCTAGGTATTATTCAAAACGACATCAAACGCGTGATTGCTTATTCCACCTTGTCTCAACTAGGTTACATGACGGTTGCGCTAGGTGTGTCAGCATATAGCGCAGGTATTTTTCACTTAATGACACACGCCGCCTTTAAAGCTCTCTTATTCTTAGGTGCGGGTTCAGTTATAATCGCCATGCATCACGAACAGGATATTCGTAAAATGGGTGGCATTAAAAAATATATGCCAATAACCTATTGGTGTATGTTAATCGGTTCTTTGGCATTAATCGGGTTTCCAGGATTCGCAGGTTTTTTCTCCAAAGATGCCATTATAGAAGCCGTAGGACATTCAACCATTCCTGGATCTAGTATTGCCTATTGGTCTGTAGTCCTAGGTGTATTCGTAACCGCATTTTATAGTTTCAGAATGTTTTTTCTGGTTTTCCATGGTAAAGAACGCATGGACAGTCATACCAAAGATCATCTGCATGAATCTCCACTTGTAGTCACTTTACCCCTCATTTTATTGGCCATTCCATCTGTCATACTCGGTGTTATCTATATTGAGCCAATGTTATTCGGTGATTTATTTAAGAATGTCATCATTGTTAAACCTGAACATGATGTGCTGGGTCAAATAGGTGAGCACTATACCGGTGTAATGGGTTTTATTGCGCATGGGGTATTGCAGCCACCCTTTTGGTTAGCTATGGGTGGTTTGGGATTAGCCTGGTATTTTTACCTTAAACGTCCAGATATTCCTGAAATGATAAAGAACAAATTTTCAATTGTGTACAACATACTTGATAAAAAATACGGATTTGATGAGTTCAACGATGTCGTCTTGGCCGCGGGTACCAGGGGATTAGGACGATTTTTACGGGTTAAAAGTGATGAAGGCCTCATCGATGGAGTACTTGTAAATGGTACTGCACGATCTGTTTTGTGGATTTCATCGAAAGTACGCACTATGCAAACGGGATTTTTATATCACTACGCATTTGCAATGTTTTTAGGTGTATTAGTTTTAGTGTTGATATTTGTCTAGTTAACAGTTTGTGTAGAAAATAACAACAAAACAGAAGGGCCCCTATAAAAATAGTGTAATTTTATAGATGCCCTAAGAAATATAACACATTCAGGAAATAGTGATGCTGACGGATTTACCGCTTCTTAGTTTAGTAATATGGACTCCCATTTTGGGTGGAGTAGCCGTATTATTTTTTAGTAAAGACGAGCAGGCCCACATTGCCCGTTGGTTGTCTCTTTTAATTGCCGTCATTACATTTATATTAACTATCCCCTTATATACCGCGTTTGATACGACTACCTACCAAATGCAATTTGTTGAAAAATTAAGCTGGATAAAAAGCTTTAATATCGAATATTCATTAGGTATTGACGGTATATCAATGCCATTGATCTTATTAACAGCGTTTACAACGGTAATCGTGGTTATAGCGGGTTGGGAGGTAATAAAGGATAAAACAGCACAATATATGGCAGCCTTTCTAATGATGAATGGTGCCATGATCGGTGTGTTTGCAGCCGTAGATGCTATTTTGTTCTACGTTTTCTGGGAGGCGATGCTAGTACCAATGTTTTTGATTATTGGTATTTGGGGTGGACCACGACGTATCTACGCCACCATTAAGTTCTTTTTGTACACGTTTATGGGTTCCGTATTCATGTTAGTCGCTTTGATATACATGTATAGCAAACCCGAATCGGCTACTTTTTCCATTCTGGATTTCCATGGTCTAAAATTAACCATCGAAGAACAAGTATTGATCTTTTTTGCCTTTCTTATCGCCTTTGCCGTAAAAGTCCCGATGTGGCCAGTTCATACCTGGTTGCCCGACGCCCATGTCGAGGCCCCTACAGGTGGTTCGGTCATTCTAGCCGCAATAATGTTAAAAATGGGCACTTATGGTTTTATACGGTTTAGTCTACCTATAACACCGGACGCATCAAGCCAACTCGACTGGTTAATGATTCTGTTATCACTAATCGCGGTAGTTTATATTGCTTTTGTCGCACTGGCGCAAAATGATATGAAAAGGCTCATTGCTTATTCGTCAATATCACATATGGGCTTCGTTACCTTGGGCTTTTTTATCGCATTTTCCATAGTTGAAACCACTGGAAATACACAAGGAGCTGGCTTAGGCATCGGTGGCGCACTGGTGCAAATGATTTCACATGGTTTTATTTCCGGTGCAATGTTCTTGTGTGTGGGGGTATTATACGATCGAATGCATAGTCGTGAAATAAGTGCCTATGGTGGTGTGGTAAACACTATGCCAATATTCGCTGCGTTTATGGTGTTTTTTGCCATGGCAAATGCCGGACTACCAGGAACCTCAGGTTTCGTTGGTGAATTCATGGTAATACTAAGTGCTTTTAAGGCTAACTTTTGGATAGCCTTACTGGCTGCAACAACATTAATATTTGGAGCAGCATATACTTTATGGATGGTTAAGCGGGTAGTTTTCGGCGAAGTAAAAAATGATGGTGTGGCTGCCTTAAAAGACGTTAATAACCGAGAATTTTTCATTCTTGGGGTACTAGGCGTCGCAGTGCTAGCACTGGGATTATGGCCAGCTCCTTTATTGGACGTCATGAACGCATCAATAGACCATGTTGTCATGCAAATTACGCAAACAAAGCTATAGAGTCAGATTATGAATTTTGAAATTCCAAACTTCGCACCCGCTGTACCTGAGATTTTTGTACTCAGCATGGCATGCCTCATATTAATCATTGATTTGTTTCTGAACGATAAGAACAGATTTGTGACGTATTTGTTATCTTTGGTGACTCTGGTTGTCGCCGCTATTTTAACGGTGAATCTAAACACAACAGAA
>Ga0316187_10000885_pt1 | contig 24904 bp, 19 predicted proteins | sample CroRivburrow1_MG_FD_204927 | JGI IMG/M metagenome (GOLD analysis project Ga0316187, IMG submission 204927) | Coastal sediment microbial communities from Maine, United States - Cross River worm burrow 1 | ecosystem: Environmental > Aquatic > Marine > Coastal > Sediment | place: USA: Maine...
TAGCCATTCAAACCCTGGTTCAGACTAGTCTGCGTTCCATTATTGGTGAAATGGATCTGGACGATGCCTTATCTTCCCGCGATCTCATAAAAACCAAATTGAAAACACAGATTTCTGATGACATTTCCGATTGGGGTATCACTCTTAAAACCGTGGAAATACAAGATATTAATCCCTCCGGCACCATGCAGCACGCCATGGAAGAACAGGCGGCAGCTGAGCGTGCGCGGCGAGCCACGGTTACTCGTGCTGGCGGCGATAAAGAAGCACAGATCCTCGAGGCAGAAGGCCGACTGGAGGCGTCAAGACGTGACGCGGAAGCCCAAGTAATATTGGCACAAGCTAGCCAAACCGCCATTACAATGGTAACCGAGGCCATTGGCCAAAATGAAATACCGGTGGTCTATCTGTTGGGTGAAAAATACATCAGTGCCCTGCAAGAGCTTTCCAGTTCTGATAACGGCAAGATGGTGATATTACCCGCTGATTTACCCGCCGCTGTAAAAGGGATGATGGGAAGAAATTAGCCATTAGAAAAACCATGAAAATATATTTTTTGAATGATGATATCTGATCCAGACAAGCTAACAAAAAAACACAAAGAACTCGTACACTCAGACATGCTAAAGGTCACGTCGCACGTACAAAGAAATAAAGGCGACTGGATCATTAACACCATCATGGTTGAGGGCTGCGATGCACCATTTCGTTACAAGAGAAAAAGAGCCTACAAAAACATTACAGGCCAACGTGTTAACTTAACCTATTACCCAGACGTTGAAACAGTGGCTGGCCTGGAATTTGAGGTCATGAATGTGGTGCGAATCAAAATTGCATAATTCCTTTAATTGTGGACTCAATTAGGAGAGGCGAAAGCTTTCACCACAAACTGAAGTGTTTGGACTCTAAGTTATTGTTCTGACACATTTGTCTTATAATTAGAAAATATTGCGTAGTATTATGTCGCATAAATATTCAATAAATAAGGAATATATTCTATAAATTTGTGGTTAATAGGGTGCAATGGTTTAATGTATTACAGTTATTCGCGGTAGTATGCGATCATGCGTATAATGTTTATTCACCCACATAAATCTTGGTATTTTGAAAGGAGAAATTATGTCTTATTTTCGAAATTCCTTTCTGCTGCTCGTTTGCCTTGGAATGCTGGCGTGTCAGGACAATAACTCAACTAACCAGCCGCCTAGTGTCAACGCTGGACCAGACACCACTGTATTATTGTCTAACAATACGGTCCAATTAAGTGCTATTGTCTCTGATGACGGTCGAACCAATAGCACTCTAAGTTTGCAATGGCGTTTACTCTCGCCGCAAAATACAAATGTTATTTTTAGTGCTACAGATACCACGACAGTAACCGTTACATTGCCACAAGCCGGTATATATGTCTTTGAAATAATGGCCTCAGATGGAGAGCTAAGCAACTCGGATAGTGTGACCATTACCTTGCTCAATGACACTGAATCTGGTCTCAGTCAACGCCCCGACAATCAGACCTGTATCGCCCCTGCCGATGCGCCAACATTGCCAAGTAGTATTACTCTGGAAAAGGCCTTTCCCAACCTACCGGATATGGGCGCTGTCACAACCCTATTACAGGCACCAGGTGACAATAATGATTTTTACGCCGTAGTACAAAGCGGAGTGGTTAAACGCTTTGCTAACTCTAGCGATGTTTCTCAGAGCTCGGACTTTATCGATATATCGGGGCAAACCAACTCCGTCGGTGAACAAGGGTTACTGGGCATGGCCTTTCATCCTGATTATGCCAATAATAGTCAGATTTATTTGTCTTATACCCGCACCGATACAGTCATTATCAATGGCGATCCTGTGGGCCAGTTGCGATCTTACATTTCCAGATTTACTTTGTCACAAGGAAACTGGCTAGAAACCCCTATCCTTGTCATTGACCAACCTGCTGGAAACCACAATGGTGGGAATATTGCATTTGGCGCCGACAGTTATTTGTATATTGGATTTGGCGATGGCGGCGGTGGCAACGATCAGCTTAATAACCCCATCGGACACGGCCAGGATACTACCACGCTTCTCGGCGCAATGTTACGTATTGACGTTGACGCGGAAACACCTTATGGAATTCCACCGGATAATCCTTTTGCTGACGAACTGCAATGCCTTGCCTTAGACACTAGGAACAACGGCCATAATTGCCCTGAAATATTTGCCTATGGCTTACGCAACCCCTGGCGCTGGAGCTTTGACAGTATGACCAATGCACTGTGGCTGGGTGATGTTGGGCAGTCTGCTCGCGAAGAGATTGATATTATCGAGCTTGGAAATAATTACGGCTGGAGAATTATGGAAGGTGCTATTTGCACTCCTGGTGTTAGTCTACCCAACTGTGATACCACAGGCCTCACACTGCCTGTTATTGACTATATTCGCTATAGTTCTACTCACGCCGTCGTAGGTGGGTATGTATATCGTGGCAACAACAGTGATTTGGAATTTTTAGCTGGCACCTATTTGTATGCAGACACCTATACTGGCGAGATCTGGGGTCTCAGTGATCAAAACCAAGATGGAAATTATACCAACAGCCTTTTGTATGATTTTGGTGGCAATATCTATTCCTTTGCCCAGGACAACCAAGGTGAACTCTACATCTTGTCACCTGCCTTCTCCGCAGGAGTTGGCAATAATATTTACAAGATAGCCGCCGATCTAAGTGGGCCCACAATTTCGTCCATAGCCCCGCTGCTTTCACAAACAGGTTGTGTCGATCAACAAAATCCTACACAAGCGGCCAGCGGTCTAATTCCCTTTGACGTAATTAATCCTTTATGGTCGGATAATGCCCAAAAAAACCGCTATATGGCGCTTCCCAATGATTCTAAAATCGAAGTCGATGCTAACGGTGATTTTATTTTTCCAATTGGTACTGTGTTAGTGAAAGATTTTAGTCTAAACGACAGGATCGTCGAAACCCGATTGCTCATGCGGCACAATGACCGTTGGGGTGGTTACAGTTACGAGTGGCAATATGATCAGCAAGACGCGCCTTCAGACGCGGTACTGTTGACGAGCTCAAAGATAAAATTTATCGAAAATCAAAATTGGTTTTATCCAAAGCGCGGACAATGTTTTGATTGCCACGTCGACCAAAGCAATATTGCTTTGGGTCCTGAGGTGCTACAGCTTAACCATAGCCTTACCTACGCAGGCACTGGTAATTCTGCAAATCAAGTCACTACTTATGAAGCCATTGGTTTAATGAACACTGTGGATCAAAGTTTAAAATCATTAAGCCTTTCCGCATTGGATGACGATAGCGTAAGTTTTGAAACACGCGCAAAGAGCTATCTCCACAGTAACTGCGCCCACTGTCACCAACCTGAAGTCACGCCTATTGTGAACATGGATCTGCGTTTCTTAACCCCGTTACAACAAATGAATGTTTGTAACAGTCGACCGCTTCGCGATGAGCTGGGCCATACCGACCCGTATATTATCGATAGCGCCGGGACCTACACCATGCCCAACTCTATTTTAATTGCGCGTATGGAAACCGCTTTTAGCAGTGGTGTGCGCATGCCGCCCCTGGCCACAGAACAGGTTCACTTACAAGCTTTGGAGGTCTTTAAAAACTGGGTAAACGAATTAGATAGCTGCCCATAATTAAAACTAAATTGTATTTGCTCACCCGGTTGGACCATCGGGATTTTTCGCGGCTAAAGCCGCTCCTACAAATGTGCCAATGTTCTGTAGGAGCGGTATTAACCGCGATCAACCTACTAGGGGGCAGATAGGTAAGAGTAGTTGCATGAAATAAACTCACTTCTGTCCCGTTAAAATGCAATTGATATTGGATATTTTGTAACTTGAATACATCGTTAGACCACAAGATGTGTTGATATGCTTAAAGACCTTACACTACTGCAACCAGCACGCTATTTTCCTATTGACAAGGGAAAATATGCGATTAAACCTGGTCTATTTTCATTAAACTCTGCTTTTGGTAATGGCAGGCTAGATGGCTGCACTTTTCAGGTTGACACGCAAATTGAAGAGTATTTAGCTGAGAAACAAAAATGTCGCATTGAACAATTAGACAAATATTTTCTTACTCGAAATTTGGCGCCAGACACAGCGAGCGTGATTAACAGTTTTATAGTTGACACATTACTTAGTGACCATCCCGATTTGTTTGCATTACAGCATGACAATGACAGTCGTTTTCTGCATTGCAGAATAACCGGAGACGATATCCATACAAGCGATAACAAAACGCACTTAAATAAACAAATTACCTTGCTTGATCACTTGGCCATGCAAATTCAGGAAGATATGGCTATTGTGCAATTAGACCAACACAACAATAACACCCTTAGTGCCTTACATCTTTGTTTTCCAAACTACTGGTCGGGGCAAGAAAAAATCGGACGAGACTTTATTGCGGTTCACAAACCCGTACCCGGTATAGAACGTATTAACCAACGTGCCACTGAACTTCTTCACGCCATGATCAATAAAGGACCGTTTGTACGTTTTGCCTGGGGACTGACCACAGATAAGCGGCTTAATCACCACCCCTCACCACCACCCGGCGTTGATGCACTTGATTGGCAGGGTCGGGCCTTCAATGCCCACAATCCTGAACTTTACATGCGCATTGAACGACAAACCATACATGGATTCCCCAAGCAAAAGGCCGTATTATTTACGATTCGTACTTATTTTCAAGACGTAGTGGTAATAAAACAAAACCAGGAAAAAAGGCAACATCTCATTGGAGCAATATCATCTATGCCTGAAAGCAGTCTTGCTTATAAAGGATTAGTCCAATCTCGCCCTGAAATTCTCAACTGGCTGAATGATCACTAATCGTAAACCCTTAGAAAGTTCGAGCAACCTACAATAGCAGCGACTTGAAAATGGTTCAAACACTGACGGATATATAACCCAGTCCGGCAATAATGTTTAATTGTCAATTTTGCAATCAACTAATTGTTCCAAGATTAGTCCATAAAATGTTCGCTCTCCCGTAAAGCACCACCCTAATTGCGTGCTGCAAGATTCACATAAGGCATTACACCATTGGTAGCCATTAAACCAAGTGTATTCATAGGTAAATTCTCCATTATGTCCGCAGCCCGGAGCACGATGATAACAGCCAAAACGAAATTGAATTCCACCAGGATTACTCTTTAGATGGATGTGTTTTTGCTCAATTTTTGTGGCCTGTGAATAATTGGTAATAGGAAACTGACAAACCGCGCAACACAAACGCCTACTTTGAGATTTTTCAACCCTAGAATCCACTGACACTTTGGTGTCTCTAGCACCTAGGGCTCGTGAGTCAAATAAGAGTGTTGTTGCTGTCATATCCCTTATCCAATGGTAATATCAATATATCCCTATTAAATTAGGGTCACATGATCCTAGATTCATCGGTTGGACGCCATTCAGAGTAGTTCTGAGTGTTCGGTTGGCGTAACAGAAAAATGAGTTAATGGTTCAATCCTCGCTTCAGAGCGCCTACTTTTGGTATCGATTTTTTATGTATAGCCAGGCGGACACTCAGGGCTGCTCTGGATGGCGTAGCGCACTCACCTTTTGAGTAAAGTAGGTGATTAACCTAAATATATATTTATTATACGCATATTATAGTCTCGAAGCGGTCAACTGATTAATTTAGGATCTTGAATTAAAACAACAATGAATGCCTTGAATTGAACGATTACTCGCATATAGTACATTTAAAATTTGAGCACGCAGGTCTTTTTGGCTAATAATTGAACATATGTTCCATTAGAAATTTCTTGATCTAAATACTAAATGCGGAATTTTATTTATTTCAATCGTATAAAGTCGTTGATTGTGTTCAGGTATTACCGCAAACTACCGCTATAGTTTAATCAATAGTAAGGAAAATCTTTTTAACCAATGACATGCTAAAAAACCCAATGAATCAATTACGTTTGTTGTTATCTATGGTCTGGCTTTTGGCGCTAAACCCAGCATTTGCCAATGAACCTTATATGGAATTTCAATTTTCCTATCTCATTGCAGAAGTGGGTGACGAGGAGTTACACCCAAACATGCTTAGCGCTAACTTTGGCTACCCAGTATTCAAATATATGGGCGTAGAAATTGTTTTGGGTGCTGGATTAAGCGATGATGAACTTAAAGTCAAAACCCTGGTGGGTGCATATATCAGTGCAAGTCTGCCCTTAACCTATAATTTCGATATTTTCGGCAGAGCAGGCTTTAGCAGCGTCTCCTGGGAATATCTAACGGCAGGATCAGATATGGGAGCAAGCTTTGGGCTTGGCCTTGGATTACTCGTAAGCGAAAACAGTTCCCTAACCCTAGAGTATCGTACCTTACCAAAACTAAATGACGGCGAAATCCCTCTTAACGCTATAATGTTTGGCTGGAAATATAAATAAGGCGCAAAATACCACGATTTTGTGTTTTATGTGTACTGACTATCCTTGACCACTAAGCATACCAAGAATTTTTCGAATACTGTATTTATCGTCCGTGCATTGATAAACTGGTATTGATTTTATTTTAATTTTCGCAAATGTATGACGCAGGATTAGTGATGACTCATTACAGAATACGATATGGAATATTCCTTTTAACCCTGAGCTTGATTATCATGCAGCATGCATCCGCTGAAGATAAAGGGCAAGCACCCTTCATGGAAGGCAGCCTGGGTTTTTTCACCACCCAAAGTGAATCCTCGGACGCACAATATAACAGCTCCGGCATAGCGACTACTGCGTTTATCTATAGACTGGGAGTGCCCATCTTAAACTATTATGCCGTAGAATTTGTGCTGGGTACCGGCATAACGGGTGAGGACTCACCCATGGGTGAAATGGGTATAAATTCTCTTTTGGGCGCGGATTTTAAGGCCTCATACCCATTTGGCAAGGGATTTGAAGGTTTCGTACGGGGAGGTCTTGCAAGAATGGCCATAGATCTTACCGATATCACTATTCCAAATACGAACAGCAGAAGAGATATTTATAACGGCTTCGGTGTAACTGTTGGTATAGGAGGTGTTTACGATATGGGGAAATACGGTAGAATATTTCTCGAATATCAACGAATGCCTGATGTTGATCTAGATATAGACTGGACCATTGTCGATGATACCAATCCAGAAGCACCGGTTACTACCACAGGAACCGTAAACATCGGTACGCAAACATCAGGCGTTGCCTTAGGATACCAGTTTTTTATTCGAAATTAGGTCAGCCAATCTCAGTAATTTCAAAATAACGCACGATAAATTTTAGAACGTTTAGACACCCAAAGTTTACGAAGAAGTTTGGATTGTATTTATTCTAATCTTTGCTTTATCTGCTATTTGAGAAATAAGATTATCGACACCTAGATAAAATTTATCCAAAATTTCGATAGTGTTTTCTTTGGTATTAATATTATAAATCCATTTATTTGAAATCGGATTTATACCTAAGCCAAAAATTAGCTGTTTCGGTTGTCTAATTTTCGTAATAGAAGTAATGTGTCTATAAGGAAAATTTCTACCACTAATCTTTAAGTACGTCTCATGCAATTCAAGATTTACATTACCTGTTTGCCAAACCATTACGGCTAAAAATACGGTAAATAGAAACACAGGTATGCCGACTAATATATCGCCACCGTAAAATAATAATAGCGAAAAACCAAAATAAATAACGGCAAACACAAAATACGCTATCTTTACCCAAAATTTGGAAATTGTTTTCAATTTATGCAACATAACTCAATTGCCCCATCTTATTGTTATTAAAATTATTTTAAAGATATTAGGTGTCAAGCTCGCTTTAATCAATCTAGCTTAGCATTATTTAGCGCAAAATACTGCATCCAGACGCGTAATGATAACTATTATCAATTAGTACATCACATCATAAAACCACGATCCAATTGATAATAAAATGCCTACGATGCATTGCCTACCATCGCGCAAGCATCACGCCAATACCAATACGGGTAATTGATTGGTTATAATCAATAAGACTTTCTCCATAGCCGACCCACAAGCGTAATTGATAGTACAAATCACGAGAATAGGCTGGAATATTATAGTCAAAGCTAAATGCGCCATTACCTTCTTTTATATTTCCCCTTACCATCATACTCATTATCTGATTTCTAAAAAGAATGCGTTTGTACCGTATTTCCCCATAACCGTAATAGTCTGTTATGTCTGGATTATCATCACCAGAAGTATCTAAGGAAGATGTTTTTTCTTCCTCAGGAAAGCGATACCATAATTTTATATGGAATAAACTTTTATCCATGGGTTTATAAGCGGCCACATAGAACCGATTCCAGCTACGTGACAAAGGCACCGATCTACCATTTGACTCGTGCTCCAATCCAATATCTGTACCCCAACCGGCCAGTGGAATTTTTTCCGGGCTGAGACGATAGAATATCTCAGGATTGTAATTGGATTCCCTAAACGGTGAGGAGGCTTCTGTATTATAGGCTTGCCAGAAGGATATTTGTTTATAACCAAGATACAATGGAATATTAGCTAACTGTACTTTAAAACTAAATTGAAAAATGATTTCGGTTTCTTTTCCGTTATATTCTTCACTATAGGTAAACGGTAAAAAATAATTTTCTTTATTCAGGGAAATCCCCTCATCGGCACGCACCAGACCCAACACATCAGACTTAGCATTTCTGGTGTTTGCCTTCGAATCTGGTAATGAGGCACTGTCATCCACACTAACATCCGCCAGCACATCGAAATTGCTGTTAACTAATAAAATCGCAATAACAGATAACACATAAGAAAATTTCGACACGTAAGACTCCATTTATTTTTGTTGTTTTTAGCGCGAACCATTGTATGGTTTTGGGATAATAACCCGTTTTTCAAATTTCCAACTCGTACTGTAAAAGGATTCAATAGAATCTTTGACAATCTGCGCCTTAAAGGCATTATCAATCTTAAGCCAACGATCGCGCAGGGTTTTATTTACGCCTGCTTCGATTAATGATTCTTCTAATATACGCTGACGAATATCAAACAGCTCTTGATTTATATACATTGCCCTGTGGGCCATTTTTGGCGCTTTACCCATGTAGACAACAGGGCCCCCCATTTTTTCAGCCATAAATAAAGTTTGTCGGTTTTCAATGGCTTCCTGATTATGCCCAACAAAAAACTCCTTTAACCACTCGTAAGCATACACCTTGTCATAAAATATTTTATGCACTTTTTGCAAAGTGGGTAAGCCACCCACTTCATCAAACAAGGTTTTTTTCTTTGCGTTCATAGTCACCTGGCCAGCCCTTGTATAACCATTACCTTTTAGTGATATTATACACCCTGATTTCTCAAGCTTACATTCATTAAAACTATGTTAAATTATGGGTTACACAATAAAATCGTACAAAACTTAAAGGCGGCATACTGCTCATGAGTTGGGAAGCGTGGACCACAATAGCGGTCGTAGTTCTTTGTTTTGGCTTATTAGCCAGAGATCGAGCACCTCCGGATATAGTCATGACGGGTGGGCTGACCCTATTATTGCTGCTTGGCATTATTTCTCCTCAGCAGGCCTTGGCGGGTCTTGGCAACGAGGGTGTCATTACCATCGCAGTATTATACATCGTCGTCACTGGCATTCGAGAAACCGGTGGCATTGGCTGGATAGTGCAATCCGTATTAGGACGACCGAAATCCGTTTCGAATGCCCAACTTCGTATTATGGCGCCAGTAGCCGTCCTAAGTGCCTTTCTTAACAACACACCAGTGGTAGCCATGTTTATTCCGGCAATTGATGATTGGGCCAGACGTTACCGACTATCGGTCTCAAAGCTTATGATCCCACTCAGTTATGCCGCCATTATCGGGGGTATGTGTACCCTCATCGGAACGAGCACCAATTTGATTGTCAATGGCATGTTGATCAACGAGCCGGGACTACCAAAACTTGGGTTATTTGATATCGCCTGGATTGGATTACCTGCACTTGGCGTGGTATTTCTTTATGTGATGTTAACCAGTAAATGGCTTCTACCGCAACGCAAGCCAGTAATCAGCCAATTCGAAAATCCACGAGAATACACTATCGAAATGTTGGTGGAGGCTAATAGTCCCTTGATTGGGACGAGTATAGAGGAAGCCGGTCTGCGACAACTACCCGGTATGTTTCTAATAGAAATTGAACGGGAGGGTCGGATAATCCCCGCAATTGCACCCGCTGAATTATTGCAAACCAATGACAGATTACTATTTGCCGGTATCGTCGAATCAATAATTGATCTACAAAAGATTAGAGGGCTTATTCCCGCGACCAAACAGATTTTCAAGATTCATACACCTCGGGAAGAACGCTTACTTATTGAAGCCGTTGTATCCAATACCTGCCCTATTGTTGGAAAAAAGATTCGCGAAAGTAACTTTCGCAATTTATATAACGCCGCCATTATCGGTGTTGCGCGTAACGGTGAACGCCTAAAAGGAAAAATCGGTAATATTGTGCCACGCGCCGGGGATACTTTGTTATTGGCCGCCCACCCATCATTCGAAGCACAACAACGCCATTCCAGGGATTTTTTCCTGGTAAGCGCTTTGCAACACACCGAACCCACGCAACATAAACGAGCCTCTATAGCAGTACTAATACTTGTGGGCATGGTAATTTTGGTCGCAACCGGACTTTTAAGCATGCTTAAGGCCGGCATGTTAGCCGCAGGCTTAATGATTATTACACGTTGCACGCGCGGACGTATCGCCCGCCGTGCCGTAAATTGGCAGGTAATTATTGTCATTGCGGCTTCGCTAGGTATTGGTTCTGCGCTGCAATCTACTGGTGCCGCTGGTGCCATCGCACAAAACTTAATGTCGTTATCCGGTAACAATCCATGGTCGGCCTTAATCCTAGTATTTGTCACTACGGCACTAATTACCGCCGTGGCAACCAACAATGTCGCAGCAGTAATGATGTTCCCCATCGCCTTAGCGGTAGCCAGCGATCTCAATGTAAACTTTATGCCCTACGCCATCACCATAATGATGGCGGCATCAGCAAGCTTTGCCACGCCCATTGGTTATCAAACGAACCTAATGGTATTGGGCGCTGGTGGCTATCGTTTTGCGGATTATTTGCGTATGGGCATCCCCCTTACGATTCTTATTGGGGCTGTAACCATTGTGCTCGCACCTAGGATATGGCCATTTTGATGACTACGAACCGTTAATTTGAATTTTGTCTGACTCGAGTCCAGGCTTTCTCACAACTAAAATCTTTAACTGAGCCAAAGTAACCATAGCCATCGCGATAATTGCGCTTAACCTCATACATTGCTTGGTCGGCATTGGCAATGAGTTCTCGTTCGCTTAGTCCATCATCGGGATACAGAGATATTCCGATACTGGCACTAATGTACAACTCCATACCGTTGAATGGAATCGCTTGTCGCAAAGAGTGAAGAATACGTTCAGCTACAGATTCAATATCTTTCGGTGAGCTTAACTCAGCAAGTATGATAACAAACTCGTCACCACCGACCCTAGCTACTGTGTCCACTTCCCGCAATTCTTTTAACAGACGCCGCGACACTTCTAACAGAACTTCATCTCCTGCGTGGTGGCCATGAATATCATTTATGGGCTTGAATTTATCCAGATCAATAAACAATAGAGCCAGTCTATTGTTACTACGACGCGCACGCGCTAAATCCTGCTGTAATCGTTCGTCAAAGGATAAACGATTTGCCAATCCGGTCAGTGGATCTTGGTGGGCTCGACGATGCATTTCCTCTTCCGTGAGCTTTTTACCTGTAATATCGGAAAATACAGCAATATTGTTGGCAACCCTGCCTTTCTCGTCCTTGATTACATAGATTCGCAACCACTCAACAATAAGCGTACCGTCTTTACGCCGGTTAGTGATTTCTCCCTCCCACGCACCATTGCTATTAAGCTCAGACCACATTGTTTCATAGAATGCTTTGTCCTGACGGCCAGAACTCAGTATACGAGGGGTCTGGCCGATAACATCATCCGAAGAATAGTGGGTAATCTCCTGAAAAGCGTCATTGACTTCAATGATATAACCCTTTTCATCCGTAATCATCACCCCTTCCGTTGTATTGGCGTACAGCATGGCGTGCAATTCCAGTTGGCTCTGAAAGCTCTCACGTTGCGAACGGAGCCTAGCCAATAAGGCGATGGTAAGCATACCCAAAAGCAAGGCCAAACTAAAGGTAAAGGCCAGCTTTCCCAGCACTCGCTCTATGATACGCCCATGTATGCTCTCCATAGTGACATCTGATTTTATTATCCAGAAGTACTCGTCGGGATTACTGTGTCTATGACCAACATGTTTAGTATCGAACACCCGATCGGAATACTCATACACCAACTTCAAGGGGTAAAGGGAAGAATAGGTAAACAAACCCCTTTCATTTATAAATTGACCTTTACGATTAGCAACAAACTCCTGCCATTCATCGGGGTGTACCTTGTAGTACGCCAAACTCGTATCCAACATAAAGCCCCATTCGCGCTCCCTGTGATGAGAGCGCAACCAGTAACCTTGCGAATTTAAAAGAGCAACGTGCCCACCGCTACCAACCAGCATTTCGTCAAAATGTTGTAATAACTGCTCTGCCATGTAATTTAGAACGATAACACCCAGATTATTGCCATCTTTATCAACAACTGGTGTGGCAAATCGTAATACTGGATTATAGGGTTTCTCGATTTCGCCGTGCTCCATGTTAAGATCCATGGGAGAGATGTAGAGTTCTCCGGCGCCTAAACCAATGGTATCTTGAAAGTAATAACGCTTACTTTTATCCTGTAATATATTCTGATCAATAACATGGGCCTCACCCTGCTTATATTCCACGCGTAACCGCTCTTGGCCGGTTTTATCGAGAATTCGAACCATGCTATAGAGTCGTTTTTGCTGTGCAAACGCTTGAAAACTTGAGCTAAGCTGCTGATAGAGTGCGGCCTCTTCTCCCTTTAAATAGTTTACTATTGTGGTATCACCCGCTAACAGAGTAAGGTCGGGTAAAACTCTCACAAGATCTCTCTCAATGGATATCTTAGCCAGCTCTATTTGTACTTTTTCATTGGTCTTATGTAATTCAATATCCTGCTCATGTTCAATCCACAGATAAATGCCGGCGATTATTAGCAATACGATAGCGTAAAGTAAAAAATAACCTATATAGGTCTTATGTATGCGCTCAATAACCATTTGAATCGGTTTAAATTACCCGTCACTCTAAATATGGCAATAGATAAGATGTTGTCTATTGCATGCAATTCAACTACATTATTACTAATAATAGCGGTTGCCAATGACAAATATTTAACGGGATTAGGAAAAAACTCTTAATTTACAATAAACTGGTCCAAATTCTGGAAAAATAGTTACCTCTACACAAACGTCGCACTTTATCCCCAGTATCTGGGTAATATTTCACAATATTTATTCAAAAACTCGGCGCAGCCGCCGCTATTATCTCTATTATGAGCACACCAATAATTATTTGTGATGATTCCAAGTTCGCCCAAAAACAAATGGCGCGGGCACTGCCGGACTGGTGGGATGTTGAAATCACATATACCAATCATGGCGAAGAAGGCCTTCAAGCCCTTCGAGAGTCCAAGGGTGAAATCCTATTTCTGGATTTAACCATGCCCATATTAGATGGTTTTCAAGTATTGAAAGCCATCTTAGACGAAAAGATTAAGACCAAGGTCATTGTTGTTTCGGGAGATATTCAGCCGGAAGCGCATAAGCGGGTAATGGCCTTAGGTGCACTAGCATTTATCAAAAAACCCATAGATAAAGAAGAATTAATAGATGTATTAAATCAACTGGGAATTTGCGGAAAAACCACTGAGCCCGAAGCTCCATCCGACCTTGAAATCGATTTAAAAGATGGCTACCGCGAGGTTGCCAATGTGGCGACAGGGCGCGCCGTCGACTTATTGGCTCGATTTTTAGATGCCTTTATAAATATGCCTATCCCAACGGTCAACATCATTGAAGTCACTGAACTGCACATGATGCTCCAGTCGGTAAGTAAAAGGGATTCTGTTTCAGCGGTTTGTCAGGGATTTATTGGATCAGGCATTGCCGGTGAAGCATTGTTGATTTTCAACGAGTCCAGCTTCGCAGATATTGCCGAGCTAATGAAGTTCGAGGGTGAAATCGACGACAGCGTACAACTTGAATTGTTAATGGATATTTCCAGTATTTTTATCGGCGCGTTTCTCAAGAGTATTGCTGAACAATTGGATATTAATTTCAGCCAAAGTCACCCCATAGTCATCGGTCAACACGTCGAGGTGGATGACCTGGTTAAACGGAATACCTCAACATGGAAAAAAACACTTGCCATTGAGTTGGGTTATAGTGTCGAAAATCGAAACATCAATTGTGAGCTCTTGTTGCTTTTCACCGAAGACTCACTCGATCGATTTTCTGAACTCGTGTCTTATCTATAGGAATGTATCATGAATAGAGCCAGCGACTTAGGTGAACTCCACTGGATGATGGGAATGTTGCACTCCATCAACGCCGGCCTAATAGTCATCGACCAGGAATACAAAATACATGTTTGGAACGAATTCATGGCCAACCAAAGTGCGATGATGTCCGAACAGGTCATGGGCAAAAGTATTCTTGATTTGTTCAACGACCTACCGGAAGAGTGGTTCAAACGAAAGATCAATTCAGTATTTTTGTTAGGAACCCGCGCCTTTACTACCTGGGAACAACGTAACTATTTATTTAGATTCAAAAATTACCGGCCCATTACAGGTATGTCGGAATTCATGTATCAAAATATTACCTTTCTTCCGCTCACATCTGTTGATGGTTCTGTGCAACACGTTGGCATCATCGTATACGATGTCACAGATGTTGCGGTAAACAAGCAGGAATTGGAATCCGCTAATACCGTACTGGAATCTTTAAGTCGAACCGATCGCTTAACAGAATTGAATAACCGCGGTTATTGGGAAGAATGCCTGGAAAATGAATTCAATCGTTATAAGCGTACCCAACAGACAGCGACTGTCATAATGTTCGATATTGACCATTTTAAGAAGGTCAATGATACCTACGGGCACCAAGCCGGCGACGAGGTGATTCGTCAAACCTCAAAGATTTTGAAACGCTCCATCAGGCTGACCGATATAGCAGGTCGTTACGGCGGCGAAGAATTTGGTATTATTCTAGTCAACACACCGGAAGATAAAGCCTTTATTCTTGCCGATCGTTTGCGTAAGCGAATTGAAGCACTGACGGTTACACACGAAGGCGTTAAGATTAAATATACCGTTAGCTTGGGCATAGCAGAATTGAAGGAAGACATACCGGACTACAAAAGCTGGCTAGAATGCTCAGATAAAGCCTTGTACCAATCCAAAGAAGGTGGAAGAAATCTTTCGACAATATTTATGCACAAAGCTTCTTAAACTAGTAATAAAAAGCGCCTATCACCCCTGTAAATGATTTAGTTCACATATTTACATTCAACTCCTGATTTTCACATATCAGACGCAATCTCCCAAAAACTAGCTTATAATCTGTAGATGGGGAAAATTGAAAAACAATTATTCAATGACTTGAAACAAGAAGACGATGTGGGCCTGGTAATCCGCGGACATCTTCACATAGAACATCAACTAACAGAATATATCTCAAAAATACTACCCTATCCGGAAAAATGTGATTGGGAAAAAGTTGGCTATAGCGGTAAAGTGGAATTGGCACTTTCTTGCGGCCTACCAAGCAATATTAGACCCATCTTAGAAAAACTTGGTGAGCTTAGAAACGATTTCACCAGTAATCTGGATGCTATGATAGAGCCAAATTGGGTTCTTGATACATACAGTAGCCTACCCAAGCACTTGAAATCTGGATTAGAAAAGTCGTATAAGACAATGGATTTGGATTTACAGAATAAGACTTCAAAACTAAATACAAAGGACTTATTGGTACTGATCTTTATTAGTGTTTGCCGGGCAATAACCCCAGAAAATAAAGCACCTAGCAGAACCCAAGCTCGCCAGAGAGCAACCCCCGTAACAACAGCAAAAAAACAAAAAGCTAAACCCAAAATAAGCCCACCAAGAACAATTCGCTAAAATCCCACTTTCTAATTAATTATTTCCATTACCCCACTTTGAGCTAAACTTAATTAAGAGCATTAATCTTAGATCCACACCCAACAAATTGATTACGGGCAATGTCATGATGGCAGGTAAACAATTCGTAGCATTAGTCTCGAAATTGCCAACGAAATACTTACCGTTGACTGCGTTTTTTGTTAGCTTTTTACTAGCCATTACTCCAACACAGGGTGAAGAGTTTTCTGAACAGGCTTTCACCAAGGCTAGAGTATCAATGGTGGAAACCATTGCAGAGGAGGTGAGACTCACCCAACTCTATTTAAACAAAGATGCACTTGATATTCCCGTATTGAACGTGCTGCGCAAAGTTCCTAGACACCATTTTGTGCCACAAGATCTATGGTCCCACGCCTATGAAAACCGTCCCTTACCTATAGGTTTTGGTCAGACCATTTCCCAACCCTACATCGTCGCCATAATGACCGATCTGATAAAAATAAAAAAGAATCATCGTGTACTCGAGATAGGTACAGGTTCAGGTTATCAAGCAGCTATTCTTGCGGAATTGGCTAAGGAGGTTTATAGCATCGAAATTATAGAAGCCTTAGGTCAGCAGGCAAAGTCGCGTTTGGCATCACTCGATTACCATAATGTCGAAGTACGGATTGCCGATGGATACTATGGCTGGGAGGAAAAAGCCCCTTTCGATGCAATAATTGTAACTGCCGTAGCCAGCCATGTACCACCCGCATTAATCAAGCAATTAAAACCCAATGGATTAATGATAATGCCACTCGGCAGCCGGTTTATGACCCAACAATTGGTAGTAATCACCAAATCAAGTGATGGAAATTTAAGCACCCGGCAAATCTTACCGGTAAGGTTCGTACCTTTAACTGGCGGTCATTAAATTCGTGGAAGCAAAACCACCCTACTATTCAGTTTTCTGTATTTCCGCTGCTGCATTAGCCTATGAGATTTTATTAATACGTCTCTTTTCAATAATACAATGGCATCATTACGCGCAGCTAATTATTAGTTTAGCCTTATTGGGATACGGCGTAAGTGGAACCTTTTTAAGCTTTATAGCAGCCAAACCTTGGCTAAATCGTTCCTGGTTTTATATGAGTAATCTTGTATTATTTTCGCTATCCGCTGTAATTTGCTTTTTACTAGCGCAAAACCTAGCTTTTAGCCCGGAAGAGCTCATTTGGGACAACTGGCAACCCTTTTTATTACTCACACTATATCTTGTGCTATCCATACCCTTCTTTTTTGCTGCAAACGCTATAGGCATTACATTTGTATTACATGGCGAACGCGCGCCACATATTTATGCGGCGGATCTACTCGGGGCCAGTCTTGGTAGTGTTTTAATATTAATTATATTATGGTCCACATTTCCGAATCAGGCCCTCTATTTGATTAGCGCTTTGGGTCTGTGTGCCTTATTGATAGCCATGCTAGAGCTATCGGTCGAATGGCCAGCAAAGCTATTGGTTCTAACAGCCATAAGCGCATGTGTGTTACTGATGAATTACAGCTCTATCCCGCTAGTCATGTCACCCTATAAAGATCTTACTCAGACATTACGTATCAGTGATGCAAAAATTATCAGCAAACACACAAGCCCATTGGGTTTGATCCAAGTGGTAGAAAACAACGTTGTTCCATTCAGGCACGCACCTGGCCTAAGTATGCTTGCTAATAGTCTTCCACCCAAACAACTGGCAATGTTTATCGATGGCGGATCAATGACGGCTATCGACCAACATACACCGAAAATTGACAACAACGCCTATCTCGCCCACATAAGTTCCGCGTTACCCTACCATCTGGGCGAAAACAAGCGTGCACTTATAGTGGGTGTCGGCGGTGGATCGGCCATTTTACAAGCACAACACCATAAACTGAATACTGTAGACGCGGTAGAAAGCAACAATCAAATTATTGACCTACTAAAAAATGAATTTATGCAGTTTAACGGCAACGCCTTCAACCAACAAAACATACATTTCTACAACGATGAAATTCGCGGATATATTAGTCAGCCACATTTGCCATACGATGTCATTCAGATTTCCGCTTTAAATTCCTTTGGCGCTTCATCGGCAGGATTGTATGCTTTAAGTGAGGGTTACAACTTTACAATCGAAGCATTTAGTGATTATTTAAATTTGCTATCGCCTAATGGTAAATTGGCCATTACCTTATGGAACGAATTACCGCCTAAAAAGACCTTAAAACTGGTAGCCACCGCCATTGCGGCTCTGAAAAACTCGGGTGAAACACCAGCACAAAATCACTTGGCCCTCATTAGAAACTGGCAGACGTCTACCCTTATCGTAAAAAAAAGTCCAATTAGCAATGTCGACATAAATGCCATAAAGCAGTTTTGCAAGCTTGGATTATTTGATACAGCTTATTACCCAGGTATGCCGACACATGAGACCAACCGCTACAATATTTTACACCAAGCCTATTATTATGACGCCGTAAAAGCGCTGTTAAGTGATAACAGTAATGCTTTTATAAAAAACTATAAATACAATATTCAACCAGCGACAGATGACAAACCGTTTGCCGATCATTTTTTTAAGTGGTCTGCATTTCCGGAACTGTTAGATTTATTAGGCAAAGGTGGCATGCCATTAATCCAGTGGGGGTATATATTACTCTTATTTACTTTAGTCCAAGCGCTAATATTAGGGATTATCTTGATCATTTTACCTTTATGGTTTAAACGGTTTAATAGCACCCCTAAAAAACATAGCACGCTCGTTGCAAATTATTTAGCGTATTTTGTATGTTTGGGTTTGGCATTTTTATTTATAGAAATTGTTTTTATACAAAAATTTATATTATTTTTATCGTACCCAGTATATTCCTCGGCCGCAGTGTTGTTGGCTTTTTTGCTATTTGCCGGCTTGGGGAGCATGGCATCCCAGTCTTTACTTAGTCGATTCGGTTATAACAAGGTCTTAAATTATGCTGTATTTTCAATTGCCATATTGTCGCTGATAACCATAGTTACTTTCGATTTTATATTTACACTACTCGCCGCCGCACCATCGCCTGTAAAATTCGGCATTAGTGTTCTTATAATCGCCCCACTGGCCTATTGTATGGGAATGCCATTTCCTATAGGGCTAAAAAGGCTAAAGGAAGTTTTACCAAGCCTTGTACCCTGGATATGGGGTGCAAATGGTTTTGCATCCGTGCTTAGCGCAATTCTGGCTTCAATACTCGCTATTCATTTTGGATTTACCAGCGTCATTATATTTGCAATTTGCATATATGTTATTGCCGCTATTATTTTTACCCGAAAACTGTGCACTGCGAATACACTATAGTTTTCTTTTTTTGTCTAAATGATACGTCAGAGCCAAAGCAATACAATGACTCAATGCTTGCACAGGAACTTGATGCTCTACATTGAATATAATGCTCCTGTTACCTTCAAACCTAAATTCATTTGCATATATTTCTTTGAACGTATCCACCAAAGTCGTTTGGCAATGGAAATACATGGCATATTGTCCTTCTTTTGATTTTACCTGATCTATCCTGATGGTACTTCCACTTTTAGGCCTTACTGTAAGGTAACTGGGGTGCCCCCATTTAAGGGTTTCTTCTACCTGACCAACGCCTTCTGTTTCAGCCGCCACATCAAATATCAGTTGGCGTAGAAACAGCAACTTCTGCTTCACAGGGTTTGGATATGATTCGAAAACAGCCGCTACGTCCGAGTCAGCAAATTTGCCAGGTGAAATACTCAATTCATCTCCTTTCTTAGAAATAAAAAATTAGAAATTAAAAATTACGTGCCTAATTATATTCTTGATTTAATCTATCACGCAAAAGTGGCCGAACATCCTGTGCGCCTTCTCTCTGCTATCCGTTTGTATTTTCTAGCTTAATTAGATCTACTTGAGAACGACTATACCACCACAAAATGTGCATTTAATATCTCTTTATCCTTTTGGATATTCTTATTAAATTTCGGTATGATAGCTTAAACAAAATGTATAATGATATTCATATCATCGACTACTACTCCTTGCGCAGCCTAGGTAAAGTAAAGACATGCGTACCATAAAACACTTTCTTCGGTCTACATTCTTCTTTACAGCGTTACTCATTCTATTGTTATACGCGTGCAGCAGTGAAAACAGCGATGTACAAAGTGACTCTGGACCAGCGCTGCCGCCGACGGTCAACATTACAAACACAAGTGTCATTGAAGGTAACACCGGAGAATCAGAACTTGTATTTGGCGTACAGCTAAGCCACATATCCACTCATAATGTCACTGTTAAGTATGTTACAGAGAACGACCTCGCGGATTCTGCTTCTGATTTCATATTTGCGGAAAATACACTATTAATCAAGGCCGGCAGTCTTTCTGGTACAGTACCTATTAAAGTAATCGGAGATGAAGAACCCGAACCAAACGAGACCATGACCCTAATCCTGAGTAGTGCCACGGGCGCAAACTTGGGCAATGCTGTTGCTACAGGTACCATTATCGATGATGATGTACGAATATTGAGTGTTGCCAATACCCGTGTTCTGGAAGGTGATAGCGGCACAAGTGAGCTTTTGTTTGTTGCCAAACTGGATCAGGTAACTACTACAGATGTCACTGTGGATTACGTTACTAACAGTGGCACGGCAACCACTGAAGATAATGATTTTGTCAGCACCAACGGAACATTAACCATTTTAGCCGGTAAGCTTTCGAATACGATTGCAGTGACCATAAACGGTGATCTCGTCGATGAGGGCGACGAAACATTTACCCTTGAGCTCAGCACGGTTTCCAATAATGTCATACTTTCCGAGTCAAGCGCCATCGCCACCATTGCCGGCGACGATAGACTCTTAACTGAAATCAATCTTCCACAAACTGGTCAACAAAACTGTTTTGATTCACAAGGCATTATTATCCCCTGCGCGGCAACTGGCCACGACGGTGATACGCAAATTGGTATTAAGTGGCCAGATCCACGATTTAGTAGCAATGGGAATGGCACGATTACAGATAATTTGACCAATCTTATTTGGCCACAAGACTGGAACACATCAGCTGCGCACCTGGTCACCTGGCAAGCCGCTCTGGACCATGTAAACTCGCTCAACGCAGTGTCACATCTTGGCTTTAGTGATTGGCGCTTACCCAATCGCAATGAACTTAAAAGTCTACTGCACTATGGTGTTACGGAAAATCGGCTGTGGTTAACCGACCCCGCACAGGGATTTAGCAATGTTGACGACCAAAGTTATTGGTCCTCTACCACTTATGAACATATCACAGGTAGTGCGGAACTAGCCTGGGTTATTGTTATGAATGCAGATGCTAACTATATTGGATCCGCCAATAAATCCGACACGGCTGGTTTAGCCGCTATCCCAGTACGAGGCGGATCGGATTATGCGCTTGCGCCTGTCGCTAAGACTGGTCAGGTCTTGTGCTACGATACAGCAGGTTTGGATGTTGAATGTACTGGCACAGGCCAGGATGGGGATCTACAGCTGGGCTATTTTTGGCCAACTCCACGATTCACCAGTAATGGTGATGGTGATGGTACAATTATGGACAATTCCACACAGTTCACTTGGGCCGCTGAACCTATAGGCTCAGGATTAAACTGGCAGCAAGCGCTTGACCGTATTAGCGATCTCAACTCCCAAAATTATCTTGGTTATAATGACTGGCGCATGCCCAACGTCAACGAAATCGATAGTCTAATTAATGCTGATTTGCCAACTGTTACTTGGCTTGAAAGTTTTGGTTTTACTGGTTTACAAAATATCAATGTGTGGACTTCAACAACCTACCGATGTGTCAACGCCAATTTTTGTCGCCCGACACAAGCACTGGCATTTGCAACGAGTGCTACTCCTTGGAGAGCCTTAAGTAAAACTACCACAAATATATATAATTATGTTTGGCCTGTTCGTGGTTCTAATGCCACTCAAAACCTGCCTGAGATTAATATAGCTGATGTAAGCATAGTTGAAGGTAACGAGGGTAATTCGGATCTCATTTTTACGCTTAGCCTAAGCACCAAATCTACTATGGATGTTACGTTAAGCTACACAAGTAGTGATGGCAGCGCCACCGTGGATGAAGATTACATAGCCACTAGTGGCGTGCTTACCATACCAGCTGATAGCCTATCCAATACTGTTTCAATAAGCATTGTTGGTGATACATTAATCGAATCTAACGAAACAATTTTGCTCACCTTAAGTGATGTTACAGGCGCTTTGTTAGTTGATTCAAATGCCTTCGGTATGATTATTGATGATGAGCAAATTAATCCCATTCATCTACCCAAAACCAGCCAAAAAGATTGTTTTGATACTTATGCCAACGTGATCCCTTGTGCGGGAACCGGTCAAGATGGTGATCTTCAGTCTGGAGTCGCCTGGCCCAATCCCAGGTTTGTCGCACAAGACAATGGCACTATTAACGACCAATTAACAGGACTCTTTTGGTCGACAAATGCGAATGTAATGATGGCACGTGATCCTGATTTTGATATTAGCCTTAATCCCGAGACTAACACTAGTAATGATGGCCTGGTAGACTGGCGCACGGCTATGGATTATATCGCTAAATTAAACACCGAATTATATCTTGGTTTTAGTGATTGGCGATTACCCAATCGAAACGAACTAAACAGCCTGTTTAATTTTGCTCAACCCAATAGCGTACCATTTTTACAAAGTCCGTTAACGGGATTTACCGATTTCAATCCCAAAGGTTATTGGACCTCTACACAAGATGCATTCAACATCAAATTTACCTGGTATCTTGATTTCAAGACAGGAGATGAAGGTTTTGGCCCCTTTAGGGCGGTCCTTCCGGTGCGCAGCAGTCAATCTATTGCACCTGCTACGCTGGCAAAAACCGGTCAAACACAGTGTTTTAATGATGAAGGGTTTGAATTCAACTGTAGCGGTACCGGTCAGGACGGAGAAATACAAGCCGGTAGCCCTTGGCCATCCCAGCGTTTTACTAATAACAATGATGGCACGGTTATGGATAATCTAACCGGCTTAATGTGGGCCGCTGACGGCAATATCATGTCTACTCGTGATGTAGCTTATGACAGTGACGAAACCAAAGATGGGGCGGTTTCCTGGCAAGAGGCACTTGACTATATTGCCAAACTTAACGCTGAATATTACTTAGGTTATAACGACTGGCGATTACCCAATATTATTGAAGCGCAATCGCGTATGTTTAATCAAGGTTTAGCCAGAAACTGGCTATTGCCTAATGGTTTTACCAATTTCGATTTCAAATACTGGACTTCATCCACTTATATCGATATGGCCCATCAGGCTTGGATGTTTGACAAATTCCAGCGTGATAAAGCCATCAAATCCGCCACTTTTTATGTATGGCCAATACGAGGCGGGGGGCTGTAGAACGTTGAATCTTGTTACACCAATTTAGTAACGCCCACCAGATTTGTGAATATAGTTAGACAATTCCTGGCTCTCCGTATTCATGCGCATTAAGTTCATGTGCGTTAGACGAAACAAGCCACGCATAATTTTATAGACGACATGAGGATTGGTATCGATCAGGCCCTCAAATGCAGTGGGTTCCAAGGTATACACCTCGGTGTCGCCTATCGCAGCCAGGGTCGCCTTACGTGGTGTAAGGTCAACAAATGCTCGCGTCCCGGCACATTCTCCGACTTTCATCGTATAAACGCTTTTCATTTCTCCATCAATTTCACTGCTAACACCCAGCTTCCCGGCAGTTAGTACAAACAGCGTATTGTCGAGATCACCCTCTTTGATCAATACTTCACCATCTTTTAGATGACGAACACCCATTACAGAGGTCAACACCTCACATTCGTTTTTATCGAGCTCGTGACCCAGCGAAGAGTCAACAATGCGCTCGCATTCTGGCTTTGAATTCATAGAACCTATACTCCCGTAATCAAGGTAAATTCACCCCATCCAATTTTTGGCCTACCAAATAGTAACTGAATACACAGACTTAAGGGAAGAGCAAAAAGAATAAAATAAGTTCATAGAGCTTAAATCTTTGATTTAACGAAATAATGCACCTTTGCAATGGTTTTTAAACCTTCACCTAATAACTTACAAAGGCGTAATAATATAGTGCTTGACCAATAGCAATCAACGGTCCTGAATGACATTTGATCTCCTACAATCACCCCATCAAAACCAAAATTTCTCGTCCTCGATTTCTCAATATTAGAAATATGCTGAATACCGTCTTAACTCAGTATAGTGTGCCCGCAATTTTGTGTATCAAACTATACAAATCTATATTTCTCGCCACTTATTACATTAATAATTGTGCATAATTCACAGATCAATAATTTTAAGGTCAGTTTCATTTTACAGATACCAACTAATCAGATAACATGCGTTAGAAAGCAACATCGCATCTGACTTCAGCATAGAGAGCGGGTAAGTCGCCACTTGTAATAAATAGAATATTAGCAGATGTGTAATATCACAGATCCAGAAAATAAAAAGATAAACGGGTCTTTTATTGAGTACAGCTAAAAGCTCTTAAATTTATACCCCTATCTTTGAAATCAATTTGCGACCTATTTGCGTACTTCGTATCTAGAAAACCTAATTATCTTGGATCGTAAATTTTCGTAAATAAGATCATAAAAATAAAGGGACCGTTATGCTGCCAGTTGAGAAACTTTTTACATTCAAATTTCTTATTACAATCGCGTCTTTGTCAATATTAAGTTT
>Ga0316187_10000886_pt1 | contig 24891 bp, 18 predicted proteins | sample CroRivburrow1_MG_FD_204927 | JGI IMG/M metagenome (GOLD analysis project Ga0316187, IMG submission 204927) | Coastal sediment microbial communities from Maine, United States - Cross River worm burrow 1 | ecosystem: Environmental > Aquatic > Marine > Coastal > Sediment | place: USA: Maine...
GATCTGCTTCAGCAGCAGATCGCCGGCAGCGCTGCCACAGGTTTCGTTAACAGTGCGAAACTGATCGATATCAAGGTAGGCCAACACGTGCTGCGGCAGCGCTCCATTATCCTCAGTCACCAGATTTTCGAACTTCTGCTCAAACGCGGCACGATTCAGGAATCCGGTGAGTTGATCGTGACTACCCTCGTAGCTCAGTTTGCGACGCAGCTTGCGATCTTCGGACACATCTTTCAGGATAATGACAAAGCCGATGTCCTCGGCCACTACATCGATCATCGGCGAAGCCGAAAATTCGAGTTCGATAAGCTTATGATTGGCATCATAAAAATACATCGAGGACATCGACAGTTTGTGCGTGAGAAGCTGCTTGATATCGACGATGCGCGTAGCCTGGCGATTCGAGTAGAGAATTAAAAATTCATGAATGGAGGAGCCGAGTAGCGCTTCCTGCTTGTCGCCAAACAATATTTCGCCTCCCGGGTTGACGAGCTTGATGCGGTCCATTGAATCGATGACGATAACCGGGTTGCTGATCGAATCCAGCGTGGTCGAAATGAAATCCTTTTCCGCGCGCAAACGCTCCTCGATGTTGTGTCGACTGATGGTCTCGATTTCCAGGCCTTCGACCATCTGGTTGTAGGCTATCACCAGGTCGCGCAATTCACTGGGGAGTTTATCTTCACTGATCGGAGCATATTTCCCGGTCAGAAGTGCGCCCACCGAATTGCGTAGTTTATTCATCGGCTGAAGGGCGCGATGCAACATGGACAATACCAGCACCAGAGCGATAATCGTCGCCAGGGTGGTGATCATCAGGAATCCGGTTTTGGTCCGCTGCAGCCGCTCAATGAGTGGTCGTTGGTCGAAGGCGGCGGAGACGATAGCACCGATGAAGGCATCGTCACCGTAGAGCTTGAAGCTCGGATACAAATAAGACTCATTATCGGCATCACCCCAATGCTCTGATCGATAGAGGATTTCGCCTGAGCCGTGCGCCACCCGAACCGGCATGCCGATTTTTGACTCAATACGCCTGATCCCGTCACCAGCATCAGCGATAATATGCAGATAAGCCCGAGGTTCGAGGGTCCCCACCGGGACCAGTACTTCGGCAAACAGACGATTATCAAAGGTGCACAGGGCATATCTCGGCTTTAGCAATCGAATCAGCGTTCCACCCAGGGAATCCAGCACTACGGCGCAGCCAGCATAGCTGTTGATACCATCGGCCGAGCTTTGTGCAAATATATCACCTGCCAAATCGCGTACGACGATCGCCTCCAGCTTGAAAAGCTCTCGCGACATCTGGTAGCGCGTATAGCTCTTCGCAAGCCAGGCTTCCATCGCGGCCTGGTCGCGACTGGCGAGAGCCTGCGCGAAAGGGGTCTCCGTCTGTAGCCTCAGCGCAAACAGCTTCACCCTGTCATAGAGCTCCTGAATGGCTTCATTGCTTTCCTGTTCAAGCTGGACCTGCAAGGTTTCGAGCTGAACCTGGATGGCGTGATCACGATAGACCTGGGTGCTGTAGATTGCGAGTCCGTAGGCCAGCATACCCAGCCACAGCAGCGCAGCGCCGATGATGATCTTGAAGCTGTAAAGGCGCGACAGCACGGGCTATTCGATCACGAAAGGATAATCTTTATCCTGCCACTCGATGAAGCCACCACTCAGCCAGAACAAGCGCCTGTAGCCGCAGCTCGACGCAATTTGTACCGCCCTGGTGCTGACATCGATACCATTCCCGTTACAGTAGAACACCAGTGCCTGATCTTTATCGCTGGCGAGGCTTGACAGAGATTCGCAGTTGGTTTCACCGGTCGGCAGACTGTACGATTTTTCTATATAACCAAGCACATGATCCTCGCGCAGTCGTGAATCGATAATGCGCAATCCAGGAACCGACCGGTAGAGTTCGATCAAGTTTTCCGAATCAATTGTGATCGCCATCGCTGGCGTGGCAGCAAGTTCCTGGGAGGATGTTTTTTCGGCGGCAAATAGCGCAGATTGCAGCACCGCCAGAGTAGCAAATACCGCCAGGCTCCCAGCCCGTTGAGTAGGGAAAAGTCCTGTAATCATCATCGCAACAAACCCGGTTAGCCCTTATTCCAACAGTCCTTCAAGGCTTTATACTAGTATAATAATTACATCCTTAAGCGATAATTTTAAGAAAACGCCTAACAGTTCACACCAGTACCCCCGAGTCCGCAATAACCCGCCGGATTTTTATCGAGGTATTGCTGGTGGTATTCCTCGGCATAATAGAACGGTCCCGCCGGTAATATCTCTGTAGTTATCTGTGCATATCCTGCCGCCGTCAGTTTAAGCTGATACTGTTCGCAGCTAGCCTGCGCAACCTCGCGTTGACTGTCGTCACTATAGTAAATTCCGGAACGGTACTGGGTACCCTGGTCGTTACCCTGGCGCATGCCCTGGGTCGGGTTATGGGATTCCCAAAATATCGAAAGCAGGGCGTCAAAGCCAAGCTCGGCGGGACGAAATACAACCAGTACCACTTCATTGTGACCCGTCATTCCACTACAGACCTCCTGGTAGGAAGGATTTCGCGTATGCCCGGCCGCGTAGCCTACCGCAGTGGTATGAACCCCGGCCAGGTTCCAGAACTTGCGTTCTGCCCCCCAGAAACAACCGAGGCCAAACACCACCTGTTCGCAGTCATCCGGAAACGGCGCAACCATCGAGGTTCCAAGTACCCTGTTCACCGGATCGAACTGCATGCTTTCACTACGCCCCGGTAAAGCCTGCTGCGGGGATGGGATTTCGCTGGGTCTGCCAAACATAATTATTTCCTCAGTTTCACCAGGAGCACGCCGTCAGGCGTTGCGACCCAGATCGAGTTCTATCCACACCGGCGCATGATCGGACGGTTTTTCCATACCCCGGATATCGTAATCTACTCCCGCATCGACCACTGCTGGCCTGAGGAGTTCCGAAACCAGCAGGTGATCGATGCGCAATCCTCTCTTCGGTTCCGCCTCGAAACCACGGCTGCGATAATCAAACCAGCTGAAACAGCTATCTGCATCGGCATGACAGAGGCGAAATCCATCATATAGACCGAGGGCAGATAGTTGCTGAAACCATTCGCGTTCTTCGGGCAGAAAGCTGGTCTTCCCGGTTTTCAACCATCGTTTAGCGTTATCCTCGCCTATCCCGATGTCGCGATCCTCGGGCGCAATATTGTAGTCCCCCATCACCACTAGCTTCGCACTGCGCATGTCGAAAGTACTGAGAAAACGGATCAAATCGGCATAAAATCGCTGTTTCGCCGGAAACTTGACGGCATGGTCACGACTTTCGCCCTGCGGAAAATAACCATTGAAGACCACCAGTTTTTCTCCGTCCACAGCGAAGCTGCCACCGATAAAACGTTTCTGTGCGTCCTCATCATCATTCGGAAATCCGTATAGAGGATCGCAGCAGGGTGTACGCGATAACAGCGCCACACCGTAGTGTGTCTTTTGCCCCGCAAAGACCACCTGGTAGCCCATCGCCTCGATCGCATCACGTGGGAACTCGTGATCCTGCACCTTGGTTTCCTGCAGGCCGATAAATTCCGGTGCATGTTTATCGATCACCGACTGCAACTGATGCAACCGCTGGCGCAGGCTATTGACGTTAAACGAGACTATCTTCATGCACCTGATCTTCCTCTATGGTTTGCAGAAACCCGGCGATAGTTTCGTCGCCGAGCTGCGCTTCGAGCTGCTGCTCGAGTGACTGTAAAAATCGCGATACCCCGGCATCGCTGCGCAGGTTCTCACTTTGACCGTCGTCCTCGGCATTACGCGCGCTGCGTAGAATATCGACCAGGCGGATGCGCTGCAACGCGGTACCCGGCAGGTAGCTGGGCGGATTCTCCGCTGACTGTGTCACCAGGCCATCTTGTTGCAACGCCTCCAGCATGCGCGCCAGCACCGGCGCCGGCACTTGCTGGTAGGCAGCGAGATTCTTCAGATTCGGCACCAGTTCGGATTGACGATCAAACGCACGCGCAATATTTACCATCACCTGGAGCGCCAGTTGATCGCGCAGGCGCGCGCTCAAATGCGAATTACTGCGTTTCCATTTAAGCTGGTCGGGATTCTGGTGATAGAACGAAATGCTCGCCCCGATCAGCAGGATAACCCAACTCAGGTACAGCCAGATCATGAAAACCAGCAGAACTGCAAATCCGGAGTAAATCGCCGTATACTTGCCCGAGCCACCGATGAAAGAAGTAAACAATATGCCCGAGGTCTGCCATAGCACGCCGGCGATGACTGCACCGTAAAGTGCGGAACGAATTCGCACCCGGGTATTCGGCACCAGCATGTAAATAAAGGTGAATGCGGCAATCACCAGCAGAAAGGGTAACACCTTGCTAAACAGGTACAGCAGATCGCTCATGAACGGCAGGTTGTGCAGCATCTCGACCAGGTGATGATTGCCCAGTGACGCGGTGATGCCGACCGCGGAAAAGACCAGCACCGGGCCCACCATGATGACACTGAGATAATCGCTGAAGCGCTGCATCAGGCTGCGACTCGACTGCAGGCGCCAGGTATGATTGAACGCCGCTTCGATCTTCTGTATCAGTGAAATCGCGGTATAAATCAGCATTGCCAGGCCAAGCGCTCCGAGCACGCCGATCTGCATGTTTTCGACGAAGCCGATAATGCGAGCGCTGATCTCGGCGCTTTGCTCGCCGAGCGGAGCCAGCAGGTTGACCAGCGCCGGCTCCAGTTGACCGTGCACGCCGAATCCCTTCAGCACCGAAATACTGACTGCCAGCAAAGGCACCATCGACAGCAGCGTGGTGTACACCAGGCTCATCGCGTGCAAGGTAATCATGCCCGCCATCAAGTCACGCCCGACCATCACCACAATTTGCAGAAATTTCCGCCACGGCGAGCGCGGTGCGCTGTTATCGCTCGTGTTGTAATTCCAGATGTACTGGTTGATTTGTTGCAGCACTGTGCGTTATCAGCCGGTGAAGGCTTGCTTGGAGTTCAGGTACTCGATTTCGGCAGCGCTGCTGTGACGGCCGAGGGCTTCGTTACGATGCGGAAACCGGCCGAACCTGTGGATAATGTCGTGGTGGTGTCGGGCAAAACGCAGATTGTCTTCGAGGCCGGCTTGAGCGAACAATTCGAGTGCTTGCTGCTGGTCGGCAAGCGTCTCGCTGTGCATAAACGGCAAATACAGAAATGCGCGCTGTGCGATGTCCAGCGCCCGATCGAAACCTTGATCGATGGCCACCTGGGCGATAACACGCGACCGCTCTTCAGTAGCAAAACTCTGTGCCTGACCGCGAAACATATTCAACGGAAACTGGTCCAGAATAATCACCAGCGCGAGGCAACCCTCGGCGCTTTGCTGCCAGTGATCCAGCTCACCGCGGCTTGCCTGCTGCCACAGCGCAAGAAAGCGCTCGCGCAGCGACGCATCGAACTGGGGCGTCGAATTGAACCAGAGTTTGCGGACTTCGTCCGAGAACCAGAAATCGATAATTTCCTGCGGCATGCTGTACCTCGTTGATCGGCGATATACTATCAGGCTTTAAGCATTGCTTCGACTAACTCGCGCAGTCGCTGCTGCAACTGCCTGCGACCCTCACCACTGTGCTGGCGCGGGAGTCGCTCCCAGGGGCGATTCTGGATCGCTTTTTCAACCAGCAGATCGTCGACCACGCCAGACGTCTCCGCCACCCGTTGCATGGTAAATTTCTGCAGGCTGACAAAACAGAGTTCGAAACCTTTGTTGCCATAGGCGAAAGCCTCTATCTCACGCTGCTCGAGTTCGCTCAAAATGGCGCTAAATCCGACAAACTGCAATAGCGCGACGACCTGTGAGGCTTCGAGGTGCTGCAGAAACTGGGTCATCCAGATCGGCAATTGTTGCTCAATTCGTCGCCGCAGCTGCAGCAGGTCTGCAGCGACGGCCGGCTGCAGTGCGTACAGTATGGCCAGCGAATGATTGCCGCTCGATTTGCCCTGTGCATAACTGATATGCACCAGCGAAAACCCCGCCTGTTGCCAGAAATGGGTCGTTTGCGCATCGAGTGCAAAACTCGCACCCAGATAGTCGAGTCCGGCCGCAGTGGCAAATTCCAGCGACCGCTCAAGCAGACCTGTCCCCAGACCGCGCCGTCGAAAACCTGCACTTACCGCGATACGCAAAACCCTGAGTCCATGGTATCCGGCAAAGTGGCTGATGCCCGCCTGGGCGGTCAACATTTGCGCCAGCAAGTGTCCTTTCGGTCGCCGCTTGCCGAGAAAAACCTGTTCACAGAGATGGGCTTCCAGCCCGCCCTCGCGATTGAGCAACACGGCCCCCACAATACGCTCGCCACAGCGTGCGATAATCAACAGCAGATCCGGATTTTCCATCAACATGCGCAAATCTGCAGGGTGGGTACGATAGTGTGCCGCGCTCAGCAGCTGGTAGACCTGGCGCAGGCCGGCGCGAAAATCGAGAGCCCCCGGATCCTCTACCACCTGCCACTGCCAGGCCGAAGCGTCTCTATCACTCTCCACTTCAGGTTCTGTTGCGACACTCTGCATCAGCACCTGGTCCAGCCAGGACTCAAGCCTGTCCCCTCGGCACCAGCGCACCGGATCTGCGAGTTCGAGTTGCAGCAACCTGTGCGCTTCGAGCGCAGCGACGAAGCGCAGCATGAAACCCTGGCCGGTACCCTCGTAACCACCCGTGGTGGTGGCCATGATCAGACGCGGGTAAAGCCGGTAGATCTGGCGCAGCAGCGATAGTGGAATCATCGCCGCTTCGTCGATGACCAGCAGATCAGCCGCTGGATTTTCCTGCAAAAGACGATCTGGAGCGATAAATTCCGCTTCTGGCACCCAGTGCAACAGGACGGCGGCGGAATTGCGGGAATCGGCGCAAACCAGAATTCGATAGTCCGCCTGCAACCGCTTGACCAGCATACCAAGACAGCTGCTTTTTCCACGCCCGCGCTGTGCCCGCAGCAATACCAGGCCCTGGCGCTCCCGCTCAAACCATTGTTCGATGCGCCGCAGGCAATCGGCTTGTGCCCTGGTCATACCCTGTTCGAACTCCGTGGGCTGCAGCACCGGCAGGCTTGCTTTCGGCATGGGCGCACTCGCGGGCGTCACCAGCAATCCGATCCCATCATCCGCTTGTAATGATGCAAAAAAATACTCGGCGAAACGCGGTTGCAGCGACTGCGATTGATCTTGCCAGCTTGCGTAGCGGTCGCTGTCGCGCTGCCAGTCCCCCGCGGGAGCCAACAGCACCAGGACTCCCCCGGCCTTGACCAGGCCTGCGGCAATGCACAACACATCCGGATTGAATCCGGTGAACAGATCCAGTACCACTATCCCGGCCTCGCGACCGAGACAGGCGTCAGCCTTGCTAAATGGAATCGGACTATGCCCTGCCATGGAGCCCGGCAACCGGTTCGCTATCACCAGTAGAGGCAGGTTTAGTTGCGTTAATGCGTTAAACTGCGAATCGCACCAGTCCATGGAGCCTTGCAGGGCCACCAGCTGGCGTTGCCGATTGTGGCTCAACTGGCCGAGCAATTCCTGCATCCAGTGCTTGATATCAATTGCTGGCATGATGATAATTTATTGAAAACAGCCCATTATAGTGGAGTGGTAAAACATGACAAAAGAACAGCAAACAGAGGCGGAAGCGGCCGCATTTCGCGCGCTGGTCGCGCATTTACAAAAACGCAGCGATGTGCAGAACATCGACCTGATGAACCTCGCCGGATTTTGTCGCAACTGTTTATCCAAGTGGTACTCGGCCGAGGCCAAAAAACTGCAACCCGACTTCGATTATGCCGATGCGCAGCAGTACATCTATGGCATGAGTATCGCCGACTGGAAACGCGATTTTCAAACCGGAGCAAGCGCAGAGCAGATGCAACAGTTTGAGGACAGCCAGCCGCTGCACGCAAAAATCAGCGGTTACTAGCCTCGGCCGACATCGGCGTTAGCCGTTACGCTGGCCCACATATTGTACCAGCGGGTCGCGGCACTCCAGGCAGGCCGCGACCACAAAGGAAACAGCCTCACTTGCGTAATTCGCGGCGCAGGATTTTGCCGACGTTGGTTTTCGGCAATTCGACCCTGAACTCGACGATCCGGGGAATCTTGTATCCGGTCAGGCGTTCGCGGCAATACGCAATGATCGTGGCCTCATCGAGATTCGGGTCTTTACGCACGATAACAGCCTTGACGACTTCACCGCTTTCGTCATCGGGTTGACCGATGACGCCCACTTCGAGCACGCCCTCATGGCCGGCGATGACAGTTTCGATTTCGTTAGGGTAGACGTTGAACCCGGACACCAGAATCATATCCTTGAGGCGATCGACAATACGGAAGAAACCCTGTTCATCCATCTGCGCCACGTCACCGGTCTTGAGCCAGCCGTCACTGGACAACACCCTGGCGGTTTCCTCCGGTTTCTGCCAGTAACCCTTCATTACCTGCGGTCCGCGCACGCACAGTTCACCCGCCTCGCCCTGCGGCAACAAGCGGCCATCTTCATCCTGCACCGAGACCTCGGTGGAAGGCACGGGCAATCCGATGCTACCGTTGAATTCACTCAGGTTCAGCGGGTTAATACAAACTGCCGGCGATGTCTCGGTCAATCCATAGGCTTCTAGCAAGGGTGATCCCGTCACTTTCTGCCAGCGTTCGGCAACCGGTTTCTGCACCGCCATACCACCTCCCAGCGAGAGCTTCAGGTTGGAAAAATCGATCTGCTCAAAGCCGGGGGTATTCATCAAGCCATTGAACAGGGTATTGACACCGGTGAGTACGGTAAAATGCAACCCCTGCAATTCCTTAACGAAACCGGGCATGTCGCGCGGGTTGGTGATCAGGTAATTCAGAGCCCCAATTTTCATGAAGGTCAGGCAGTTGGCCGTCAGTGAAAAGATATGGTAGAGCGGCAAGGCGGTAATAATAACCTCCTCATTGTCATTGACGACATCCTTGATCCAGGCCGACGCCTGCTGCATGTTTGCGGTCATGTTGCCGTGCGTCAACATCGCTCCCTTGGCAACTCCGGTAGTGCCTCCGGTATATTGCAGGAAGGCGATGTCATCGTGAGTTACCGGTACGGGTTGGTGGTGCTGCCCCGAACCCTGGGCTAGCGCCTGCTTGAAGGTAATGCGCTGCGGCAACGAAAATTCTGGCACCATTTTCTTGACGTACTTGACTACCAGGTTAACGATCACTGACTTCGGGAAATTCAACATGTCGCCTAGCTGGGTGGTAATCACATATTGAACAGGGGTATCCGCAATCACCTCGGACAGCGTGTGGCAGAAATTCTCCATCACGATGATTGCCCTGGCGCCCGAATCACTGAGCTGATGCCTGAGTTCGCGCGGCGTATACAGCGGATTGGTATTGACCACGGTAAAGCCCGCACGCAGAATCGCAAAGATCGCGATCGGATTCTGCAACACGTTAGGCATCATCACCGCGACGCGATCACCCCTGGTCATTCCTGGTAGATTTTGCAGGTAACTGGCGAGCTGGTCGGTATAGCGATCCATCTCGTCGTAAGTCAGGGTAGTCCCCATGTTAGCGAAACACGGACTGTTACCAAATCGCCGAATCGCCTGCTCGAATACATCGGTGACCGAGGTATAGGCATCGAGATCCACTTCCTCCGGGATCCCGGGGGGATAACTTTTCAACCAAACTTTTTCGATACTCACATTAAGCCTCCAAAAGCAGGGATTCGATTTTTTCGTCTACCCTGATAGCTGGGGCCGGTTGTTGTCTCACAACCTGCTCACCCGTTAATCCGGTGTTTGCGCTTTCTTGGTTGCTGCTTTTTTCTTTACTGCTTTCTTCTTAACCGATTTCTTTTTAATTGTCTTCTTCGCAATTTGCTTATTGCTAACCGGCTGCATCCCGGCGGCAGCGCTCTTGACGGTTGCGGCTGCCTCATTCAACAGTTGCTGTGGCGTGAAATCGTCGACGCGGACAACCTTCATTGTTGCTTTCCTCGCTCGCAGCAGTATATCAGCTTCGTCGCCTGATACCTGCCCGGCAGTCTTCAAGCGCGCTATCCACTGAGAATAATCCTCCAGCCCATGCTGCTGCAAATTCTTACGCCGTAGACGCCGCTCGATTGGCTCCGCCTTGATCACCTTGTGCAAGGCATCTTCCAGACAACCGGTAATATCATCCGGATCATCGGTGATATAGATACCAGCAGTCAACCGGTCGCGTGCCGGGCCAGGACGAATCAATAGGGCCGCAACCCGGTGACTCAGCGAATCGTTAGGCGGACGCAGGCTGAGCCCAAGGGGGAAAATGGAATGGCGAACAACGACACCCAGCCATTTTATCGGGAAGTTCCGCAAGATCTCATCGAGCGCCATCTGCACCTGGTAAAGACAGTACTTGGCGGTCCACTCGACCAACGGCAAATCACTGCGTGGTTCGCCATCGGCTTCGAATTTTTTCAGCGCTGCAGACGTATAAAACATGTAAGCGAGCGCATCCGCAAAACGGCCGGACAGCTTTTCCTTACGCTTGAACGAGCCGCCCAGAATCATCAACACCAGGTCGGCACAAACCGCGAACGCCGCACTCATCTGCCCGAGACGTCGGTAATAATCGCCTATACGCCCGGGATATGGGCTGGGCGCCAGGTGGCTGGCGCTGATGCCATAAATAAATGCGCGACAGTAATTGGTAAAAAAATATTCCGCATGTCCACGCAGCGCCTGGTCAAACGCGGTATCAGCCGCCGCCGATTCCGGCATCGTCGCAGCACTCATTTCACTCACCAGGTAGGGATGACAGCGTATCGCTCCCTGGCCGAAAATAATCATGCTGCGCGTCAGTATGTTTGCGCCTTCCACGGTGATACCCACAGGAACAGACTGGTAGGCGCGCGCCAGGTAATTTGACGGGCCCATGCAGATGCCGCGTCCGCCATGCACGTCCATCGAGTGATTGATCACCTGACGCATATGCTCGGTGTTATAACATTTAAGAATGGCGGTGATGATGGAAGGTTTTTCACCGCTGTCGAGCGCACTCAATGTCAACATCCGCCCCGCTTCCATCATATAGGCCATGCCACCGATACTCGCCAGGGCTTCCTCGACACCTTCAAACTTGCCGATCGAAGTGTTGAATTGTTTGCGCAGGTAGGCATAAGCGCCGGTATTTCGTGAACAGGACTTACCCGCCGCGACACCGACCGCGGGCAGCGAAATACCTCGCCCTACCGACAGGGATTCCACCAGCATACGCCAGCCATTGCCAATGTTAGCCTGGCCACCGATGATGTAATCCATTGGAATAAATACATCCTTACCGCTATTGGGTCCGTTTTGAAACGCACTATTCAGTGGGAAATGACGATTACCGATGGTGACACCGGCTGTGTCGGCCGGGATCAGTGCGCAGGTAATGCCTAGCTCTTCCTCACCACCGAGTAACCCGTCAGGATCAAATACCTTGAAAGCCAGACCCAGCACCGTCGCCACGGGTCCCAGGGTAATGTAACGCTTGTCCCAGTTGAGGCGTAATCCGAGTACTTGCTTGCCTTCGTGCTGCCCCATGCAAACCACGCCGCTATCGGGAATCGCACCCGCATCGGAGCCGGCCTCAGGCCCGGTCAAAGCGAAACAGGGTATCTCACGCCCATCGGCGAGACGCGGCAGGTAATAGTCTTTTTGTGCCTCGCTACCGTAATGCAGCAACAGCTCGGCCGGACCCAGTGAGTTCGGTACCATCACTGTTACGCCTGCTGAAATACTGCGTGACGCTATTTTTGTCACCACACTGGAGTGGCCAGTCGCCGAGAATTCGAGACCGCCGTAGCGCTGCGGGATGATCATGCCGAAAAAACGATTCTGCTTCAGGAAATCCCATATCTCTGGTGGCAAGTCCATGCGCCGGTGGGTGATGTCCCAGTCGTCAATCATCGCGCAGAGCTGCTCCACGGGGCCGTCCAGGAAGGCACGCTCGGCTTCACTTAATACCGGTATTTTATAGTTCTGCAGGGTGTGCCAGTCCGGAGCGCCGCGAAATAATTCCGCCTCCCACCAAACGCTACCGGCTTCGATGGCGTCGCGCTCGGTTTCGGACATTGGCGGTAACACCTTGCGAATACGCCGCAACAGCGGCCGTGATAACCACTGCATACGCACGGTTGGCAAACCCAGCAGCACTGGCAACAGAAAAGCAGCCCAGCACAAGAGTCCCCAGAACAGGCTGAAGCCACCGGCCAGCGTATAAACAGCCAGAAACAATGCACTGAGGGCAGCCAGTTGCGATAACGGAAGTTGTCGACGCGCTACGGCAAAACACAAAACCAGCGTGGCAGCCAGAAGGATAAGAATATTCATCAGATGTGCTCGGAGGTATCAGGATCGGGTCAGTGGAAGAAAACAGTATAATACATTGACCCGGTGTTCGATATATAGTTTCAAAACGCAACTATCACTCATGGAAAACGTCTCGCCGATAGCGCAGCCACCCGTACAGGTCGAGGGCAGAGTAGATCGGCCGGGTGTCTTCATCCCGGCTGCCCGAATCAGGCCTGTGACTGCTCCAGGGGCGCCGCTTGCGCCGTCATTTCGCGAGTCAGAAAAAACTCGACAAACCAGTTCGCAACTAGCCGGGTATCAACCGGTATGCCGGCATCCAGGGATGCAATCCCCTGCTGCGCCAGATCCAGCGGAAGCGAGCGGCCGGCGAACAATTCCAGCAGATCACGTTCATAGGATTCCTCGATTTCCGGGTGCGCCTGCACACTGATAATCGAATCACCATAACTCAATCCAGCAAGCGGACAATCGGCAGAACTCAAAAAAACTTCGGCCTCTGGCGGGCATTCCACGATCTGATCCTGATGATAGGCATGCATCGCGACCGATGATGGTGATTCGCCCATCCAGTCATAGCGACGCTCGAGATCATAGCGTTGCACCCCGACCTTCCAGCCAAGCTCCGACTTGACGACCTTCCCACCCAACGCCTCGGCGATAATCTGGTGACCAAAGCAGACTCCGATCAACGGCCGCCCGGCAGCTGCCAGCTCGCGGATAAAGTCCTGTAACACCAGCATCCAGTCGAGCTTTTCATAGACACCGTATCGCGATCCGGTAATCAACCATCCGTCACAATCGTCTATCGACTCCGGCATCTCCCCGCGCAGCACACTAAAGGTCGCAAACTCAAGCTTGCGCTCCGCAAGTCCCAGCAGTCGCTCGAACATCACGGGATAGGGATCGTGTCGATCCGCCAGTTCTTCGCGTACCAATCCGGTTTCGAGAATTCCGATTTTCATCTGCACACCCTGATCTGCTCGCATTGCGAGACAATCGCCGCGTAGTTTTGAGGAATCGCGACCGACTTCCAGATCGCATGTAATGTGATCATATTTTATAGACATATCCTCGGCCTTAGCAACCTTGCCATTGGTGAAAATTGCGCATTTGTGATTAAATCATCGCCTGACCGCTGCTCAAAACCAATCTATGTCCTCTGCCGACGCACAACCCATAAAACTGCTAATGATCGAAAAGTCGGACGACCTGAAAACGCATCAATGGGTCTACCAGTTGCTGCGCAACAACCTGTTGTGCGGGCGCATCGCGCCGGGCATTGCGCTGACCATACGCGGGCTTGCACAAATTCTCGATGTCAGTCCCATGCCAGTGCGCGAGGCGCTGCACCGGCTTGCCTGCGAGGGTGCGGTCGAGGTCAAGAACAATCGCAGGGTGATCGTGCCGTCGATGACTCCAGAGAAGTTCAGAGAACTCTGCGACTTGCGAATTCTTCTCGAAACCCATGCCGCGGAGGGTGCATTACCCTATATAAAAGAAGCAGATATTGAGGTTCTGGAGGTAATCGATGGCGCAATTGATCAGGCCATCGAAGCCGATGACGTGGATCACATCAGCCTGCACAACCAGGCCTTCCATCGCTGTTTATACCAGGTGAATCCTTTCCAGATATCGGTACCCCTGATCGAAAGCCTGTGGTTGCAGCTCGGGCCGTTTTCTCGCATTGCCATTAGCAAACTGGAAAAAGTTTACCTGGTCGACCGCCACGTCGAAGCGCTGGAGGCTTTGCGCCAGCGTAACCTGTTCGGTCTGCGGCGTGCCATTGAAGCCGATATTCGTGATGGCATCGCCTCGATAAACAGTGTCGAGGGCATTGACAATTATTTCAGAGGCGTCGCTTGAACAGTGATTTCACCCGTGTTGTGATCACTTTTTCTGCTTGAGAAACATTGACAACCCAGGTCAACGGCCTCGAAAATGCCTGCGCCCGTGATCACAAAACTATCGATGACCAGAGTAGCCCGAAGTTTATGAAAGCTCAGCAAAGCCAGCGTCTCAAACGCGAAGTCAACCAGTTTCTGAAAGCCTATCCGGATCTCACGCAATTCGAGGTTTTAGTCACGGATATCTGTGGGCATTACTTCGGCAAGCGCTACCCCATCGACAAACTGGCAAGCTTCGCGGCAGAAGGACTCGCGATGCCGGCGAGCATGTTTACGCTCAGTACGCTCGGCGAACCGCTCGATGGCCTTTACTATGGAATCGACGATGGTGATCCGGATGCACATTTCTACCTGGTACCCGGCAGCCTTTGTCTGAACGACTGGGGCCGCGAGGCCCGCGCCCAGGTGGTCGCGACAACCTGTGATGGCGACCAACCAAGCTGGTTCGAACCGCGCTATGTATTACAGAAAGTAGTGGATGCCTACGCAGCCAGGCACTGGCGCCCCATGGTCGCCTTCGAGCTCGAGTTCTACCTGTTCGCGGCCCAGCGCGATGCGGATGACCTGTTACAAATCGTGCGCAATCCCAAAACCGGCCGCAAGGATACCGCAACGGTGTTATCGAGCGCGCGCATCGGTGATTTTGAGACAGTCATCGACGACATTATTCACGCCTGCGAAATGCAAAATATCGACACCGGCGCGATTTCAGCGGAACTCGGGCCGGGCCAGTTCGAGATCAATTTCAATCACCATGCCGATGTGCTTAGAGCCGCAGATGAAACCTGCCTGTTCAAGCGCATCGTCGTCGAAATCGCCAAGAAGCACGGCATGGGCGCCAGTTTCATCGCCAAGCCGTTGCTCGCATTCGCCGGCAATGGACTGCACATGCACATCAGCGTGGTCGACGACCAGGGCAAGAATATTTTTGCAGGTCCCCGCAAAGGGCATGCGCGGCTGTACCACGCCATCGGTGGCCTGCTTGCGACCATGCCCGCGGCGATGTCATTCTGGGCTCCCAATATCAATTCCTACCGGCGCTACCGGGGTGGCACCAGCTGTGCGCCGGTAAGCCTGACCTGGGGAAATGAAAATCGAACCGTGGCGTTTCGCATTCCCCACGCCAAAGAGGGCGCATGGCGCGTGGAAAATCGTGTTCCCGGTGCGGATGCGAATCCTTACCTGGCGATGGCCGTCACCCTGGCCGGAATGCTGCACGGCATCCAGAACAAGCTTGATCCGGGTGAGGCCACCGATCAGGCCGTCGTCGGGCGTGACGAAAGCCTGCCACTGGACATGCGCACGGCGCTTGCGCGCACGCTCGACAGCGTGGAACTGAGTGACATCATGGGCCGCGAATTCATCGAGTTATATTGTCGCCATCGCGCGGCAGAAACGACCGCTTTCGAAAATCACATCAACGCGCGCGAATACGACTGGTATCTTTAATGACTAACGACAATTTTATCGACAGTGTCTCCATCTACGCCAACCGCTTCAGCTTTATGGGCCGACCATTAAGCCGCAACCCCGACGACGCCGACGTATTTGTCATCGGCCTGCCTTACGACCTCGGCACCAGTGGGCGCGCGGGCACCCGCGGCGGCCCCGATGGCATACGCAGCGCCAGCGCCAATCTGCGCTGGGAAGAAAAGCGCTGGCCCTGGGATTTCAACGTGTTTGAACGCATCCGTGTAGCCGATTACGGCGATATCGAGGTCCCCACCGGCAACCACGAGGCCTTTTTTGAAAGCGTTGCGGAACAATACGCCAGGCTTTTCGCCGCCGGCAAAACCACCCTCAGCCTGGGTGGCGACCACTTCGTTACACTGCCATTGCTGCGTGCACACCACGCGCATTTCGGCAAACTGGCGATGATTCACTTCGACGCACACACCGACACCTATAACGAGGAAGATGCCGTTTACAACCATGGCAGCATGTTTTATCACGCACCGCGCGAAGGCCTGATCGACGCGGACAAGAGCATTCAGATCGGGATACGCACCGAATACACCGAGAGCCGGCACGAGTTCGAGGTGATCAGCGCCGCCGTCGCCAACGACCTGAGCGCCGAAGCGATTGTCGAGCGCATCCATCAGCGCGTTGGTGACACGCCCTGTTACCTGACCTTTGACATAGACTGCCTCGACCCAAGCTATGCTCCCGGCACGGGCACCCCCGTTATCGGCGGTTTGACATCGGACCGCGCGCTCAAGATCATCCGTGGATTACAGGGCATCAACCTGGTTGGCATGGACCTGGTCGAGGTCGCGCCTGCCTATGATCACGCCGAAATCACCTCACTAGCTGGCGCCACCCTGGCGCTGGAAATGCTCTATGTACTCGGCGCCAACAAGGGTTCCTGAAGCCGCAACCCGAGCTTGATGACGCTAATCCAGCGCTGGTATTTCACGTACGAACAGGGGTGCGTAGACATCCTGTTGTGACTCCAGGTCTCGCGCTGCCGAGTGCCCGTCATAGACCGCCGCGGCCACGGTGCCGGGGGCATTGCAATCGCCGATTGCACGCAGTGTTTGCAAGCTATCCTGATAAGCCTGAAGTGACTGGAACAAATTATCGTCAGGGTCACGTGAGGTGACCATCAGCAGCGTATCGAATTCAAGCACACGCCGCAGCCTGTCACTGTAGACGTTTGCGATTGTTGCTTCGCCAGGGCGGACTTCGCATATAGCATGCGAAGTCACGATGTCGACATCAAGCTCGAGTAGGCGCGCCTGGATTTTCGACTGCTCCAGTGTGTTTTTTGTCCATTCTGCAACCACCGACTCCGGGGTCAGCAGGCAAACCTCATGCCCTTGTGCGCGTAAGCGTTCAGCCAGGGTACTGCCCATGAAATAATGATCGTCGTCGTAGATGAGTACTCGTCCGCTGATGTCTGCGCCGGCCAAAATATCGTCCGGAGTCAGCGCCCGAACACTGTCGATACCGGCGATCGGAAAGGCATGAGTGCGACCACAGCCGTCATTACGCCAGTGCGATCCGGTAGCGACCAGTACATGTGGAATCTCCAGTGCAATCACATCCTCCGCGGTCAATCGATTCTCGAGATAAATATCGACATTAGCCTTCTGGCTGAGCTGGAATTCACGATAGTCACGCACCCGGGTATAGCTCGACATACCGGGCAGCTCGCTTTCACGATTTATTCGCCCACCGAGGGACTGCGACGCCTCGGCAAGGGTCACCTGGTAACCACGATTGGCGAGTTGCAGCGCGCACTCAAGCCCGGCAGGTCCGGCGCCGACCACCAACACTGCATCGTCGCTGGCCGCCGCTGCAATCTTCTCCGGGTGCCAGCCCTGCTTCCACTCTTCCCCCTGGGTCGGGTTTTGCGTGCAGCGAATCGGCGCCGCCATCATGTCCTGGGCGACGCAGATGTTGCAGCCAATGCATTCGCGTATGTCTTCGATACGGCCTTCATCGATCTTGCGCGGCAGGAAGGGATCAGCTATCGATGGCCGCGCCGCGCCGATCAGGTCGAGCACACCTCGCTTGATTTGAGATACCATGGTATCGGCCGAGGTAAAACGCCCGACACCCACCACCGGCTTGCTGGTCAGGGTCTTGACGAATGCGGTGTATTCTTCCTGGTAGCCTTCATTGGGTTCAAAGCGTGCGGTCGAAGAATCGTTACCCCAGCCACTGATGTTGACATCCCACAGGTCCGGAAGCTCGGCGAGCATTCCGACTATGTCCCTCCCCTCACTCTCCCATCGCAGCCCGTCAGCACCCAGCAACTCGTCGGTCGCAAAGCGAAATGCAATCGCACAGGTATCACCAACTGCCTCTTTAACATCGGTGATAATCTCCCTTGTGAGTCTGACCCTGTTTTCAAGGCTACCGCCGTACTCATCGCTACGCCGATTATATTGCTTCTTGAAAAAGTGTTGTAACAGGCTCATATCGTGCCCGGCATAAAGATAGACGATATCGTATCCCGCCTGCCGGGAGCGCCTGGCCGCGTCGACGTGCCAACGACGCAGGTCAGCGATGTCTCGCTTGCTCATCGCGCGCGCATGGGTCGGGTAACTGCCGTGCGCAACCCCGGCGCTCGGCGCCATGGGTGCGATACGGCTGTACAAGTTGACTGCGTGGATCGCGGGGTAACACAATTCGATGCCCGCAAGCGCACCATACTCATGCACCGCATCGGTCATCAGGCGGTGTTGCGGTATGTCGCGGTCATCCCAGAGACGCCCCTCGATAAAGGGTGATGCCTCGGAACTGGGATGAATCTCAACCTCTTGCGTACAAATGACACCCCAGCCTCCCTCGGCCTTGATCGCGCGGTTAGCCGCCTCGGCGCGAGGCCGACCATGGCCCAGCGAATTGCAGTGAGGGACCTGAAAAAACCGGTTAGGGGCAGTGACCGGGCCGATTTGCACCGGCTCGAAGAGGATGTCGTACTTTGGATCTCTGGCCATTACTTACTCTTATACCTTAATCTTTTTATGTTAATACGCGATCACGTTTGACTTCAGACTGCCGACTACCCAACTCACGCGCGGCCTTATGCCCCGCATACACCGCTGCGGCAATAATACCGGGCGCGCGACAATCACCAATACGCTGAAGCGACACAAGCCCGTGTTGCAGAAGCTCGCTACGATGCTGATCGAGTGCAATCCACAACGCGTCATCGGCGACACGAGAGCTGATCGGAATCAATTGATCGGCCGCCAGTTGCGACGACTGACCACTGTAAACGCATTCGAGTTGAACCTTTCCCAGGTCGAAACCAACCAGCCCTTTGGCAGTCACAAACTCCACACCGGCTTCGATCAATGCCCGCATTACGGGACGATGCTCCTCGGTATTATGACTCCATTCAGCCAGGGAATCTGAAGGCGACACCAATGCAACCTGGCAGCCACTGGCACTGGCGAGCAAGGCGATTGCACTGCCGAGATAATAGTGATCGTCGTCATAGATCACCACCCTGCCCTCGGGTAATTTCCCGCGCAAAATTTGCTCGACACCAATCACCTGGTCACTGTCACAACCAGCGAAGGCCGAATTACGCCAACGTCCGACCCCATCGCTGCGCCAGCTGGCCCCGGTCGCAATTATGACGTGCTCGCATGCAAGCTCGGCGATCGCGTCGACATCGAGCCGGTTATCGGGGTAGATGTCGACATTGACCATGCGTTGCAATTGCCCCAGGCGCCAGTCGCGAACTCGCGCGTATTCGGCCAGTCCCGGCAGGCGCGACTCCCGATTGATGCGTCCACCGAGTTCCTGCTCGGCCTCGGCCAGGATTACCCGATAGCCGCGCTGACCCAGCGCACAGGCAGCTTCCAGTCCTGCCGGTCCGGAACCCACCACCAGCACCGACTGATCAGCATGACGTGCCTCAGTGCGCTCCGGATGCCAGCCACGTCGCCATTCTTCGCCCATGGTCGGATTCTGCGTGCAGCGAATCGGTACACCCAGTGAATTATGGGCATAGCAAACGTTGCAACCAATGCATTCGCGGATATCCTCAAGCCGACCCTGCTCGATTTTGCGCGGAAGAAATGGATCTGCGATAGAGGGCCGCGCGGCACCGATCATGTCCTGCGTGCCACTGACGATCTGGCTCAACATGGTATCGGGTGAGGTAAAGCGGCCGACACTGACTATTGGTTTGCCGGTCAAAGCCCTGAGGCCTGCGATTGCTTCCTGGTTTGCCGCTTCCTTGATGAAACGCGAGCTACCCATCTCCAGATGATAATCGTTAACCGTGATATCCCACAGATCGGGCAGTTCAGCAAGGTATCCAAAACATTCGATCAATCCCTGGGGATCGATATCGAATTGCGGCGGGATCGAATAGCGTACTGCAACTGCAGCACGCCCAGAGACAATTTCGCTAACGTCCTCGATCACTTCCCGCAGCAGTCGTACCCGATTTTCGGCTACGCCGCCGTATTCATCGTCACGCTGATTGAAATAGGGATTAAGGAAGTTGTGCAGCAGATAGCCATGATTGCCATAAACATAAACGATATCAAAACCCGCATCGAGCGCCCGCTTTGCTGCATCGCGATGCATCTGCCGAAATGCCTGTATATCGTCCAGCGTCATCGCCTGGCTTTGTACCGGCACACCCTGTGTCGACTCGTTCGCCAGACTGGCTACATCCATGGAGACTTCGCGACTGTAAAGATTCGGGGTAGTAAACCCGCCATACCATAGTTCGACACCCGCCAGCGCACCTTCGGCATGTACCGCGTCAGTCATCAGGCGCAGGTTGCTTATGTCGTCCGCATCGCGCAGGCTGGCGCTCTGATAGGGAGAGTCGTCAGAGCTTGCGTGTATCGAACAATATTCGGTGCACACGACGCCCCAGCCACCTTCGGCCTTGACACCACGCATTGCCGCCATCATTTGCGGACGCTGGTAGCCCATACCGCTGCAATGCGGTACCTGGTAAAAACGGTTGGGCGCAGTAACGGGGCCCAGCTGAATGGGCTCGAACAGCGGATCGTAGCGCGAGTCTCGCGGCATGAATCAGCCTACCGCGGTTACTTTTCCCATCTTCAACATTCGCTCGTTGGTATCTTTCAGGCTGCCCTCTTCCGGCACTTCGTCGAGGCTGGCTACCGGCAGCAACTCGCGCAGCCTGTTTTGAAACGCAGCGACACCTAGCTCCAGGTCTGACAGCAGCACTCCGTCGAATGCACTGGAACGCATGCCCTCGGCCGCCCAGCGAATCAGGTTGATGTCTTCGTCACCGACGTCCATGTTGATGTCGCGGTTCAATGCGCGTGCGCGTTGCATACTGGCGCGCTTGTCTGGCAGGGCATAGGTAACGCCAGCCATCACGCTTTTCTGGTAGCCAGTCGGATAGATCTGGTAAATTTCGATCTGGTCGGGAAACAGCGTCAGCACGAAACCGGGGAACATGCCCCAGTAAATCCACAGGTGCTGGTGCGACTCGGGCAGATAACTTTTATCGGGTAATGCCTCTACGTAATCGCGGTTGCGCTCTAGCTTGAGCTTGCGCTCCCTGAAACTGCCACAGGCGCGTGTCAGCCCTCCCGCCAACGGCTGGTCGGTATAGCTTGCGCCAACCAGGTCGAACAACTCGGGATGGCCGATGGGTACGTGGTAACCCTCGTTGTCGATGTCGAGCACCGCCTTCCAGTCGAGGTTGAATTTATACTGGTATGGATCGTCGAGTGGCTCCATCTCTTCGATACGATACAGGCCGATTTCCGCCGCCGCATCGGCAAACTGTTCGGCTATCGACGGGCCTTCACCACCGAAACGGATGAAGATCATACCCTGCCAGACATCGCAATCGAGCGGCTGGAGTCCGAATTGCGATTTATCGATATCCGGAAACGAACTGGCCTTGGGAATATTTTTCAGCGAGCCGTCCAGATTGTAGGACCAGCCATGGAATGGACAGATAAACGAATTACCACAGTGGCCTTTATCATCGGCGACCACGCGCGATGCGCGGTGACGGCAGACGTTATGGAAAGCTCGAATCTGTTTTTGCTGATCACGCACCACCACGGCGCGTTCGTTGGCGAAGTCGAAGCATTTATAATCGCCCGCCCGCGGAAGGTCGGACACGTGCGCGACGAACAGCCAGTTGCGCAAAAACACCTCTTCCATTTCGAGCTGCGTCAATTCCGCATTGTTATATGTCCAGGCCGGCAAGCCGCGGCGGGCAGCCGGATCACGAAACACTTTTTCTGCTGGTACAACTTTCATTACTACTACCTTGCTTAAATTAGATTAGAAAATATTACCCGCTAACGCGGGATCAGGCTGCCGGAGAGGGATGGCGATGATCGCTCCTGGTCCCTGCCTTTTCATTTTCGATATCCTGCATTGCGAGCAAAATGCCCTTGCGCAAAATAGCCACCATTTCATCGATTTGCTGCCTGGTGATCGTCAACGGCGGTGACATCACACACATGTTGATCAGCGGCCGCACGATCAGCCCCATCGCCTGGCAATGGCGGTCGATGCGGCTGCCGAGCGCGAGATCCGTATCCAGATCGCGGCTGCCCTCTTCCAGCTCGCACTCGACACAGGCCATCAGGCCGAGGCCGCGCACATCAGTGACGATCGGAATGTCGCGCAGGGTCTGCAACTGCTGCTGCATATAGGGTCCGGTATCCCGGACTTGCTCGAACAGTTTTTCACGCTGCATGATCTCCAGGTTCTTGATGCCGGCAGCCGCCGCTACCGGATGACCGGAATAGGTAAAGCCATTGGCAAAGACCGCCGAATCTCCGCCGCGATCCTTGATTTCCTGGATGAGACGATCTGATACCAGGAAAGCGCCCATGGGGATATAACCCGAGGTCAGACCTTTCGCCGTGGTAATGATGTCCGGCACAATCCCGAAAACGTCCTCGGAAGCAAAGCAATGCCCCAATCGTCCGAAAGCGGTAACCACTTCGTCTGACAGGTACAACATGTCGTGCTTGCGGCAGACCTCGAGGCATCGTTGATGATAACCCTCGGGTGGCACGATAACCCCGCCCGAGGCAAGAATCGGCTCGGCGACGAACACGGCACATTTATCGGCGCCGACTTCAGCAATCATGCTTTCAAGGCTGGCGATGCAGGCATCAAGAAACTCGGCTTCAGACTGCCCTGCAGGCTTTTGCAGCAGGTCCGGTGCTTCGATGTGGTGCACCAGGCCTTCAACAACATCCAGATTGCTCTTGTCACGCTCTTTCCCCGAAACCGTACCGCTCAGAAAGGTGCTGCCGTGATAACCGCGCTTTTGCGCAATAATGTGTTTCTTGGCGCGCTTGCCGCGCATATTGTTGTAGAACTGCACGAAGCGCAGCGCCGAATCAACCGCGGTCGAGCCCCCGGTGGTGAAGAACACATGATTCAGGTCGCCCGGTGAAAGCTCGGCAAGATCGGCGGCAAACTGTGCTGCCGGCCCGGTGGTCATCGACCACGGCGAAACATAGGTTAACGCCATGATCTGGTCGTACACAGCCTGCGCCATCTCTTTGCGACCGTGGCCGATATTGACGCACCACATGCCCGCGGGCGCATCGAGCAGACGGTTTCCTTCGCTGTCATAAACATACACGCCCTCCCCCCGGTCCAATAAAGTACGTTGGTTACCGCCTAGTTTGACGATGTCATCCCAGGGGTGAATAAACTGGTTATCGCGCTGCTTAAGTTCCGCCGAGGTGCTCATGCTGACTCTCCTGAATAAGGGCATAGACTTCTAAAAGGTCTGGCTATTATATTTATTGTTACCTTTTTTGCAATGTATTTCAATGATATAGGGCTTTCTATTGACTATATGCTCAGTATTTAATAGTATCCGCCGACCGACGGAAACAGGAATAGCGTGTCCATTCAGGTGACTACAAAGAATTTCGCGAGCCGCAATCGCAAGCATCAGAGCGAGTTTCGCAAGCACCAGTTAATCGAGGCGACCATGGATTGCATCGACAGGCTTGGCTTGTCGCAGACCACGCTGGCGCGCATCGCCGAGCGCGCTGGAATTTCACAGGGTAACGTTGTTTTTCATTTCCACAGCAAGGAGGCGCTGCTCGAGCAGACCTTGCGCCACCTTAATAATGAGTACCGCTCCAACTGGCGGACTGCGCTCGCAACCGCGCAGCCTGATGCTTACTCGCAACTGCGCGCATTGGTCGAGTCGTCGTTCAAACCAAAAATATGTAATCGCCGCAAGATCAGCGTCTGGTTCGCGTTCTGGGGTGAATCGCGCTCACGGCCCACCTACATGCGCATCTGCGGCGATAACGACAAGGCGTTTTCGGACCAGTTGCTGGCCCTGTGCCAGACGATCGAAGCAGAGTCGACGGCGCGCCTCGGGTCGGAAACCGCGGCGCTCAGCCTCGAAGGCATGATCGATGGCCTGTGGCAGAATTTTTTGATCGGACCACCCGGATTCAAGCGCGCCCAGGCGATTAGGGCAGTATTTGAATTGATGGATTCGATATATCCAGATCGCAAGGATGGGGGTGTTGCCATCGCCTGATTTTTGTGATCACGAAACCTGGCGAATTTATGTTAGCATACGCTAATAAATCTTGCCCTGGCAGCCCGTTGGTCTTTATGATATTGACTTTACCGACGCGTAGACAGCGTTGTTAATGCTGAGTACAGGTTGCCACCACCACAATCAAACAACGAGTCTATCAACCGCTTGAATTTCCCGAGGAGGGATTATGAAAAAAGACACTGCTTTTAAATCCACACTGGTCGGCCTGACCGTGGCTTCACTGTTTACGGTCGCGACCGTGGCAACGGCAGCCGGCAAACTCAACGTCAGCAACTGGGCTGAATATATGGCCGAGGACACGATCGACAACTTCGCCAAGGAATACGACATCGAAGTCACCTTTACGCCGTATGATTCGGTCGAGGCGATCGATTCGAAACTACTCGCCGGTAACTCGGGATACGACGTCGTATCGCATTCGAGTTCAGCGGTGGCGCGCCTGTTAAACGGTGGCATACTGCGCAAAATCGACAAGACCAAGTTGTCGAATTTCAAACACATGAGCCCCGACGTCATGGCCCAGATCGGCAAAAACTGGGATCCGGGCCACAACTATATTGTGCCTTATATGTGGGGTACCCACGGCGTCACCTTCAATC
>Ga0316187_10000887_pt1 | contig 24882 bp, 22 predicted proteins | sample CroRivburrow1_MG_FD_204927 | JGI IMG/M metagenome (GOLD analysis project Ga0316187, IMG submission 204927) | Coastal sediment microbial communities from Maine, United States - Cross River worm burrow 1 | ecosystem: Environmental > Aquatic > Marine > Coastal > Sediment | place: USA: Maine...
AGTGTACAAAGTGAAATAGCAGAAGACATTGCAAAAGAACTGTATGCGGTAATAACGCCGGAAGAATTGGAAATCATTGAAAAGATCCCTACTACTAACATTACAGCCTATGATATTTTTCTTCGGGCAAGAGACCAGCATAATAATTATTGGATAGATCCCAGTAACAGTGATGCCTTGGATGAAGCGATTATTTTATACAACCGGGCCCTGGAATATGATTCAAGTTTTGCTAAAGCGTATACCGGTCTTGCGCTGGCTTTTTGGGATCGAGATTACTGGGTTCGTTATTTTGACGAAACATTTTTGGATTCTGTACTTCTATTAACTAATAAAGCACTTTCATTTGATCCTACACTGGATGAAGCCTATTATGTCCGCGGGATGTATTTGCGTAATCAAAAAGATGGTTATGATGCAGCTTTAGAGGATTTTAATACTGCTCTGGAAATAAATCCCAACTATTCTCAAGCCTATTTTCAGATAAGTATTCTATACGCATGGTTTTTTTATGATTATGTAGAAGCAATAAAAAATTGTCAGATAGCTATAGGATTGGATCATAGTGCCTATTTACCATTCTCTTTTAGAAACCTTGGTAATTTATATTCGAATGTAGGTTTTGGTGATCAGGCTAGAGATTATTACTTAAAGGCGTTTCAATTGGATAATGATTCGGTACAATATTACAATGAGTTAGCCTGGCAAGCTTATGGTGAGGAGAATTTACTGGAAGCCAATAAATATGCCTATCAAAGTTATCTGCTTGACTCAGCTATACTTACAAATGTATCTTTCCTCATGGAATTTAGTAGTTTTCTGGGAAATTATAAAGAAGCAAATCTATATGCCAATAAGCTTCTTGATTTATATAATAAAGTCCACAATCAGCCAAATAACTGGCATCGCATAGGATATACTTTCTTAAAAATAGGAAAACCTGAAGAAGCCGAATTCTATTTTAATGAGCAAATTAAATGGTGCGAAGAAAGCATTAAACTCAATAAAGAATATGCTCAAACTTATTGGGCTCACTATGATCTGGCTTGCGTATTGGCTCTGAAAGGTGAAACAGAAAAAGCCATTCAATTATTAACGGAGGTTAACAAAAACAATTTTTTCCCTAAATGGCATGTGTCACATTTCAAACAAGATCCTTTTTTTGAAAACATCAGGGACGATGAAAGATTTCAGAAGATCCTTAATGATATCGAAGCCAAATACCAAAAGGAACATGAAAAGGTAAAATTGTGGTTGGAGGAGGAAGTGATAAGTCAGTAGCTGGCAACTCATTATTCCTGATTTGTAATATAGAAGATCACATCAACCAAAAACCTCCATCAACACTTTATGTGATTTTATTTCTGATAGATTATCAAAATGAACCTGGTAAAAAAGGATCAATATATTCAACAATTTTCTCCTGAGTTCATTGGTTATATCTACTGGTTTTTCATAATTGCTCTCAATGAATAAATCAACTAACGTCTGATCTTCTTTTGGTAAAGATATTGCAAATCCTCCTGCCTCGATTTCATGAAGCATATTTGCTATTTTCACCGGTTCAAATCCCAGATATTTGGCATATTTAAATAAGAACTGAAGGTGGAAGTTTACGTAATGATTCTTTGACAAATCATAATATTGAAATGATTGTTCAAAAAAATCATACAAGTGCCTGTTCTCTTCCTCTTCTTTGAGAGTTTTAAATAATATCTCGGTAATAAATAATGCTACAGAAGATTTTACAATTTGATAGGGAATGGATTGATAGGTATTAAAACTCTGAAGTTCAACTATTCTATTTATATCTGCATCACGTTTATTATACACCACCATTTCAAGTTGTGATAGTGGTTGGAAGTAAGATATGGGGTACCTTGGTTTACTCGTCCGTACACTATTTATAATATAATTCTTTAACCCAAACTGATCAGTATATATTCTGGCGATTATTGAGGTCTCCCGAAATTTAATATAGTTAAATACGATCCCTTTGGTTTTGAACTTCATCAATTTATGATAGCTATTTTTTCAGCAAAAGTTTTCTTTCCACCAGAAAATGTACTGAATACCCAATATAAACAGGTGTCAGCATTTCAACTCCTATCCTTCAGATTCATTATAACAATTTCTGCACAGCGGCTCATAGGTTTCCTTTTCTCCAACAACTACTTTTTCCTCTGCCGTGGTTAATCGATGAGAATATCCTGCTATTCCCCCGCAATTAATGCAAATTGGATGAACCTTGGTGACAAATTCAGCTATTGACATCAAGGCAGGCATCGGGCCAAAGGGCTCGCCATTAAAATCCATGTCAAGCCCGGCAATAATCACTCTTTTACCAGTATTTGCAAGCTTATTAGCTACGTCTACCAGGTGATGGTCAAAAAATTGTGCTTCATCAATACCTACGACTTCAGAATTTCCTGATAAAAGAAGTATGTCTTGTGCAAAATTAACCGGTGTTGACCTGATCTGGGTTTCATTATGGGATACAACATAGTTTTTATGGTATCGGGTATCAATTAGCGGCTTAAAAATTTCTACATTTTGTTTAGCAATAATGGCCCTATTCAATCGTCGAATTAATTCTTCTGTTTTACCTGCAAACATCGCTCCGCATATCACTTCAATCCATCCGGTTTGTTTTAAAGGTCCTTTATTTTTCTTTCCTAAATTGGGCTCAACAAACATAAAAAATTAAAGTAAACTGCTGACAACAATTATTTTCTCAATATATTAACTTTGGTTCTAATGATATTTATTACCAAATTAAATGATTATTATAGAATGATTATATACGAACGAATGGTATTTTCGTTTTATTTATAAAATTAATGATTAAGCTAATGTAATGATATGGAAAGCGCCATTAATAATGAATATATAAACTCCTATTCTGAGAGATTTACAGTAAAGATCATGGATAATTATTTCCAGAATAAATCCTTTATCGATGGAGAAGGAATTTTAAATCTTACGGAGATAAGACAAATAAATTTATTTGTAATAAAAAATCTCATGGTTAATTGGACGAAGGAATCTGAGAACCTGAAAAGTGCCTATTTTAATTATGAGAGCCCGGAAGTAAAAAATGCATTACAGGATTTCCTTAATATTCTCTCCCAGAATATACTTATTGGAGCCAAGGCATTCAAGCCACTATTAAAAAAAGCTGTGTCAGATACAATGATCCTCCTTTTATCTCCCTATAATTATTTCTCTTTGGAACTGCTTAGTATTGGAAGTCCGATTACCCTTGCTGAATTATCTAACCGAAGAAAATTTATTAAAATCAATAATTCCCTTTACGAGTCATTTATAAAAAAAATAGAATTTCTTGAGGTTGATAATATTCAAATAAAAGAAGCCAAACAGTATTTCGACCAGGTATGTGAAGAAATATCTTTTTCACCCGAAGAAATGGATGACTATGTTTCTTTTTTTACGAAAATCTTACCATTTGAAATTGAGAAAGTATATTCTGATGTTGAAGATGGGCAATTAAATGATACATTTGAATCTGAGGTGGAAGCTACCAGTTCAGGGGAAGAGAAAACTACTATACATGAGCGATTCTTTGAAGAAAAGGAGACTCTTGCAGATACTTTAAAGAATGAAAGTTCAGATTCATTGCTTAGTTTCCATCAAAACCAGAAAATTGAAAGCATTAAAAAAAATATCTCCATACATCAAAAATTTAAATTTGTAAAAGAATTGTTCGATAACAACGATGATTATTTTTCTGAAGTTATTGAACATCTTGATAATTGTAATACGAGAGATGAAGCACAGGAATTCTTAAAAGAGAAATTTCTGGATACGGAAAAATGGCAACTGGAAAATGATACCGTAAATGACTTTATGTCTGTTTTCAATAAGAAATTTGTTGACTAACGCAGTAATATTTGCATTCTATGGGCATCCAGTTTAAGCAGGATAAACAATAGAATTGAAAAAGACCAAAGCGAGGATCCTCCATAACTAAAAAAAGGTAGAGGAATACCTATTACCGGGAACAATCCAATCGTCATCCCAATATTGATCATAAAATGAAAGAAGATAATCGATCCCACGGCATATCCATATGCCCGGGCGAATCTTGATTTCTGTCTTTCTGCCAGGAAATATATCCTGATAATCAATATTGAAAAAAGGATAATCACAAGTGAGGTGCCTACCCAACCATGTTCTTCTCCAAGAGTACAAAAGATAAAGTCGGTTGACTGCTCTGGAACAAAATCAAATTTTGTTTGAGTTCCTTTTAAAAACCCTTTACCAAGAAATCCACCTGAACCAATTGCTATTTTAGATTGTGTTACATTCCATCCGTCCCCCAATGGATCCGAATCGGGATTGATTAAAACTTTTAATCGCTTCTGGTGATGTGGTTTTAGAATATTCGATTGAAAATAATCGAGACTAAAAGTGAATCCAATTGTTATTATGGCTACGGCTACTATTCCACCAATTTTAAAAAAAGTTTTTTCTGTAAAGATTATAACCACAATAGCCAGCATGGTTATGCCAATTACAATATATATCTGACTAAAGAATAAGGTAAAAATAAACAAGATAATAAAAATGAATCCAATTAAAAGGACAATAGGTGCTAATCCTTCTCTGTAAAAAACAATTATAAAAGAGAAGAATATTAAAGCGGTTCCCGGATCCGGTTGTAATAATATCAGCAATATAGGGGCCAGGACCAAAGAAGTGACAATAACCACGTTTGAAGGCTTGCTGAAACGAAATCCGGGAATATTTATATACCTGGCTACTGCCAGGGCGGTAGCAAACTTGGCAAACTCTGAAGGTTGAATTCTTATAAAAGAGGCCAATTCAAACCAGGATCTGGCTCCTGATACTTTAGTGCCAAATATTAGTACAGCAATCAATAGGAAAATAATTACGCCATAAACCAGAAAGGATACAGATTCATAGAATTTGAAATCTATAAAAATAATAGCCACAAAAATTAAAACAGTGCTGCCAATCCATATTAGCTGCTTACCTGAATTCAATGTTAAATCAAAAATACTCATATCTGCATCTTCCTGATATACAGAGGCATAAATATTTAACCAGCCCATTATTATGAGAATACCCAAGAGCAAGACTGTTATCCAGTCTACATTATTCAGTATGTTACTATCCCTTTTCAATAAATAAATTCACCTTTTAGTGCAAAATCTTCCAGCCACTTCCTTTTAACCTCTCCTGTTAAATATTTTTCAATGATCAAACTGGCTATAGATGCTGCTGCACGGCCACCCTGGCCTGCATTTTCTACGTAAACCGCCACCGCTATTTTTGAATTTTCTTTTGGAGCAAATCCCATAAAGCCCGAATGATCTTCACCATGTGGGTTTTCAACCGTACTCGTTTTACCACATACCTCGATATTAGTCATATAGGCTCTTCGACCAGATCCTGAACGTACAACTTCCTGCATTCCAGCAATTACTGCCTCAAAATGAATTGTGTCGATACCGACTTCATTTTTTATCAGATATTTTGGATCAGGTAATCCATCTTGCCCGATTGATCTAATAATATGTGGTGTATAAAAATATCCCTTATTGGCAAGTATAGCTGCCAGGTTGGCCATCTGTAAGGGTGTTACCAGGGTTTCCCCCTGACCAATGCTCAGCGAATATATATTTGAAAACTTCCACCTGTTTTTTCCATAAATTTTATCATAATACGAGAGGGTGGGCACATAGCCACTAGTAGGATTTGGTAAATCAATCCCAAGTCGAACACCTAAACCAAATCTGACCACATAATTCCGCCATTGTTCCAATCCATATCGTGCATTTAAATATGGGTTTGGATCATCCCCCTGATTGATGATTCTCCTAAAAAGCTTAAAAAAGTAATTATTAGAGGAATAAGTAATAGCATCCTTTATATCATAATATCCGTTAGGGGCCAGATCACCTATTAATCTGCCATCGCTATAAATAAACTCATCTGGTTTAACCACATTTTCCTGCAATGCGATCAAAGATTGAAGAGTTTTAAACATAGAACCTGGAGGGTACATAGCCATAATAGGGCGATTAAAAAGAGGGACCAGTGTATCCTGCGAAAGCTTGACAAAATTTTCAGAAAACACCCTGCCGCTCAGCTTGCTTGGTTCGTAGGACGGGGATGAAACAATGCTAAGTATCTCTCCGGTTTCAGGTTCAATGGCAACAAGACTTCCTACTTTTCCAGCCAGTAATTTTTCTGCATATAGCTGAATTTCCAGGTCAATTGTTGACATCAAATCCTCCCCTGGTACCGAAAGTGTATCATCTCTTCCCTCCTTAAAAAGTCCTTTTTCAACACCTCGAACATTGACCATTCTTTTCTTTACTCCCCGAGTACCTCTTAGATCATTTTCATAACTGGATTCCAGGCCACTAATTCCAATATAGTCGCCCATGCGATAATAACCAGTAGTATCGCGATCCAGCTGATTTTTGCTAATTTCTCCAACATAGCCAAGTGCATTTGCCAGAGTTTGATATGGGTAATCCCTTACTGAACGTGCATAGATATAAAAACCTTCGAAATTAATCAGCTTATCCTGTATCCGGGCAAATTCCGTATTAGAAATCTGCTTAATAAATATGGAAGGTTTAATTACAGAATACTGCCTGGCTTCCTTATACTTTTCAACAAATTCTTCTTTACTGATATCAAACAAGGAACAAAAAAGAGTGGTATCCTTAACTTCAACTTCCATAGGGACTACCATCAGGTCATAGATGGGATCATTAATAACTAGCAATTGGCCGTTTCTATCATATACCAGACCTCTATAAGGATACTCAATGATTCGCTGCAATATATTATTTTCAGCAGCCTGCATATAGTTATCACTTAATACCTGTATGCTGAATAACTTGATCAGGAAAACAAGTCCTACAAAAATAACTCCCAATCGGATTATTATTTTTCTGGATTCATTCATTAGTATTGCTTGCGATTATAAAACAAGTATTGACCGAACACTAAAATTAGCAAAGTAAACATGGAGCTGAAAATTGATTTTTTTAAGATAAACCAGAAATTAATCAAATCTCCAGCCTCTATTAGGAATAACGAAATGTGATGCAAAAATATTAGAGGCAATGCATAAGTAATAAACCAACTAAATCCCAGCATCTTCAAACCAGGTATCTGTACCTCTTCATAGCCTCCCCGAGGAGTTATAGCAGATAACCAAATAGGTCGCAGGTAGGCGATAAATAAGGTTGCCGCAGCATTAACTCCAAGACTGTTATAAAAAACATCCATTGCCAATCCTGAAAAAAATCCTACCACTACAAGAATAACTGCACTGAATTCCAGGGGTAAAAGAAGAATAAAACCAATGTACATAAAACAAAATATTGAGCCAAACAATACCATATTGTCAAAGAGCATAACCTGCAATAACAGATAGATCACAAAGATTAATATATTATATATGAAATTCTTGTTATTCATTGAGCAACTCTATTGAATCCTTCTCTTGCTTAAAATTGTTTTTTATTAAATACACATAAGACACCGATGAAAAATCACTCGCAAGCTTAATGCTGATATTATAAAATGATTGATTTTCATCAATGTCAAACTCAGTTATAGTGCCAATAGGTATACCTTCAGGAAAGATAGAATTAAAACCTGAAGTCATTATCGAATCACCAACTTGTAATTTTACATGTCTAGGGACATATAACAGGCTGGCATTCTGGGGATTTTCACCCTGCCATTTGATAGTACAAAATACGTTCAATCTGTTTATAACTGAGGAAATATATATATCACTATGAAGAAGGCTATAAATCGTGGCAAACTTATTTGAAACTGTTTTAATAACACCAACAACACCATTGGTGCTAATTACACCCATTCCAGGTTGAAGACCTTCTTTGGCTCCCTTATTAATAGTAATGTAATTGTTAATCTTTCTGGTAGAATTATTTATCACCTTTGCGGTTATGAATTCAAATTGATTTAATGAATCAAGTGGCTTCACTTCTAAGGAATCAATGGGTAGCTCACTGATCTTTTGTCTATCAATTAAATCCCGTAAAAATGCATTTTCTTTTGAGAGGTCATCATTTACCTGTATAAGGTTAAAATAACGGTAAACATTTTGTTTGGTGCTGTATACGTTGGCGATTATGTTATTGGAAGTATTAAAAAAAGCGGCATTATGATATTTGCTACTTCCCAAGATCAACCAGAAACATGCAATTTCCAGCAGAACAAAAGTAACGAAAGTTCTATACTGATAAATTAATAAAAATAACTGACGCATTAATCGATCATGTCATCAATACTCCTCTGTATTCATTCAGGTTTTTCAAAGCCGTTCCAGTTCCTCTCACCACAGCCCTTAAAGGATCATCCGCAACATGAATAGGTAACTTTGTTTTCAATGCCAGCCTCTTATCCAGCCCTCTTAATAATGCCCCTCCACCCGTGAGGTGTATTCCATTATCATATATATCTGCGGAAAGTTCTGGTGGAGATATTTCCAACGCTTTTAATACTGCTTCTTCTATTTTTGAAACTGATTTATCAATTGCGAATGCTATTTCTGAATATGATATTTTTATCACCTTTGGAATACCTGTCATAAGATCCCTTCCTCTTATTTCATAATCTTCCGGTGCATCATCCAATTCTGTCAGGGCAGAACCTACTTCGATTTTAACTTTTTCAGCAGATCGTTCACCAATCAATAGATTATGCTGCCTTCTCATATAATCAAGGATATCTTTATTGAAAGTCTCCCCAGCTATCCGAATAGATTGATCGCAGACAATACCTGATAAGGCAATAACTGCTATTTCTGTGGTGCCACCTCCAATATCCACGACCATTGATCCTATAGGTTGCTCAATATCAATTCCTATTCCAAGAGCCGCAGCAATTGGTTCCTGAATCATATATACTTCTTTTGCACCTGCATGTTCAGCAGAATCACGAACAGCTCGTTTCTCAACTTCGGTAATTCCACTTGGGATACAAATTACCATCCGGTGTGATGTTGGAAATATACTTTTCCGCTGCTCAATCATCTTAATCATACCTCGGATCATATGCTCAGCGGCATGAAAATCAGCAATAACCCCATCTTTCAATGGTTTGATTGTCTTAATGTTTTCATGAGTTTTTTCATGCATCTGCATGGCCTCTCTACCAATGGCAAGTACTTTATTATTGTTTTTATCTATTGCGATTATTGATGGTTCATCCACAACAATCTTATCTTTCTGGATTATTAGCGTATTTGCTGTTCCAAGATCGATGGCAATATCACTCGAGAAAAAATCAAACAACCCCATATTATTCTAATCCTATATTTAATTCTTTACAATTATAATAAATATCCAATGAATTAATGCTTGAAATGCCTAAAGCCTGTAAATACCATAGCCATACCATGAGTATCACAATATTCGATTGAATCTTTATCCCTGATTGAACCACCAGGTTGAATGACAGCTTTAATTCCTGCCTTATCTGCAATCTCTACACAATCAGGAAAAGGGAAGAACGCGTCAGAAGCCATCACAGCTCCTTCCAGACTCAGTCCAAAGCTTTCCGCTTTTTTTATAGCCTGGTTTAAAGCATCAACTCTGGAAGTCTGTCCTACACCACTGGCAATAAGTTGCCCTTCACGTGCAAGTACAATGGTATTTGACTTGGTATGTTTACACACCTTGCTGGCAAATACCAATGCTTTGTTTTCATCTTCCGTTGCGGCCCTTTTCGTAGCAAGAGACAAATCCTCGATGGAATCTGTTTTCAGGTCTTTATCCTGTTCCAAAACTCCATTTAATAATGTTTTGGCAATTTTTCTTCCTTTTAACTTATCCTTTTGTAAAAGGATAATTCTATTTTTTTTGGATTTTAAAAGCAGCAAAGCTTCTTCAGTAAATCCAGGTGATATAATAACTTCGAAAAACAATTTATGTATCTCCTCAGCCGCTTTTAAATCTACTTCCTGGTTCGTTGCCAGAATACCTCCGAAGGCAGAAATCGTATCAGCTTCAAAAGCTTTCAAATATGCCTCCAAAACATTATTTCCTGTCGCAGCGCCACAAGCATTTGTATGTTTTAAAATCGCAAAAGCAGTTTCATCTTCAAATTCTTCAATCAAAGCAACAGCCGCATCAATGTCCACAAGATTATTATATGAAAGTGCTTTCCCATTAAGCTGTTCAAATAATTCATTCAGCTGCCCGTAAAATACTCCTTTTTGATGAGGGTTTTCTCCATATCTTAATTCAGTGGCCTGAACTTCGCTCACTTTATATGATGAAATATTTTGGTCTAAATTGAAATAATTGAAGATGGCGGTATCATAATGAGATGATACATTAAATGCCTGGGCAGCAAAATACTTTCGATCCTCTAAATCAGTAGAACAATCCTTTTGTTGAAGTACATCCAACAATTCAGCATAGTGATCCTTTGAAGGAACAATGACAACATCTTTGAAATTTTTAGCAGCTGCCCGGATCAGTGAGATACCACCAATATCTATTTTTTCAATAATAGCATTGTCATCAGCTCCGGAAGCAACAGTTTCCTGAAATGGATATAGATCAACGATGACCAAATCAATTTCAGGAATTTTATATTCTGAAGATTCTTTCACATCATTCTCATGATCTCTTCTTGAAAGAATTCCGCCAAATACTTTTGGATGTAAGGTTTTTACCCTTCCACCAAGAATAGATGGATATCCTGTAACTTCCTCAACGGCAACTACTTCTATTCCCTGGTCCTGAATAAATTTCTGCGTGCCTCCAGTAGAGTACAAGGTAACATCATGTTCCTTTAACATGGAGAGAATGGGTTCCAGCTTATCTTTATAAAAAACAGATATCAGTGCTGATTTAATCTTCTTTCTTGACATAACAGTGGCAAAGCTAATGTTTTTTATTTATTTATTATTAGTTCTTCAATTACTTTCGGAAAGTATTCATATTCAAGCTGATGTATCTTTTGTGCAAGAGATTCGGGCGAGTCATCTGAAGTAACTTCACACTTAGCTTGAAAAATAATTTCTCCTTCATCAAATTCTTCATTCACATAGTGAATTGAAATCCCAGAATGCGAATCTCCTGAATCAATAACAGCCTGATGTACATTCATCCCATACATACCTTTCCCCCCATATTTTGGCAATAATGCTGGGTGAATATTTATTATTTTACCTGCAAAGGATGAAATCAATGCTTGAGGTACTAACCAAAGAAATCCAGCCAGGATAATCCAGTCAATCTCATTTTCTTTCAATAGGTCAATAACATGGCTTGATTTATAAAACTCATCTCTCGTGAAAACATAAGTTGGGATATCATAATTTTCTGCCCGTACCAAAGCATATGCATCTGGCTTGTTAGATAGTAAGATACTTACTGAAACCTCCGAAGAGCCCTCAAAATGTTTAATGATTTGCTCGGCATTTGTCCCGCTGCCTGAGGCTAGTATTGCTATGTTTTTTTTTTGTGAAGCACCCAAAATTTATCCATTTAATAGTTTAAAGAAAATCATACTTATCACGCCGCTAAGCATAATTATTTTACTAAAAATACTTAGATAATAGAAATCTTTCTTTGAATCAGACCTTACCAATTTTATCACAAAATAAATGGCTGGCATCGCTAATACCACAAAATAAACTTTTAATAAATAATTGTCCAATTTTAAGGTAAGCCATGTTAGTAAAATGATAAAAATAATCATTACTAAATATAAAAACTTTTTCGTTTTTCTGATTCCCCATATAATAGGTAGTGTTTTACAACCAAAAGCCAGGTCCCCTTTTAAATCCTCAATATCCTTTATAATCTCACGTATTAGGTTAATAAAAAAAGCGAATATCGCATATATAAAAACCAACATGTGATTTTGAGGATATAGTAGCAATAAAACCAGCAAACTCATGGCTGTTAATAATGCAATGGAAAGATTTCCTACAAACGGTATGCGTTTCAACTGATTTGAATATAACCAAAGCAAAAAGGCTGCAAACAAATTTACTGCTGCAACTTCTAAATTTATAAAAAATCCCATTACTATACCTGCCAGACTTAAGATCCAATGCGTTGCCAGGGCAATTCTTCTTCTAATCAATTTCCCAATTACAACTTTTTCGGGCCTATTTAGATAGTCAATTTTAATATCGTAATAATCATTTATAATATATCCGGCTACAGCAATACATACAGTAGAAAATGATAATATCAATAATCTCGGATCAAACAGAAATTTTGTATAGGATTCATTTTGACCAATCAGGAAAATAGCAGTGAGATATTGGGTCAGTATAATTATTAAAAGATTTGGACCACGAATCAATTGCCATATTTCCTTTGCAGTTAATTTATTTTCCGTGGTATTTGTCAGATTCTGTTTCATCTTATAAATTATCAATATGATAATTTTTATAATAATCCCTCATCCGTCAGTATCGATTCATAAATAGTGTATGACTCATAGTCAAAACATACAAAAACTACCTTTTCCAGATCACTGTATTTCCGGCCTGATTTATAAATTGTATGAATGGCTATCTTGGCTGCTTCTTCTTTTGGATACCCATATATCCCAGTACTTATATTAGGGAAGGCTATTGATTTATATCCTTCCTCCCTCGCAAGTTTCATTGAGTTTTCATATGCTCTTTTTAATAATTCTGCTTCATCATAATCCCCCCCCTCCCAGATAGGTCCTACAGTATGAATCACCTTTTTGACTGGCAAATTTCCACCGGTGGTTATTACAGCTTCACCGACAGGACATCCACCATTCAAATTTCTGATTTTATCACATTCGTCCATTATTGCCGGACCACCAGCTTTATGAATTGCCCCATCCACACCACCTCCTCCTACCAGGTGAGAGTTTGCTGCATTTACGATGCAATCTATCTCAATTCTTGTTATATCACCTTTTATTAATTGAATCAGCATAATTAAACAAATTCAATATTCTTTTGAATGTGGAAGGAATGATCATTTAGGTTTAATACAAACAAGTTTCCCATTCCTTCTTTGTCCTTATAAACACATCCGTTATCGATATTCAACTGATAACTATCAGGCTCGATAATACTTCTATAGATTTCCTGCAGATTGATAGCATTATGTCCATGGATGACTTTTCGATAGTTTAGAGATGCTGGCGACATCGTAAAATTCCGAATTGTCAACATCGATTCGTAATCAGAAAATGGGTTATCTAATGAAAAATCAAACCCGGCATGGACTATAACATAGTCTTTTAACTCGATAAAATACGGTAACTCATTAATAAAGTCAATATAGACATTGGGTATATCACGTATATTCCCGACCTGAAAGCTTTCTAGTGTTTCTTTTCCTCCCCTGTCCTTGAATAACTCATTTTTTTCATTATTATTAAATGCGTCCAATAATAACTGCTCGTGATTACCTCTTACAGAATATACTTTAATATCGTTTTGAATAAGGGACATAACTAAATCCAACACTCCTTTACTATCTGGTCCCTTATTGATAAAATCACCTAAGAAGTATAATTCATCATTCCTGCATAGTTTGAGACGATTCTCAATAGTGTACTTCAATGTCTTGTGACATCCGTGAATATCCGGTAAGACATATGTATTATTCAAGGCTATATATTTATATACTGTTATAGGAAGTAATAATACCTTTTATCAATGACGAACTAAATCCCTGGTGTTCCATTTCATTTAGCCCGGCAATGGTACAACCCATTGGTGTAGTCACCTTATCAATTTCATATTCAGGATGTTTCCCCCCTTCAATTAATAGCCCGGCTGCTCCTCTTACCGTTTGCGAGGCAATTAATTGAGCGGTTGCAGAATCAAAACCGATTTCAATTCCCCCCTGGCTTGCAGCCCGGATAAACCGCAATGCGTAAGCGATACCACATGCGGCCAGAACGGTAGATGCATCCATAAGCTCTTCATCAATCTTGACAGTTTTACCCAATTGGTCAAATATAGAAAATACAATATCCTTCTGATCAGCATTACCATTTCGGGTAGCTATACAAGTCATAGACTCTCGAATTGCAATAGCAGTATTTGGCATTGCCCGATAAATAGCAATTGAATTACCTGCATAATTTTGTATTTGTTCAATTTTAACACCTGTTACTACAGATATAAGTACCTGCTCCTTATGAAGAAGTGGCTTGATCTCTTTAATAACGTTTTCAACCTGATGAGGCTTCACAGCGACAATAATTACCTTAGCACCATCAACTGCATCTTTGTTTGTGCTGCTGACATTCATACCGTCAGCCTTGAGATCTTCAATTAAATGCGTTTTCCTCCTGGTTATGGTAATATTTTGTGGTGAAATCTTTTTACTATGTAAGAGTCCTATAGCAATTGATCTACCTAAATTGCCCCCTCCGATTATTCCAATATTATACGATATCATAATTAATTCACTGTTTTTATATAATTGTTATGCAATTTATGCTAAAATTTGAATATTTTGGTGTCAGTTATTCCAAAATGATAAAACTGGAATGATTTTAAAGCCTCTAAATCCCGAACTTGAGTAAAGTATTCGATATATCTGTATTTATAATTTCCTTTGTTGTATTTGGAAGCTCCATGGTTCCACCGGACTATTTCTGGCCTGCTGGATTCATCGCCTACACCATTCCATTGATTATATTATTTAATTTTTTTCTACTGATTGCTAAAATCAGAAGCATACAATTTAGTGCGCTATATCCGATAATTATATTGATAATTGGTATAGGGTATGTTAGAGATACTTTTAGCTTGAATTTGACACAGGATGAAGGAGACATCACTATTATTAGCTACAATACAAAAGTTTTTAATATCTATGAGAATGACGGAAATGACACAAAATCTGTCACTTCAATGATCAATTGGGCCAATGAACAATATGCTGATATAATATGTATGCAGGAGTTTTATAATAATGGAAAATCATCCGTATTTAATACTCTGAATAAGATCAGTAAAGCCCACTCTTATTATTATTATCATGTACCAGTAGTAACCAATACCAAGGGTGCTGAGTTCGGTACGGTGATTTTTAGTCGTTATCCAATCATTGACACTGGAGTTGTACCTTTTTCAGAGTCTACAAAAAACAACGTGATCTATACCGATTTAAATCTCGGTAATGATACACTACGTATTTATAATATGCACTTACAATCGATGCACATCAATGAAAACGATGTGGTTAATACAGAAGATCTTGCAACGGGTTTGAATCATGTTTTCCCCAGGTTGAAGTCGGGATTTATTTCAAGAGCAGGACAGATCAGGTCACTTAAAAAACATCTTTCAGAATGTCCTTATCCTATTGTGCTTTGTGGTGATTTAAATGACCTACCCTATAGTTATGCCTATCAAGAATTAGAAAATGACCTCTCAAATGGATTTAAACAGGCAGGTAGTGGGTTTGGATTTACTTACAACGGAAAATTATTCTTTCTAAGAATTGATAATCATTTTTTTAGCGATGAATTGGAGATAAATTCTTTTCAAACTCACCGTGAAATGAAAAAATCCGATCATTTCCCTATCTCAGCAACTTATACTATAAAAAAATAAATTGATTCTAAATGATCTACCCCATCAAGATGGTACTTTTGCCATATGGTGGAGGAGAAAACAAAAAATGATATTCGTTCCCTGAGTGTAAAAATGCTTAACAAAGCTATAGAAGATTTAGGGGAGAAACCTTATCGTGCAAGGCAGATATATCATTGGATATGGGGCAAGTCTATCACCTCTTTTAATCAGATGTCAAGTCTTTCAAAAGGTTTTCGGGACAAATTAAATTTAGAATTTGAAATCCGGCCTATCACGATTGATACCCTTCAAAAAAGTGAGGACAATACGATAAAGGTAGCGTTTAAACTTTTTGATGACAATTATATTGAAGGGGTTTTGATCCCTGCAGAAAACAGAATGACTGCATGTATTTCTTCTCAGGTCGGTTGTTCTCTTTCTTGCAAATTCTGTGCTACCGGGTACCTGGAAAGAAAACGAAACTTAAGTCCCGGAGAAATCTACGACCAGGTGATTTTAATAAAGAATTTAGCTGAAGAACATTATCAGAAACCACTGACCAATATAGTCTTTATGGGTATGGGTGAACCTATGCTCAATTTTGGAAACGTAATGCTTGCCATTGAGCACCTGACCTCTCCCGAGGGATTGCAGATGTCCCCTCGGCGTATTACTGTATCAACTGCGGGAATTTCCAAGATGATCAAAAAATGTGGAGATGATGGGGCACGGTTTAAACTTGCTATCTCATTACATGCTGCTAATGATCTCAAAAGAAGCCAGATCATGCCTATTAATGAATCCAATACACTTTCATCATTAAGCGAATCCTTGCAGTATTTTTATAATAAAACAAAATCTTTAATAACACTTGAGTATATTGTCTTCAAAGATTTTAATGACAGCCTTGAAGACGCCCACGAGTTGGTTGTGTTCTCAAGAAAGTTTCCATGTAAGGTTAATATCATTGAATATAATCCTATTGATGAGGCTTCCTTTCAAAATACCGGTGAAGACCGGCTTGAAATATTCAGAGATTTCCTGGAAAAAAACAGAGTACAAGCTACTCTTAGAAGAAGTAGGGGAAAAGATATCGATGCAGCATGCGGACAACTGGCAAATAAACAATCCTAGGTAATAATATCCACCTGATTCACGTCCTTTCAGAATTTTACAGCTCCCTTGATAGTACCCGGATAATCCAACAAAATTATTATTTCTTACTGGCGTTAAATAGTTTCTGTTTTTCTTCTTTTGTAAGGCTTTCATAACCGCCGTCTGATATTTTATCAAGTATAGCATCAATTTCGGTCTGATCAATATTAGACGAACCTGAAGGTGGTTTTCGTTTTTGTGATTTAGTTTTTGGATTTTTATAACTCACTTTTATTTTAGGATTTGGCACAAAAAGACTTTTAATAAAAGTAATAAAGCTGATAATAGGCTGACCGAAATCATTCCCTTTTTTTATTTGATGTATATAGAGAAAGCCAATTAATGCCCCTCCCAGATGTGAGAGTTCACCACCTGCATTACTCCCGTCAATATTGAAAAATGAAAGTAATACGTAAAATATAGCAATGTATTTTATCTTGACAGGTCCCAGGAATAGTAGAAAAACAGTATAATTTGGCATAAAAGTAGCAGCGCCAACTACAACAGCAAATACCCCGGCTGAGGCACCTAATAAGATTGACAATTCTACCAATCCACTATAATAAGGTATCAAATTATAAATAAGAATAAATAAAAATCCTCCCATTAATCCTCCAAGCACATATAAATTTATTAACTTATTGTTACCAAGAAATTCATAAATAATCTTCCCAAACCAATAGAAAAACAACATATTAAAAAGGATATGGAAAAACCTTTCATGAGTAAAGAAATAAGTTATTAAGGTCCATGGTTTAGTCAAAAAAGTTCCAATATCTGATGGTAATGCCAACTGGTTTATCATCCAGGAATACATTTCCATATTCCCGGAAATTGATAAGATTACTCTAAAGAGATTGAGTAAAATAAAAACAACCAAATTGATCACAATAATTTGGATCAAACCGTTATCAGGCTTTTTCCAGGCAGCCTTAAACTCATCCGTAAATCCTCGTCCTTGCATATCTTTAATTATATCCTTTCTTTGACCATCTTCTTACTAGAATAAACGCAAAAAACATTCCTCCTAAATGTGCAAAATGGGCCACATTATCCCCCGGGGACTGTTGAATGGTTGCATAAAGCTCATAAAGACCGTACAACATAACAAAATATTTGGCTTTTATCGGAATAGGAGGAAACAATAACATCAATTTAGTATTGGGAAATAATAATCCAAATGCCATTAATATCCCAAATACTGCTCCCGACGCTCCAACCATCGGCATATTTGCCTTTCTTGTATATAATTGATTTACAATATAAACGCTTTCCTCTTTATATTGTTGGCTATCTGGTGAAGCGGCATAGCTATCAATCATTTTTTCCAGATCACCATTCAATTGCCAATGATCGACAATAAATTTATTAAACCTTTCTGGATTGGGATCAGTATAATACATTTCAGCATCTGTTTGAATTCCCCTCATTTCAAAATAGTCAACAGCAGACCATAATACACCAGCTCCTATTCCCGTTACCAGGTAGAATATAAGGAACCTCTGCGCACCCCACGTTCTTTCAAGCCAGGGCCCGAATATAAATAAGGCCAGCATATTACCAAAAATATGTCCGAATCCTCTAGCATGAATGAACATATAGGTGAAAAATTGGAATGGATAAAAAGTTTCAGCATGTATATACCGCAACCCACCTATTCCTATTAAATCAATATTAAAAAAGCCCTGTACCAATGCAATTACAATGTTGATCAGCAACAAGTTTTTAACCAAGGGTGTTAAATTTCTAAACATTAATTTCTTTTCTTAAATTTATTTTCTACTTGTTCAATACCTAATATAAAATAAGTTGATTCACCAAAAGGTGAATAATTTGGATTCTTGCAACCAAATAACTGGTCAATAATTGATTTCTGTTCTTCCAAATTCAAAACCTTGCCTTCCTTCAAGGAAGTATACCTTGCCATTGACATTGCCAGATTCTCCTTGGTTTTAAGCTCCAACTTTTCCTTGTTAAGTTTGTATTGTTCAATCAGACCTTCAAATACTTCTTTTTCATTTACTGAAGTAATGTCAGCCGGAATCCCGTTTATTACCAGCGAATTATTCCCAAATATATCAAAATCAAATCCCAAAGCTACGATTTCATCCTTGATATCCATAGCAAGTGAATAATCAGCGGGATTTAATTCTATAGTTATGGGGAATAGAACCCTCTGAGTAGTCCCACTATTATTTAATAAAACATTTAAATATTTTTCGTATACAATCCGTTGATGAGCAGCAACCTGATTGATAAACATTATCCCTGATTTTACCTGAGAAAGTATATATTTCCCATGAACCTGGTATGTAGAAAGTACTTGATTGAAATTTTGGGGTGAATCTTCCAATCCTTCTCTATTATTTGCCCTACTTTCCAGGATAATCCTTTCATCAGATTTATTGTATGTACTTTCATTTGGAATAAATTCTGATTCCGGCAATCCCTCCTTTTCAAATAAATTTTCCCAGTTTTTCAGATTTGATTGCTCTCTTCCTGAAAGCCTGAATCGTTCATAATCCAGGTCTGTACTTGTCCTTAATGAATGTGCTCCTCCAAAGTCTCTGGACAGATCGAGGTTAACATCTGTTGAGTAATCAATGCTAGGAGTGATATTATGCTGACCAAGAGATTGTTTGATTGCCGCTTTTATTATTCCATAGATGGTGCGTTCATCAATAAATTTGATCTCAGTTTTAGTTGGGTGAACATTAACATCAATATGACCTGGGTCAATTTCCAGGAATAAAACGAAAAATGGGTAATAGTCTTTAGCCAGAAGGTTTTCGTAAGCTATCTGTATAGCGTGATTAAGATAATTATTTTTTATATATCTCTTGTTAACAAAAATGAACTGCTCCCCCCTTGTCTTTTTGGCAAATTCAGGTTTTCCAATATATCCGTGGATTTCTAAATGTGGTGTTTTCTCTTCTAATACCACTAACTGGGATTGATAGTTTTTTCCAAATAAATTGACTATTCTTTTCACAAGCTTTCCTGCTGGTAGATTATAAATTTCCATATCATTCTGAAACAATCGATATGATATATCAGGACGTCCCAATGATGCACGTTGAAACTCATCTATTATATGACGCATTTCAACTGAATTCGATTTCAAAAAATTTCTTCTTGCTGGAACATTATAGAATAAATTCTTAACTTCTATGGAGGTCCCTTTAATTGTTGCTATAGGTTCATTGCTTTTTATTTTTGAACCTTCAATAATGATAGATGTACCCAGCTCTTCATTTTCTACACGCGTTTTTTGCTCAACGTGAGATACTGCTGCAACAGATGCAAGTGCCTCTCCCCGGAATCCCATTGTGGTAATTTTAAAGAGATCCTCACTTTTCCTGATTTTCGATGTTGCATGCCGTTCAAAACTCATTCGCGCATCTGTTAATGTCATTCCGGTACCATCATCAATAACCTGAATGAGACTTTTACCTGCATCCTTAATAATTACTTGTATTGATTGAGCTCCAGCATCGATTGCATTTTCAATAAGCTCTTTGACAACAGAAGAAGGACGTTGCACTACTTCGCCTGCGGCAATCTGGTTGGCAATTGATTCTGGTAATAAATGAATTATATCCGTCATAATGCATCAGGATCGTCTTCCACGTTTCATCCAAATATATAATGGTATTAAAATAAGGAGGGTATATAAAATCTGAGCACCAAAATAGATGTAACCAAATATAATAAGTGCAAATGTGATCACGAAGAAAAATTGAAGCATTCCAGATGTTCTATCTCTTTTCTCACGTCGCCGGAAGGCCTGGGAAATATGTTCATGATAGAATTCTTTATCCCCAATCTCAGATTTTATTCTTTCAGTTCTTTCTTCTATCTCCTCTTTTATGGCATCATAATACCTTGGTTGAAAATTAAATCGCTTATTTTTGGGTACCCTTAAAAGAGATGGTATTTTCATGGCTTTTATTTTCTAATTAAAAACAAAAATAGTGGATAAATTACTTAATTCATAAGCACAGCATGGGTTTACTAATGAACAGATTTTTATTGATGTTGGTTGTTGCTTTCCTGATAAATTTTAAAGTAAGTGGAAATAATTCAGAAATAAATCAAAATGAGCTTGAATGGGCTGACAGCATTCTCTCTACGATGTCCATTAATGAAAAAATAGGTCAGTTGATGATGCTACCTGTATATTCTAATGCCAATGAAAAATACTATCAGGATATTGAGATGCTCATCAGGAATTTTCATATTGGAAATCTTCTTTTTTTCCAGGGCACTCCACATAAGCAATTCGAGCTAACTCAAAGATTTCAAAATATTCCCAAAATTCCATTATTTATAGGTATTGATGCAGAATGGGGATTGGCGATGCGGCTTGACAGCATCTATGCGCTTCCTAAAAACATGACCCTTGGAGCTCTTCAGGATACCCGCTTGGTTTACAATATGGGAGCTGAAATCGCACGCCAATGTAAAATAATGGGGATTCAAATAAATTTTGCCCCGGTATTGGATGTAAACAATAATCCTTCAAATCCTGTGATAAACGTGAGATCATTTGGAGACAATCCTTTAAAGGTTTCAAAAATGGGACTTGCTTTAATGAAAGGCATGCAGGATAATGGAATAATTGCCGTTGGAAAACACTTTCCAGGGCATGGTGACACCAACACTGACTCTCATTACACACTTCCAGTAATCAAGCACAGCCTATCTCGTCTTGATTCGATCGAACTGGTTCCTTTTTCTAATGCCATAAAGGGTGGTATTTCAGGAATGATGGTAGCACATCTAAATATTCCTGCACTTGAACCACGACCAGATATTCCATCTACTCTTTCGACTGCAATAGTAAAAGGTACTCTCGTAGAAAAACTGGATTTTAAGAACCTGATCTTTACTGATGCTATGAATATGAAGGGAGTTGCCTCCAATTTTACTAATGGAAAAGGTGAACTAATGGCATTCAAAGCAGGTAATGACATAATAGTAATGCCCGTTAACATTCAGGAAGTTTTAAAGGAGTTTAAGAGAGCATTAAGTAATAAGGAAATTTCAGAAAATGATATAAATATAAAAGTTCTGAAAATATTGAAATTTAAATACAGATCAGGTTTAAAAAAATTACCTCAATGGGATAGTATTGATCTTAACAAGCGGTTGAATAAAAATATACCAGGGATAAACCAGCAGATCTTTGAAAATGCAATAACCCTGTTAAAGAATAAAAATAATCTCATACCATTTCACATGGTTGATACTATTGATTTTGCTTCCCTTTCTATTTATGATAAACACCCGGATGAGTTCCAGAAAGCATTAAATCTATATGCGGACTTTGATCACCATAATTTTATTAAAAATGAATTAACAAGGAGTGAATACCAGAAATTATTAGAAAGGCTTTCCAAATATGAGGTGATAGTGGTTGGAGTTCATACTATTTCGAATAATCCTAAATATAATTTTGGGATAAAAAGTGATGATCTGAATTTTCTGAAGCAATTAAATCAGCACACCAATCTGGTGGTGGTGCTTTTTGGAAATCCGTATAGTGCCAGTTTATTTGAGGAATTCAATTCGCTTGTTTGTGCCTATGAAAATAACCCGTATTCAAAATCTATAGCCCCCCAGCAGCTTTTCGGGGCATTAGCTTTTAAAGGCAGATTGCCTGTTACCGCTTCTATGAACTTTAAGGAAGATCATGGTATTGAAACCAATCCCCTGGGTCGTCTGGGTATTTCTATTCCTGAAATTTTAGGATTTGATACTCGAAAGCTTAGCCTGATAGATTCTATTGTAGAAGAATCAATCCAGGAAAAGGTAATGCCTGGATGCCAGATTCTCATTGCCAGAAAAGGAAGGGTATTATGGAATAAAAACTATGGATACTATACTTATGACAGCCTGATTTCAATCCGTAATAATTCCGTATATGATCTTGCATCGATTTCGAAAGTAGCCGGGACTATTCAAATTCTAATGATCCTCGTTGAGAAAGATTTTATCGACCTTGATAAAAAACTATCTTTTTATTTACCAGAACTTAAAAAAACAAACAAACAGGATTTAATTATCCGCGACATACTGTCTCATCAGTCAGGACTGATACCATATTATCCTTATTGGAAAAGAACCTTAAATGGGGATAATAATAAATTTAATTATTACAATACAAGTAGTACAGAAGATCATACGATTGAACTTAGCACAGGGCTATTTGCAAAGCCTGTATTGAAAGACACCCTTTGGAACTGGATGTTACAGTCTGACTTACGCAAGAAAGAAAATATTTTGTTACCCTATGATTATAAATACAGTGATATTGGATTTTATTTAATTCAAAGGTTGGTAGAGGAAGTTTCAGGTTGGCCATTGAATATTTTTCTCGATGAATATTTATACAGACCGATCGGAGCACGAACAATTACCTATTTACCGAAAAATAAATTCACCCTTGAAAGGATAGTTCCTTCTGAAATTGATCGGTCATTCCGAAAGGGTCTCATACAGGGAAATGTGCATGATGAAATAGCATCTATTTATGGAGGAGTAGCAGGTCATGCAGGAGTATTTTCAAACGCCTACGATTTGGCTATTATACTTCAAATGAATTTACAGAATGGGTATTATGGTGGCTCACGGTTTATACATCCAACTATTGTTTACGAGTTTACAAAAAGACAATATGAGTCCAATCGAAGAGGCTTAGGATGGGATAAAACTCAAAAAATAGGTGATGAATACAATCCGGCCACCTATCTTGCCTCAGATTTAAGTTACGGGCATAGTGGATTTACAGGAACTTATTCATGGGTGGACCCTGAATATGATCTTATTTATATATTTTTGTCCAACAGAACTTATCCGGATTCTAGTAATAAAAAACTAATTGATTTAGAAGTACGTAAAAGAATTCAAACAATAATATATAGTTCACTCATCAAAAAATAAATATGAATATTGGAATTGTTTGTTATCCAACCTATGGAGGTAGTGGGGTAGTTGCTACTGAACTTGGCAAAGGACTTGCACAAAATGGGCATAATATACATTTTATTACTTATTCTCAACCTTCTAGGCTAGATTTCTTTAATGAAAGGCTCTTTTATCATGAAGTAGCTATCAATTCCTATCCGTTATTTCAATATCCACCATATGAATTGGCTCTTGCAGGTAAAATGGTAGATGTTGTAAAATATGAAAAGCTTGATCTATTACATGTACACTATGCCATTCCTCATGCATCGGCAGCATATATGGCAAGGCAAATCCTTGAAACAGAAGGCATTTATGTACCCTTTATCACAACTCTTCACGGAACCGATATAACTCTGGTTGGAAAGGATCCTACTTACGAGCCTGTGGTTACGTTTAGTATAAACAATTCTGATGGGGTTACAGCAGTATCAGAATCACTTAAAAAAGATACATTAGATCACTTTAATGTTACAAAAGATATAAAAGTGATACCCAATTTCATTGATCACAAACGTTTTCAAAAACAAAAGAAAGAGCATTTTAAAAAAGCAATTTGCCCCAATGATGAAAAACTCATTGTTCATACTTCTAATTTCAGAAAAGTAAAAAGGGTAGAGGATGTTTTGATGGTATTTAACAATTTGCGGAAGAAAATAGCAGTTAAATTATTACTTGTTGGCGATGGACCTGAAAGGACAGTAGTAGAAAATATGTGTCGAGAACTGGGCACTTGTGATGATATTCGATTCCTGGGAAAATTAGATCATATTGAAGAGGTGTTATCCGTTTCTGATCTGTTTATCATGCCTTCGGAAAAAGAAAGTTTTGGATTAGCCGCACTTGAAGCTATGGCTTGTGAAGTCCCTGTAATATCTTCAAACGTAGGTGGATTACCTGAATTAAATCTACACGGTATATCCGGATTCTTAAGCAATGTGGGTGATATAGAGGATATGACAAAAAATGCACTTATAATTTTAGATGATGATAACTTGCCCAGATTTAAAGAAGGGGCCCTAAAGCGTGCTTATGATTTCAGCCTTGACAATATCCTTCCAATGTATGAAGATTATTATCATGAAATACTGGATATGCACAAAGTAAAAATATGAGGCAATTATAAGAATCGTCTACTTCAATAGTATATTAAGCTGGCTTCTTATTGACAA
>Ga0316187_10000888_pt1 | contig 24815 bp, 22 predicted proteins | sample CroRivburrow1_MG_FD_204927 | JGI IMG/M metagenome (GOLD analysis project Ga0316187, IMG submission 204927) | Coastal sediment microbial communities from Maine, United States - Cross River worm burrow 1 | ecosystem: Environmental > Aquatic > Marine > Coastal > Sediment | place: USA: Maine...
TCATTTCTCTATTAAAGCACCTGCGGGGGAGCAGTCCCAGACAGCCCTTCCTGATATGAAAAGCCGGTCCGACGAGCCTGCACGAGGGCGCTCAGCCCGCCCAGCCGACCTTGTAGTCCGCCGCCATCCTCGGGCCCTTTACCGACAGTCGCTCAATGAACCATTGACCGCCCAACTTCCGGTAGACCTCATGGTAGCGACAGGCCTGCCACAACGCCTGGCTGTCTTTCTCCATGGTGAACGGCCCGAAGAAGTACCAGGTACCCCGGGCTGTATCGCCGTCCACTTCGATCACCGGATTCATGGTCATGTGCTGAGAGAAGCGGATCATCTTCTGAAAGCGCTGAAAGAGCTGCCTGATCTCTGCGTGCCCCTCAGCTTCGCCGATGCCTTTCGCCTCCCAGACGCCGTCTTCCGTAAAAAGACCCGTGATCCGGTCCGGATTGTGGTCGTCGTCGCAGATCTCGCAGTAGCGAGCCTTGAGCTGCTTGATGGCCTCCAGATCCTCGAGTCGGGTGATACGTGCTTCCAGGTCCATGTCTAATGCCTCCTCTGCTGCCGTCATTCAGGCTGGCTTGAAGCCAGTGATGCGGGTCAGGGTGTCCGGGATGAATTCGTTCACGCTGATCTTGTTGAATCCAGCCTGCTCGAAGTACCCCACACAATCCGCATCCGAGTGGGCGAGACCCGTAGAATGGCTGACCGCCTCGGAAAGCCCCCAGAGTGCCGGTGCCAGCGGGCCGGTGCCGTCGGCATTGATCGTTTCGCCAATCAGATGGAACTCGCCGCCGGGCAGGAGCGCGGCGTAGACCCGCTGCACCACGTCGCTGATGATCGCCCGACTGTACTGAGGCAGGTTTGAGGCCATGATCGCCACGTCCGCATCACCCGGCAGGGGATCCCGGGTGAAGTCACAGGGATTCGCACTAACCTGAGCGGACACGCCGTTCTCCTCGATATATTCCCTGGTCACGACCACCACCGGCGGCAGGTCGAGCACTTCGGCTCGGATGTCGGGATGCTGCTGGGCCGCGACGATGCAGTAGCAACCGGAGCCTCCACCCAGGTCGATGATTTTCTGCCGACCGCTGAGGTCCACCTGCTTGTGGAAGCGACGCGCCGCTCCCATGCCGATGGAATAGGTGGCTTCGTGGTACTCCCTGGCCCGCTCTACCGTAAAGGTCTCGTCGTACATCCCCAGCCGGCGCTGATCGCCTTCCCGGACCTTGAGGTGCTCGGTCAGCTTGCCCCAGCCTTCCCAGCGCGGTTTGCCGAACAGCATCCAGGGCCCGGCGTAGGTCGGTTTCCCCTCCACCAGGAATCGATCCACGTCGGCCGCATTACTGAATTTATCGCCAGCACGGTCAAGCAGCGTCATGGCGGTCAGCACCGTGAGTAATCGTTCGGCGTTCACCGGCTCTATGCCGACCGCTTTCGCCACGGCTTCGATCGAGTCGTTGCCATTGGCTATGGCGGTGAACACCTTGAGCTCCACCGCGCTCATCAGCGCCGCCGACTCCCAGAACGCCTTGCTGATGCGCTGCAGGCGCACCGTATCGGGCCGGTTGTTCCGCGCTTCGCTCATCTTCTCCTAGGCTCCCTTATCTCTCATATGCGTATCATGAGCCTTTTCAGGAGGGAGTGCAGCGTGGCATACGCATCCGGATTTCGCCCGGGACTGTTCGAGGGTCAGACGATTTTCATCCCCGGCGGTGGTGGCGGGCTCGGCCGCTGCATCGCTCACGAGCTGGCGAGCCTCGGCGCCGCCGTGATCCTCGCCGGCCGGACAGAGGAAAAGCTCGACCGGGTCCGGGCGGAGATTGAGGCGGACGGCGGGCGCGCGCTCGGGTGCTATGCCGCCGAGCTCAGAGACGAGGAAGATGTCGTCTCACTGGTCGGTCGCGTTCTCGAAGCACATGGACCCGTAGACGGCCTGGTCAACGCCGCAGGCGGCCAGTTCCCGGCGAAACTCGAGGATCTCAGTCTCAACGGCTGGAACGCCGTCCTGCACAACAACCTGACCAGCTACTTCCTGGTCGCCCGGGAGATTTACAGACAGTGCATGGCCGAGCGAGGCGGCAGCATCGTCAACATCGGGGCCGACCACGATGGCGGCATGCCGGGTATGGGTCACAACGGTGCAGCCCGGGCCGGGCTTTCCAACTTCACGGCCACGGCCGCTACCGAGTGGGCCCGATCGGGTGTGCGGGTGAACTGCGTGATCCCCGGCTTCATCGCGACCACCGGACTCGACCGCTATCCCGAAGAAGACTGGGATTCGCTGGTGGCCATCACGCGTCGGGTGCCGCTGGCGCGGCACGGCACGGCTGCCGAAATTTCGGCCATGGTGGTGTTTCTGCTCTCAGAAATGGCTGCGTATATCACCGGCGCGGACTTCCGCGTGGATGGCGGCATCCACAATGGGGCCGGTAGCTTTCTCTTCCAGCCCGGCGAAATGCGCAACGGCCAGACCTTCAACGGATTTCACCGCGACGAGCCGCCGGGCATTCTGAACCGCTGAGCTCAACCGGCCGAGACTGCTTCCACACGATTCCCGCCAGGCCGGAACTCGAAAGGCTCACCCCAGTCGCTGGGGTAATCGACCAGAGCGCCCCCTTCCTCGACGCTGTGCACGAGCCCGAGGGCCGTGCGCAGTATGTCCGCCTGCATCTTCACATCCCCGGGCCGACCGAAATTGTTGCCCATGGGATGATTAACAAACAACGCTCTGGGCGGTTTCACCAGCGCCGTGAGATCTCTCCCGGTGGCGACGTAGGTGGTGGCTATGCCCCGTTCTTCCAGCAGCCGACAGACCAGACCCACGGTCTGGTGGTCCAGGGGTCAGCTCGGCGCCGCAACAAGTATATCCACGCGTTCGTCTTCGAGCCGCTCTGCGAAAGCCGGCCCCGACTCTTCCAGTACCTTGCTCCGATTGTAGATCCGACCCATGAAACCGCTCCAGAAATGCTCTGCGAGGCTGCCGATCTCACCGGACGCCGCCAGCTCGCGGAGTCGTGCAAGCGGAAACACACAGTTGATGTCCGCTTCCGCATCCGTGTGGTCGTAGTAGCTGTCGTGAATCTGAAAGTCGTCCACCGCCGCATCCCGCGAGATCGAATCCAGCCGATGATCATTGCGCGCATCCGGGTTGAACGCCGGCATGGCGCACTGCGAGACCCCGCCGGAAGTCAGCAGGCTGACCCGGCATTCAGACAGAGGCTTGTCCAGCCGATGCAGCGGCGCGGTTTCGTTCACCGTCCACTTATAAGGCGGGTTACCCATTGCGCCGTAGTAATCATTCAGCGCGTCCACGTAGCGAATAGGCTCTTTCATGCGTTCCCCCGGCAACATCAGCTGTTATCCATTCTGGGCGTCTTTGCGGATTTTCTCCACGTTGGCTTTCATGGTCGCCAGCACCCGCTGCGCGATAGCGAGCTCATCCGGCGCCAGACCCTGGCGTGCCGCATCGCCAAAACCCGCAGCCAGCTCTTCCATCTCGGGTTTGAGGGCCAGGGCGCCATCGGTGAGATAGATGCATTTGGCGCGTCGGTCGGTAGGGTCTTCTTCGCGCCGGATCAGATTCTTGGCTTCCATTCTGTCCAGTAATCCGGTCATCGCCATGGCGCTGGTGCCGATCAGTTCACTGAGCTTCGCCTGAGAGATGCCGGGGCGCTGGTCCACCCAGACCAGCACGCGCATCTGCGGCCGGGTCAGCCCGAGCGGCGCCATCAGGGCCCCGTAGGCCTGGGAGATGGCGTTGGCCACCTCATGAACGAGGAAGCCCAGCGGCTCGTCCTGCTCACTGTCCGGCACACCTGCCAGTAGCGATTTCCTGCTCATCCTTGGGCTCCCGAAATCTGACCTGCGTCATTGCTCCACATCATTATTATATGTACCTTTACTAAAAGCCATGCTGCAGACGAACCGGAAACTCCGGGCGGCCATATGCGTCCTGACAGTGGTCAGCCTGATCTCGCCCGCGACCTTGATGGCCGCGACGGTGGTCTTTGGCAGTTACACCAACCCCGATTACGCCGAAGAAGCCAGGGCAAAAGCGGCTGCGGTGTTCGGCATCGAGCCCCGCCTGACTCCGGTCACCGTCAACGGAACTGCCTACCTGCGTCTCCTGGCGCCAGCCGGCCTCAGCCAGGCAGAAGCCCGGGCGTTGGTCGACCGGGCCCGGGCAAACGGTTTCGAATCCGCCTGGTACCTTTCCGAAGACGCAGCCCGGCACACCGCCCAGGCATCTGCTGCACCGGCAACTGAACCGGCCCGCACCGCCGAGATCCCAGCCGTCGCCGTCTCGGCAACCGCTGCAACCGGAACCGCTCCACCGGAAACGCCACAGGCAACCGCCAGGCCAGCCGCGGACGTCGCACCGCAGCCTGAGGCGGCCCGGGAGGTTCCTGCCGATCTGGATCCGCCAGGCACCGCACCGGCAGCCCTCCTGCTCACCACCACCGGCATCGATGAAGGTGCCTCGATCAACGTGCCCCGCTTCAGGGAGAGCGAGATCGCCTTCCGCCTCGATGGCAAGCTGGACGAGCCGGTCTGGGCACAGGTGCCGGGCTACGACGATATGCGCGTTCTCGAACCGGACACCCTGGCCGTTCCCAGACACAAGACGCTCATGCGCTACTTCTTTACCGAGCGGGGCCTGTACGTGAGCATGTACGCGCAGCAGCCGCTCGAGTCGCTGATGGAGCGGTTGAGTTCCCGGGACAACTGGTTCTCCCGGGACAGCATGAGCATCACCCTCGATACCTCCGGCAGTGGCATCTACGGCTACTGGTTCAGCGTCGCTCTGGGCGACTCCCTGAGTGATGGCAAGATCGCCCCGGAGCGTCAGTACTCCAGGGAGTGGGACGGCCCCTGGGACGGGCGCACGGCTACCACCGAGGACGGCTGGTCGGCGGAGATGTTTCTACCCTGGTCGATGATGGCCATGCCTGCTACCGAGGGCGAGCGACGCATCGGCATGTATGTCAGCCGCCAGGTCGGCTACATCGACGAGCGTTTCGGCTATCCGCACCTGCCCTCCACGGGCGCCCGGTTCATGAGCGCCCTGCAGCCCATGGCCCTCGGCGACGTCCAGCCCAAGCGGCAGCTCGACTTCTACCCTTACGTCTCCGGCACCCATGACGTGGCCGCGGACGAGACGGAGGCAAAGGTCGGCGTCGACATGTTCTGGCGCCCGTCGACCAATCTGCAGATGAGCGCCACGGTGAATCCGGACTTCGGCGCGGTGGAGTCGGATGACGTAATCATCAATCTCACCGCCACCGAAGCCTTTTTTCCCGAAAAGCGCCTGTTCTTCCTCGAGGGCAACGAGGTGTTCGAAACCACGCCACGTTCCCGGCCCTTCTCTTCCGGCGGCCGCGGCACAGGCTCCAGACAGACCAGATCCCTGTTCTTCCCGACGCCCACCCAGGTGGTGTACACCCGACGAATCGGCGGCGGGCCCGACGTGATCGTGCCCGACGACGTGAGTGTGCCCGGATACGAACTTTCCAAGCCCACCGATCTGCTCGGCGCGCTCAAGGCTACCGGCCAGATAGGCGGCCTGCGCTACGGCGCCATGGGCGCCATGGAGGACGACGTGGAAGTGCGCGGCATCGACGAGGACGGCGAAGAGGTAACCCTGGACGCGGTCGGTCGGGACTTCGGCGTCGCCCGGTTCCTCTACGAACAGGTGGGACGGAGCCGCAGATCCATCGGCTACATCGGCACCTACACGAAAAACCAGACCTACGACGCCACCGTTCACGGCGTCGACGCCCATTTTCTGAATCGCACCGGCAAGCTGCAGGCGGATCTGCAGTTGCTCGCCAGCGATGTGGACGGCGAGCAGGGCTACGGTGGCCTGCTGGATTTTCAGTACACCCAGCGCCAGGGTATGGTGCATCAGGTGCGCCTCGATGCCCAGGACGACAAGCTCGACATCAACGACCTCGGCTTTCTCCGCCGCAACGACAACTATGGCGGTACTTACAGCTTCAACTTCACCAAGTCCCGCGGGCTCGAGCGGCTGCGAAACTTCAATCTCAACTTCTCGAGCTCGTACTGGCAGAACGAAGCCGGCGAGGCGACCCGGATCGGCAACTTCCTGCGCAACACCTTCACGTTCAACAACCTGTTTGAGCTGCGCACGGAAATCGACTACTTCCCCAAGCGCTGGGACGACCTCGAAAGCAAAGGCAACGGTTCCTACCGGGTCGACGACCGCTGGGTATTCGACTTCGCGGTCGGCACCAACGCGACCAAGCCTCTGAGCCTCAGCGCCAAGCTCGCCGCGCGCCAGGAAGAGCTCTCGGGCTGGACCCCGTACGGCTCTGTCGGCTTCACTTGGAAGCCCAACCATCGTTTCTCGCTCGACCTGGATCTCAATTATCAGGACCGGGACGGCTGGCTGCTGCATTACGCCGGCCGAGAGTTCACTACCTTTGCGGCAGAGGACTTTCAGCCGCGGCTGGCAATGGATTTGTTTATCTCCGCCCGCCAGCAGTTTCGCATGAGCCTGCAGTGGGCGGCCATCAAAGCAGAAGAGCAGCAGCGCTGGTTCCTGCCGGAGGACGGTGACGGCTACCTGGTGCCGGTCGACCCCGGCCCTGATGACAGCAGTCGCGATTTCGTCATCAACCGGATGACAGTCCAGCTCCGCTACCGCTGGCAGATCGCCCCGCTCTCAGATCTTTTCCTCGTCTACACCCGAGGCAGCAACATACCCTACAACACGCTGGACGATGATTTCGGCGACCTCTTCTACGACGCCCTGACAGACCCGGTGATAGACTTCTTCGTCATCAAGCTGCGCTACCGGTTCGGTATGTAGCTTCGCTCGATGGTCCCGTGCATGGCCTCCGCCAGGTCGGTCCCGGTGGTCGGGAAGCGTTGGCAGAGGCATTCAAGCGTCCCGAACTCACCGACGAGATGGTCTCTCAGAGCGTCCGTGCTGGGTCTGGCAGGGACTTCAGGTGCCGTGGGTTTCCTCGGGGAGCGGCTGGCGCAGGATGCGGCAACCATCGAGCATCCGGTTCTCTTTCTGATGCAGCTGGAAGACGAGCTGTTCGATCGGCAAGGCTATCTCACCCTCTTCGATGCTATCGGCAGCTCTGACAAACGCCTGCACGCAAAGCCGGGACTGCACCCGGAAATCCCCTCCGAAGAAGTGGATGCCGCTTTCGTCTTTCTTTCGGCACGCCTCACCGAAGATGTTCCCCGGGACGTTACGAATCCGCTCGCTGACTGAGCATCCAGGTCAGGCCTGAAGCGAAAGCGGCCAGGATGCCAATCGGCAGAACGTGAAAGGTAAGAATGTGGCCAGGCTCATACATACAGGCGACCTGCATCATGAGCGCGGGAACGAGGCCTGCGGCCAGGGCTGAGTGCAGCACCGCCCGCACCGGCTCCAGCACATACCTGTGGCGCTGCAGATAGATCAGCCAGGCCAGCGGCGGCAGGCTGTAGAGATAGGCCTCCCAGGCACAGTGATCACGCTTGCCAAGCATGGACGGCTCCAGCACCGGGGCAACGAATCCGATGACGAACTGAGCGAGCCAGGCCAGCAGCAGCAGCCAGCCGACCCTGCGCAGGCCGCCGACCGCCCGGCCGGGAATGGACTCGAGCAGCGCCACCACAAGGAAGCAAACGAGCGCAGCCAACCCCAGGATCATCTCTATTGAGAACCGCGGCACACCGAGCAGCTCACCGACAAATCCAGGCCGAAACGGACCGAGCGCCGCGCCAACCGTGAGCACATAGGCAACGCTGACCAGCAGCCAGAGCAGAGCGATGCGGCTGGCCGAACCCAGAGGCTGCACCGGGGAAAGATCGGCCTTAAGCGATGCTATGAGCTTGTCTTCGTCCAAATCACACCTCTCGCAAAGCCCGCAGCTTACGCAGGCCTCGATGCACACGCACTTTGACCACGCTTTCCGAAACACCCTGACGATCGGCGCACTCGCGAGTGCTGAAGCCCATGATCTTGGTCAGTACCAGGGTCTCCCGGAGGTTGTGCGAAAGACGGGCCAGCAATCGACCTGTATCGATCGCGTCGCCTGGCTCCGGTCCGTCATAGGCCGGTTCATCGACAACCGCCATCGCTTCAGCCGCGGGCATTTCCCGCGGAGCTCGCCGAAGCTGGTCGATGGTCTTATTGCGGACGATGGCGAACAGCCAGGGTCGGAACGGGCGACCCGGCTCAAAGGTATGCCGGGCCTGATGCAGCGCCAACAGGCTCTCCTGAACACAGTCGTCCAGATTATCCAGCCTGCCGAAGCGGCTGATGAGATAAGCACGAATGACGCCCGCAAGCTCGCCGAGAAGCTGCCCGTAAGCCTCCCCGTCACCAGCCTGGGCGAGCGCCAGCCAGCCTGACCAGCGCGCCTCGTCCTCGGCTTTATCTCCCGCTGTGCCACTCACCTGTGCGTGACATCCTCCTCAACGTATCCGTCTGACCTCAACTCGGGCCACCGGGTTCCGCCAGTCATACACCTGCGGTCCGAGCACCTCGCCGACTTCCGCTGCCGGCAGGCTGTGGAAGCCATTGCTCACGTGCACGAACCCTTCATCGCCCTCGTTCGGGCCAGGAGAGTACCCTTCACCCCCGCACCGAGGTCCCGGCATGCTGAGGCAGTTCTGATCGTTGGCTTCGGTGCCCGCATCGTAGGCAAGTGCGCTCACCGAGCGCTGGTATCGGGGCAGCCTCATGCTGTCGATGGCAACGAAGGTATCGTTGGTCGGGATCAGCATGGCGGCCAGGCTCAGGTAGCGCTCGAAGCGGGTGCCTTCGACGATCACGGTCACCGACTGGCCAGGGCCGAGCAGGCCAGGCACCGTCTGCACGTCCGCCACCTCATAGGGCGAGGCCAGCAGCAATTCGGTCAGCGGCGCCGTATCACCCCCTTCCGCGAGCACCTCCAGCGCGTCCCCGGCTGGCTGGCCCAGCTCGAAGAGCGCGAGCTCAGTGCTGTGGGTCGCCACCAGCTGGGGTGTAAAGGTCTGACCCGGGGTCAGGTTGGTGATCGTGACCTCGTAGGTGCGATTGTAGCCCCCATCGGCGTTCGCGGCGGTGCCGGCCAGCAGGAGCACTGCCGCCAGGGCCGTCGCTACCACTTTCGCCGGGGCGAATGCCCGGCTGATTCGATCTCTCATCGTCGTACCTCCAGTTGAGTTCCCGTTATGGGTACGACGAATACGCAGCGCGCGCGGAAAAGGTTACATCGGCCTTTTCAGAGTCTCAGTTTCAGGCCCGCTCATCCTTAGGGGAGTCCATGACCACGTAGGAGGTAATGGCGGTGACCTGGGGCAGGGTGCCGAGCACGTCGGTGTGAAATACCTTATAGGCCTCCAGATCTGCGACCTCCACCCGCAGCAGATACTCTATGGAGCCTGTGATGTTGTGGCACTCGCGGACCTCCGGCGCTCGGGCCATGGCCCGCTCGAAGGCGGACTGGGATTTCTTCGAGTGATCCGACAGCCCGACCGCCACATAGGCCGTGAACGCCCGGCCCACCGATCTGGGATCCAGCACCGCCCGGTAGCCCCGGATTACCCCGGTCCTTTCCAGCTCCTGAACTCGGCGCAGGCAGGCAGAGGGCGACAGACCGACCCGATCGGCAAGCTCGGTGTTGGTGATCCGTCCATCCACCGACAACTCCTGCAATATTCTTTCTCTGACTCGATCTATTTCGCTCATATATTGCAAACATTCTCACTGAGAACGGGAATTTGCAATCACGCGCCAGAAAAAATGACGCACAATTGCTCCTCGCTTGATTCGCCACCAACCGGAAACGCACATGGACCTGGAGCTTCTCACCGCCTTCTCGCTGTTCGCCCTGGTCAGCTCCATCACCCCGGGTCCGAACAACCTGATGCTGATGGCGTCCGGCGCGAACTTTGGCGTCCGGCGCACGGTGCCGCACATGCTCGGCATCGGCATAGGTTTCGTGATCATGGTGATGCTGGTGGGCATCGGGCTGGTCGGCGTGTTCGACGCCTACCCGTTGAGTTACGACGTGCTCCGGGTCGTCAGCATTACCTACCTCGTCTATCTGGCCTGGAAGATCGCTACGGCCGCGGCGCCGGGAACCGGCGTGACGGAGGCGGGCGAGGCCACCGGCAAGCCATTCACCTTCATCCAGGCAGCGCTCTTCCAGTGGGTGAATCCGAAGGCCTGGGCGATGGCGCTCACCGCGGTCACCGTCTACGCGCCGTCCCGGAGCTTCGAAGCCATTCTCTGGGTGGCCGCCGTGTTCGGTCTCATCAACCTGCCCTCGGTCAGCTGCTGGACCCTCCTCGGCCGGCAGATCCAGCCGCTGCTGTCGAATGTCCGCAGGCTGCAGGCGTTCAACTTCCTGATGGCCGGCCTGCTGCTGGCAACGATCGTCCACGCTTCCTTTGCCTGAAAACTCGCCCTGACCCGTCACATTCAGGCGCTTTTCCAGCAACGGGTATCTGTGCTATTCCTCGATCCTAATCCTGAACGGAGCGCGACCGAGGCCTCATGGCATCCGAAGTTACCCTGCTGCTGAACGCCCATCGGGAGGGTGACGAGAACGCGATCAATGATCTGGCCCGGATCATCTATCCGGAGCTGAAAGCCATGGCCCGACGCCGAACGAGCGGCTCGGGCATGGGCGCGACCACGCTGGTGAACGAAACCTTCGTGAAGCTCCTGAGCGGCGGCGATGTGACTGCCAGCGACCGACAGCAGTTCTTCGCCCTGTCCGCCACCATCATGCGTCGGGTCATCGTCGACGAGGTTCGCTACGCCACTGCCCAGAAGCGCAGCGGTGATGACGTTGCGCTGTCCGAGGACCAGGTGGCGGACGAGTCCCAGGCCAGCGCGGAGTTTCTGATCGAGGTGGATCGGGTGCTGACGCTGCTCGCGGCAGAGGACGAGCGCCTGGCACAGGCATTCGAGTGCCGCTATTTCGCGGGCTTCAGCGTAGCCGAGACTGCTGAATCACTGTCCGTCTCCGAGCGAACGGCGGAACGCCTCTGGTCCAATGCCCGATCCCGCATCGCCGAGCTCATGCGGGACAGCAACTGAAGGACCTGTCGCGGCTGCTGCCGGCCTGAAGGCCCGCAGGCAACCTCAAACAGAGCCCTGCCGGCACCGGGGGAGAGACGAGCCTCCAGATCATCCGGGACTGCCTGCCAATCTCCGTCCGTTCTTCTGAGATCCTTCACCGAGGCACGCTCTGCTAGAAAGTGTGCTCAATGGCCAGCGTCAGACGATCGCGCGCCTGGAACTGCCCGAACAGTCCCTCGCGGGTGCCGTAGAAGTAGTCACCGCTGAGACGCAGACGCGTGTTCCCTCCGAGCTGATATTCGAGCATCCCCCGCGCCATGCCATCATCCTGCTCGAGCTCACCGTACCAGCGCAGCTCGAGGAGCAGGGTTTCGTTCTGGAAGCCGCGACGGGCGAATGCCGTCACCACCCGATCGATCTCCGGGCGGATGAGATCGTCCGGCGCGCTCATCACCTGATCGTGCAGGTACTGAAGATTCACGAAGATGCCGAAAGGTGCGTCGATATCCACCGCTGCCGCGATGCGCCACTGGTCCAGCCGTGCCGTGCTGAGGTCCACTTCCGTTCGGGTATTGAACGTCCGCTCCGGCTGGAAGCTCGCCTCGAGCCTGAGCACGAGGCCAGCGACGGCGGTTTCCGCCTGGAGGCCGAACAGGGTTCGGTCTGCATAGAACTGCTCCAGAGACGGTCCGGCCTGATCCAGCCGCAGTCGCCCGAGGGGTTCGAAGCCGAGGCCCGACAACGCGATCACACCGAGATCGATGCCAGCCAGGGTTCGGGTGATCCGCGCACCCACCGACCCATCCCGCACCGCCGGGCCCGTTGTTGTTCGGGGAAGGATCGGCCCCCCCGGCTCTGCACCGTATCGAAAACGCGGCGCCGTCAGCTCGAACCAGGCACCGGGTTCCGGGATTTCGTGGGCGGTTACGTCTGGGATGAAAGCCAGTTCCGCGCGCCAGTCCCCGACCAGAAGATCAAAGTAGGCGCTCCAGGTACCGATCCGGGAGTCCTGAAAATCTTCCAGAATGAACTCCCGAAACCGCTGCGGGTTGAGCACGTCGAGCACCTTGAGGCCATCCAGATTACCCCAGACGATCTGTTGCTTGCCGACCCTCGCCAGGTTCCGCCCGAACGGGACCTCGATGAAGGCGTCCCTGAGCTCGAGCCTGCCCCAGGTGCCGAGCTGCCAGGGCCGGCTCAGACTCGAGTAGTTCTCGAACGCCGGGCGCCCTGGTTCGAGGAGATCCTCCGCGTCGCCCTCCAGACGCGCAGAGATCATCAATCGCCAGTCCTCTGCCAGGGCCTCCAACTCCGGCGCGAGTCGCAAGCTGGTCTCGAGAGGCTGATCGAGCTCGAGCGCGTACCCATAGCGAACCTGCGTCGGCATCGATAGATAGGTTTCGGCAGCGGTCGCTGCAGATATGAGTAGCGCGACCATCGTCATCGCAATGGCCCACAGGACCCGGACCCAGGCGCTCACGGTGCAGCGCCCGGAATCCGCTGCCCCAGGCGGGCCGAATCGAAGTAATCGTCCGGCAACGTATCGGGATAAGAGACCGCCCGATAGCGGAACAGCGTCCGGTGCTCCGTACGGTGATTCACCGCTTCTACTTCATGCGCCGTCCAGATTCCGGCCACTTGGCGAACGTCCCGAACGAAAATGGTCTTCAGCGCCTGGGCTTTCAGATCGTAGAAACGGATCTCCACCGGCATCCAGCTGTCTGGATCCACCCAGGCCTCAAAGCGTCCATAGCCCAGCTCCCGGGCGATCGCCTCGGTCGCAGGCTCGCCGCTGATATGGTGGACGAGCCGTCCAGCACTGTCTTCCTCGCCTTCGTATTGAAACAGGTAGTCCTCGACCTCGAACTTCAGGTCGGACTGAACGTCCTCGTAGGTGAAGTCGGTACCGAGAAAGTAATCGCCCCGGTCCGACGCAGGAATCCGACGCACCTTCCGGGTCGCCGGCAGGTAAAGCCATCGATCATCACGACCCGTTTCATCCACCTCCTGACTGAGGAAGGTGACGCCACGGACGGACTTCGGCGTCAGATAGCTGATGCGGGTGGCATCGAACGCAAGGTCGTTCAGCTTCAGCACGATGGCTTCACGTTCCCGCACCCGACCTCTGCGATCGGTGAGCGTCATCTGAATGGTGCGGCTGACCGCCTCCCCCTCGGCACGCGCGGCCACCTGTTCTGCTACCTCGAGGCCGGAGAGCGTCGATGCCTGAACCGGCTTCGTCGCCAGGGTGCAGATCAGCGCCACCGGCAAAGCAAGCAGCGAGACAGCAATCCCTGCCCCGCTGCCCAGACGGCGTGCGAACGCCATTCCCGCCGCGTACAGGGCAGGCACGATGATGAGCGCGCAGAGGAAGCTCGCAAACGCGGCCAGGCTCACCAGCCCGCCGAAGCGCTGCAGCATGGGCAGATCGCTCAGGAGCAGAACCGAGAAACCCACACCCAGCGCGGATGCGTTGAAGAAGCAGGCCCGCGCGGTGCCCGGCATGGCGATGGCCACCGCCGCGGCCAGATCGCCACCCTGCAAACGCAGCGCCACACGCAGCCTGTCGACCAGGTGAATGGCGAAATCCACACCCACGCCCACCGAGATGGCTGCGAACATGCTCGTCGCCGGTTCGAGATAGATATCCAGATAGCCCATCAGGCCGTAGAGGAGGAGCACGGTGAAGGCCACGGGGACCACCGAGACCAGTCCCGCGCCCACCGATCGGAACGCCAACATGGACATGACCAGCACCAGGCACAGCGACAGGCCGACGCCGACAAAGTAGGTCGCCTCCAGCCGGCTCATCCAGTGATACGACACGTTCACATCCCCGGCCAGGGTGCCGCTGAGTCCGTCCCCAACGAACTCGGCCTCGAGATAGGCTTCCAACGACTCCACGGTCGCCACGCTTTCGCTGTATAGCGGCGTGTCCAGCACGCCGCGAACGAGTGCCGTGCGGTAGTCGGGGTCGATCTCTTCCTCGAAATCGGTCGGGTCGCCTGAGGCCTCATAAACCAGCAGATACTGTGCAAGGGCGCCATCGCCTTCCGGAAGAATTCGCTCTTCGGCAGCGGGGCGCTCTTCGAGAGCGTAGTGCAGCAGGCTCAGGTAGTCGACGATGCTGACCGTCTTCGCCATATGCGGCAGGCCATCCATGAAGTCCTGCAACTCGGCGACTCTCCGCATGCGTTCGGGCTCGAGCAGGTCGCCCGCACCATCGACCTCGACAATCACGTCGAGAAAGGCGGTACCGGCGAAGGCCTCGTTGATGCGCTCATCGGCAATCCGGATGGGTTCGTCAGAGGCGAAATTTTCCACCTGCGATCGATCCACCCGAAGCTGGCTGGCGCCTGCCGCGGCAAAGACCAGCAACGCCGTGAACGCGCCCAGGACCAATCCCGGCCTGGCAGCGCCGACTGCGCCGATCCGGGTGAGCAGCGCCCCGAGCCGGTCCGGGCGCTGGGCCTGCCAGGCGGTGAAGGCCGGAGAGGGCGCGAGTTTCAGCAGCATCATCGCTGCAGGCAGCACGACGATGGAGAACAGCCAGGCAAGCGCAACGCCCAGGGAGGCGTACCAGGCAAAGTACTGGATGGGCGGCATGATGGAGGCCACGCCGATCCCAATGAAACCCGCCATAGTCGTCAGCGTGGTGAGAGAAATCGGCCTGCTCATCTCCGTCATGGTGAGCACGATCGCCTCACGCACCGGCATGCTCGGACGACGGGCGCGCAGCTGGTAGTAAGCCGACAGAACATGGATGGCGTCAGCGACCGAGATGGAAACCAGGATCACCGGCAACGCGTTGGTGATGGCGAAATAGGCCACCCCGTTCCAGGCCATCACGCCCAGAGCACCCCCCGCAGCGCCCACCACGACCAGCAATGGCCCGAGCAGTGCCCGACCGCTGCGGAACGCCACATACAGAAAGGCCATGATCAGCAGAAACACCAGAGGCTGCAGCACCCGGGCGTCCTGATCGATGTAGCTGGACAGATAGCCGCTGACGGCGCCCGGCCCGGCGATGAGGATGTCGTGATCGGCATCGGCGTTCTCCGCCAGCAGCTCTGAAACAAGCACCTGAACGGCCTCATAGGTCTCGGCAGCCGCGGCGGAGTCGACCAGCTCGGCCATGATCACCGCCCCCGAGCCGTCAGCTGCCACCAGGCTGTTGACGTGGGGCGGCATGTTTCGCCAGCGCGCAGATGCGTCTTCAATCGCACCTCCGTCCATGCCCGGCTCCAGGTAGGCATCCACCAGCAGGCTGGCGTTTTCACCCCGGATGGAGGATTCAGTCGCCAGGCTCACCACTCGATCGTCACGCACATTGGGCAGCCCGGCGATGGCATCGGTCAGCGTCGCGAGCATCTCGAAGGCCTCGGGCGTAAAGATCGTGCTGCCGTCCCGGCGCATCACGGCCACGGCAATGGGTTCCGTTAAACCAAACACCTCCGCCGTTCTGTCGTTTGCCAGCAGCGATGGATGATCTGCCGGGATGAACGCATCCACGGAGGTGTCCTTGTACAGACGGGGAAGCCCCGCAGCCGCAGTGAGAATCAGCACCAGACCAAGGCAGACTGTGACCCGGGGCGCGTCGATCAGCGTGCGAAAGAAGGCCGCGAGAAATGGTTTGTGCTCGGTCATCGGCAAACCTCCATGCCGATCTCCTCGAGCTTTCTGGGAATTCGCTCTCCCGCTCGGAACATGGCCTCCTCGGCGCTGAGAAGCTCGGCAAGATAGGCCGGCACCGGCGGCGAGACCGCACCCTCGTGCACGATCCCCACCACGCGATCCGAGGTCACCCAGTCCGCGCCACCGCGCAGGGCCGCCCGGGTAATCCCCACCGCGATGCAATCGCCAGAGAGGCTCAGAAAAGTATGCTCGTGGTAGAACCAGCGCTCGTCCCAGCAGACCAGGCGCGTGCGCACCCGGTATCGCTGCATGGGTTTCAGCGACCGGCGGAAGCGCACCACCCCACCTCCGAGCACGGCGCCCCAGCGGTTACGGCGCATGGCGCCGATCACGCCGGTGCGCAGCATCCAGTCGACCCGCGCCACGTCCATGATCTGCAGGTAGCGGCCATTGTTCATGTGCCCAAAAAGGTCGATGTCGTGGGGCCAGACCCGGTAGATGCACTCGCTCGTCTCCCCGTGGTGGAGCGCGGGTGCCCGCCAGGCACCAACGATCGCGACCAGCAGCCTCAGATATAGGTTCATCGGTAATTTCCTCCCTGATGTCGATCTCGCCGAGTTCGGCAGATATGGATTCCCTGTCCTGTAGATCGGAAGCCAAGGAAAAACCCGCCAATCGAGCCAGCTTTATTTCAAGCCGCTATCCTTGGCAGGCGTGCAGACGACAACTCGCCGGATGGCGCACGAAACCGGCGAACCGCAGCAGGGAAAGGCATGACCGGAGATAATGACGAGGGACCCATCGCGAACGAAGGCGGGGCGCTGAAAACAGGGGCAGGCCTAGATCTCCTTTCAAAGCTGTCGCAAGAGCGCCAGGACCCGATGCCAGGTCGCCTGCTCGGCGACTACCGTGTGCTCGAACTGATCGCCGAAGGCGGCATGAGCCGTGTCTACCGCGGCGAGCGTGCCGACGGCAGCTTCGAGCGCCAGGTGGCTATCAAAGTATCGCCACTGAGCGGCTACAGCGAAGCGCTCCGGGATGGTTTCGTGCGCGAGCAACGCACGCTCGCGAGCCTGGGCCATCCGAACATCACCCAGCTCTACGATGCGCGTATCTCCGACGACGGATTGCCATACATCGTTATGGAGCTGGTGGAGGGGGTCGACATCGAGACCCATTGCCAGGCGCACAGGCTCGATTTGCGCCAGATCGTCGAGCTGCTAGTCCAGATCGTCGATGCCACCGCCTACGCCCACGGCGCACTGGTCGTGCACCGGGATATCAAGCCATCGAATGTGCTGATCGATGCGGCCGGTCACCCGAAACTCCTCGATTTCGGCATTGCCAAGCTGCTGGGCGACGAGGAAAGTGCCCTGACCCGGGCAACCCCGCTGACACCGCGCTACGCAAGCCCCGAGCAACTGCTCGGTGGGCCGATCACCACCGCTTCCGATATCTATCAACTCGGCCTGCTGGCCTGCGAGCTACTCACCGGAGAACTGCCCCACACAGCAGCAAACACACAGGAAGCCGTACGGCGGGCAGCCGAGCAGAGGCCTGTGACGCTCAGCAGCCATGCCCGGACGGCCCTGCCCCGGGAACTGGCGCTGATCATCGAACAGTGTCTGCGAGCCAACCCGGAGGAACGCTACCAGAGCGCGAGCCTCCTGAAGGCGGATCTGCTTGCCTACCTGCACGGCTATCCGGTGAGCGCCGCAGGACAGGGTGCCGGCTACCGCCTGCGTAAGTTCACGGCTCGCAACCTTGCCGCCACGATGATTGCCGCAGGGGCGCTGGTCGTTCTCGTTGGTGGCACCTCCTGGTACACGTGGCAGCTCAGCCAGGCCCGCGCCAACGCCGAGCGACAGGCGGAAACGGCCAACCGCCTGCTGACCGCTCTTTCCACGCTGGTAGCAGACACCTTTGATGGGCTGATAGATCAGAACGCCGAACAGCAGGTCGGCAGTGCAGCCATCGTTGAAGACATCCTGGAAGATACGGTAGCGCTCATCGACGCTGAGCTGAAATCAGAGCCTTCGGCACGCGGTGAACTGCTGCGCGTTCAGGGTCGGATCGAGAATGTACTGGGAAACTACACGGCCGCCGAGCAGTCTCTGCGGGAAGCACAGCAGGTGCTGGCACAGGGTGTCGGTCCACAGATTCGGATGGAGCTGATGCTCGATCGGATCAGTGTGCAGCTTGGACTGGAGGATCCGGCTGCAGCCAGACGACTCATGGAACAGGCGGCGGAAGGCATCGACTCGGAGGCCATCAAACCGGAGACGATGGCCGAGTTTCACGTTCGCCACTCCGAAATTCTGCGGCGTGAAGGTCGGTTGCCGGAAGCGCTCATTGCCACTGATACGGCATTGGAGATCGCGGAGGCTATGCCGCAGCCGGATCAGGAGCTCATCGCTAACATCCACATGGCCCGAGCTTACACACATCAGGTGAATCAGGATCATGAAGCCATGCTTAGCGACTCGCAGCGAGCGCTGCTGGCCCTGGAGCAGGAGGTATCTGGCAGCTCCAGCAGACAACTTGTGGGTCCGCTGCGAGCCATCGCCTGGGCCCAGATCATGCTGGGAGAACTGGCTGCGGCCCGGCAGAACACTGAGCGGGCCATGGAGATCGCTCAGGGCAACTTTGGCGAGCTGCACCCGCTGGTCGCTGAGATGCACAACTCACTCGGCCTGCTCGCCTACTACGAGAAGCGACTGGATGCCGCAATCGAGCATGTTGAACAGCAGATATATATCTCCAGGAGCCTCTACGGAACCCAATCCTCCCGCGTACGACAGGCGATGGGCAACCTTGGCATGCTCTACTCAGATACCGGAGAGATGGTGAAAGCCGGGGAGATTCTGCAGGACCTCATCCTGCTGCTCGACGAGGACTTACCCGACGATCGGCTGTCACTCTACTCGGCGGTCTCCAACGAAGCCCGCCGCCTCGGCGCCATCGGCGACTACGCCACCGCGTTGGAACTGCATGACCGGAGCAGGCGCCTCCGAATCGAACTGTTCGGTCCCGAAAGCACCCAGGTTGCAGACGCAGAGGACGATATGGCGCTGGTCCTGTATAACCTCGGGCAATACGAGGAGGCGGAGCGCTGGTTTCGGGCCGGTCTGGAAAAATACCGCCTGACCGAAGGCGAAGCGTCTTCCGAGTACCAGAACCAGCGCCTGTACGAATGGCGCTACGATCTGATAAGCGGGGACCTTAAAGCCGCCCGGGACAAACTTCACGAGCTCATGATGGACGATGTGAATCGTGACGAGGTGGACGCGATCTGGCCCGTGCACATGTTCACCGACCTTGCAGCCATCAACCTGGAGCTCGGCGAGATCGACCGGGCCAGGCAGGCACTCGACTGGGCGGCTAGAGGCGCTGCCACTGCAGCCATACACCCATCGGCTTACTACGCTGCGCTGGTAGAAGCCGAGTTCCAGCTGCACATCGGGAACTTCGCGCGCGCACGGTCATCTGCGACGACGGCCCTGACCGGCTTTCGCGACCGCTATCCACTGCACGTCGATCGGATCACGCGAGCAGAAGCGGTTCTGTCCGCCAGCCGGGAACGGACCATGCCGCGCTAGCCCGTCACCTCAGCCACCTGGCGCCGCACCTTCCAGAGACCCGAAGAGACCAGCAGCAGGCTCGCCACCAGGGCCATCCCGGCAACCGGCACCAGCACCGCATCCCGGGCACCAACCTGACCAACGCACCAGCCCAGCAACAGGCTGCCGATCGGCATGCCGCCCATCATGCCCAGGGAGTAGACGGACATGATCCGCGCCCTGTGCGTGTCCGGCGCTGCTTCCTGAACGATGGCCCGTGACATGGTCATGCTGATACCACCACCCAGGCCCCAGAGGTAGACCACCAGGTAGAAGAGCCACTGCGGTAGCTCGAGATTGAGCAGAGAAAGCACCCCGCAGCTGATGAAGGCGTTGATCAGCATGGCCCGGCCCGGACGCTCCATCCCGCCCCGTCGGATCAGCCAGACGATGGTGGTGCAGGTGCCGAGCATGTTGGCGGCAAAGACAGCGGCGATGCCGCCCGCGCTGCCCGCATAGAGATCGCGAACCATCAGCGGCAGAATCACCATGTAGGTGCCGGCGAAGAAGACGCCGATGGCGAAGGTGAGCAGGATGGCTGGCCGGATCACGTTCGAGCGCCAGGCCATTACGAGCCCATCACCGATGTCCCGCAACGGGTGTCGGCGGGGCGTTTGCGCGATGGCAGGCAACGGTGGTATCCGGCTGGTCGCCAGCGCGGCTGCCAGCATGAACAGTGCCATGACAACCAGCAGCACGGGCGCACCGACCCGATCCGCGGTAGAGCCGAACGCGAAGCCGAAGATCTGGATGCCGAACTGAACGCCGATGGACAGCGTCACCACCTTCTGGATTTCCGCGCCGGCCACACGGTTGAGCAGGGCATCCCTGGTCGGCTGCGCAAAGGCGCCGAAACTGCCGCCAATGATTGCCCAACCGATCACCAGTTCGTAGCTGATAATGCCGTTGCCGATGAACCCGGCCATGACGAGCGGCGGCACCATCATGCCGAGCTGCAGAAGGATGAGGAAGCGACGCTGGTCGACCCGATCGCCAACCAGGCCACCCCAGAGGATGAGCAGCAGCATGGGCAACTGGCTCGCCATCTGCGCTAGCCCGACCCGCTCGGGCGTTTCGTGCAGGTAAACGGCCACCAGCCAGGGAAAGAGCACACCCTGAATGCCTCCCGGCATGAGGTAACAGGCGGTGCTGGTCAGGTACCAGCGCAGGGGCGCGTTAACGGTGCCCCGGCTCAAGCCCTCAGATCTGCGCGCAGGGGAAATGAGCGGCCAGGTTGGCCAGCGTTTTTCCAACCGCGCTGGCCATCCGGCCGTTGGCGGCGAAGGGCGGCACGGCGCCGGGATTCACAAACAGCTGATAGCTGACATCAAGGCCCTGTCCCGATTCCACAAGCTGCCATTGACCTTCTGCTGCCCGTATCCGGATGGCGCCCGGTTGGTTCACCTGGTAGTCGGGCAGGCCAACCAGATCGAGCGTTACTCCGTGTTCTCCATCCGGTTGCCGGGAGATCCGATAAACCATGTCCCGGTCTTTCAGAGGCCAGGGCGTGGTAGTTCGCACGTAGTAGACGAGGTGATTGTCAGTGGATTCGAGAAGCTGAGCATCCCGCGTGAAGGGTAGCCACTCTCTGAAGCGGTCAGTGTCCTCCACGAAAGCTTCCAGCACCGGCAGCTTCGTGCATACGCGGACCGCGCCGCGGTGCTCGTTGAAGCCGGAATCGGTGGCCCGCGCCTCGACCATCACCCCTTCGATCTGACGGACCTCAGCCCAGTCGTTCGCCCAGGCATGTCCAGCCATCGCGAAGGCCAGCACGGCAGCGAGGCAGGCTGTGGTGGAGCGATATAGCAGGCGACGCAGCATTGGGACCGGATCTCCGAGGTTGTCCTTTCATTAGATCACAGCTGGTTCGCAGGGTGCCTTCAGGTGTCGGCCAGATGCTTGTCGATCACGGCCAGAAAATCCGGGCCGTATTTGTCGAGCTTGCGTTCGCCGATGCCGGTGATCTCCGCCATCGCCTCCAGGCTCCTCGGCATCAGCGCACACATTTCTTTCAGGGTGCGGTCATGAAAAACCACGTAGGGCGGCACCCCCTGGATTTCGGCGAGCTCCCGCCGGCAATCCCGCAACGCCTCCCACAGCCCGACATCCAGATCAGCTGGCAACGGGGTTTTCGTCTGCTTGCCGGAGCCGCGCTTCTTCACGTCCCGGCGCAGCGCGATGGTCTGTTCACCCCGGAGAAGCGGCCGGCAACTTTCTTCGAGACAGAGTGCACCGAACTGATCCACTGCTACTCGCAGGTAGCCGCGGGCGACCAGTTGCCGGTAAACGGATCGCCACTGGTCCTTGTCGAGATGCGCACCGACGCCGAAGGTGGGCAGCTGATCGTGACGGAACTGCGCGATCTTGTCGGTCCGCTCGCCCTTCAGCAGGTCGATCAGATGGTTGACCCCGAAGCGCTGCCCGGTCCGGTAGGCGGCGGAAAGGGCCATCTGCGCGGCTTCGGTGCCATCCCAGGTTTCTACCGGTTCCAGGCAGTTGTCGCAGTTGCCGCAGGGCTGATCGAGCACCTCGCCGAAATAGCGCAGCAGGGTCTGGCGCCGGCACGTGGTGATCTCACAGAGGCCGAGCATGGCGTTCAGCCGGTGCTGCTCTGCCCGTTTGTGCTCTTCCGAACCTTCGGAGCCGGCCATCATCTGGCGGAGTTTGATCACGTCCTGCAGCCCGTAGACCATCCAGGCTTCCGCAGGCTCACCATCACGGCCGGCCCGGCCGGTCTCCTGATAATAGGCTTCCACCGTTTTCGGCATGTCCAGATGTGCCACGAAGCGCACGTCCGGCTTGTCGATCCCCATGCCAAAGGCGATGGTCGCCACCATCACCACGCCGTCCTCGCGGAGAAACCTGGCCTGATTCGATACCCGCACGTCAGCCTCTAGCCCGGCGTGGTAAGGCAACGCATTGAAACCCTGCTCCACCAGCCAGGCGGCGGTGTCTTCCGTCTTCTTCCGTGACAGGCAGTAGACGATGCCCGTGGCCTGTCGATATGCGGCGAGAAATCTGAGCAGCTGGGTTCTGGGGTTGTCCTTCAGGGAGATTCGGTAACGGATGTTCGGCCGGTCGAACCCGGCCACGAAGCGACGCGCGCCGGTCAGATGCAGCCGCTCGCTGATTTCCTGCCGGGTGCGTTCGTCTGCCGTCGCCGTCAGGGCGACCCGCGGAATGCCCGGATATCTGGCCTCGAGCACATCGAGCTTCAGGTAGTCGGCCCGGAAGTCATGCCCCCACTGGGAGACACAGTGCGCTTCATCGATGGCAAAAAGCGCGATCTCCACGTCATCGAGCAGCTGCAGCGTCCGCTCCTGGATCAGCCTTTCAGGCGCCACGTAGAGCAGGTCGAGCGTTCCGCCGAGAAGCGCGGCCTCCACAGCACGCATTTCGTCGGCGCGCATCGTGGAGTTCAGGCAGGCCGCTCGCACGCCGACCTCCGCCATGGCGCTCACCTGGTCGTGCATCAGCGCAATCAGCGGCGAGACCACCACGCCGCAACCCGGCCGGGCCAGGCTCGGGATCTGGTAGCAGAGGGACTTGCCGCCGCCGGTGGGCATGAGCACCAGCGCATCCCCACCGCCCACCAGGGTGCTGATGATCTCGTCCTGGGGCGGCCGAAAGGTCGAGTAGCCGAACGTCTGCTCGAGAATCTGCTGTGGTTCGGAGAGGTTGATCTGGCGCAGCCTGACATCTGGGAAAGCCGGCCAATATACCCGATCAGACAAGCCAGGCCTGCAGCCATTGGCCTGATTCCCAAGCTATCATCAACCCGGCCATCATCCAGCCGCCATACTTCGAGGGGATCCGAGCCATGACCGCCAAACGGTATTCAAGAGCGTCTGACAGCGCGGCCCGGCTGAAGAGGATCGGCCTCCTGGTTGCCGCCTTTATCTACCCGCTAGCTTCGGCTTCCGCCGCCGAGTCCGCTGCAGCTGACGACGGCTGGACCGATCTCTTCAACGGCAAGAACCTGAACGGCTGGACGGCAAAGATCACTGGCTACCCAGCCGGGGAGAACTTCGCCAACACATTCCGGGTCGAGGAAGGATTGCTGAAGGTCCGTTATGACGGCTACGAGCGATTCGACGGCCGCTTCGGCCACCTGTTCTGGCAGGAACCGCTGGATCACTATCATTTGGTCGTGGAATACCGGTTCATCGGCGAGCAGGCCGAAGGCGGTGCCGGCTGGGCCAGGCGCAACAGCGGCGTCATGCTCCATGCCCAGGCAGCGGACACCATGACTCTGCAACAGGAGTTTCCCGACTCCATCGAGGCCCAGTTCCTTGGTGGCCTGGGCGGGTCCCGATCCCGGCCGACCAACAACCTCTGCACGCCAGGCACGGACGTGGTCTTCGAGGGCAGCCTCTACACGCCCCACTGCCTGTTTTCCAAGTCTGAGACCTTCGATGGTGATCAATGGGTGCGCGCCGAGGTGATCGTTCGAGGCAGCGGCCGCGTCAGCCATCTGGTGAACGGCGAAGTGGTGCTCGAATACAGCGAGCCGCGCCTGTCTGATCAAGCCAGTCATCAGAAGGGTGCGACCCCGTTACTCGAAAGCGGCTTCATCGCCCTGCAGAGCGAATCCCACCCGATTGATTTTCGGGTGGTCCGTTACCGGCGGCTCGAACCCTGAATCAGGCGACCGACTTCAGCACCTCGCTGAAGTCCGCATCCGCTTCCAGCTTCTCTGCGAACTTCTCTGCGTTGATCATCACGTCATCCTGGCCAATCTGGTCAAACGGGTTTTCCAGGTGCTCCTGGATGTTGTCCAGCGCCGCCAGCACCAGCGCGAAAAGTACCGGCATGAGGTAGGTGAGAGACGGCGAGAAATCGACCGCGAGATACGCGAAGTAGGGTCCGTACAGCGGCGGCAGGACGGTGATGAACACGTCGCTGAATGCCCGCAGCGTGCGTGGCGTGCGGTACTGGTAGACGTGCTTGGTCTGCTCGAACGCCACCAGCATCTTCGACAGGTACTGATTGCAGCGGGATACTTCGCCGGTCGCCAGCCCTGCTTCACGAAGATCCACACGTATAAAGCGGGACAGCTGTGAAAAGCAGGCGTAAACACGCCGTTCTCTTTCCGACATCTCATCCCGCGGGCTTGCGTAAAGGTCGCGCGCCTCGGTCAGCAGCTCTCTGAGCAGCAGCCGACAGCGTTCCAGCCGCTCCGCGTCCAACTCTTCCAGCCAGTCTCTGGCGGCAAAGTAGATGGCCCTGCCATGCGCCTTGATCTGACCGTAGTCATCCAGCACGGATTCCCGACGCTTATAGGCACTGTTGATCGAGAACACGATGGGGAACACGACGGCCGTAGCGATCAGAGTCAGCGGAAAGTCGCCGGCGATGCCGAACCGAATGCAGAGCCAGGTGGAGAGCACGGCCAGGCCGGCGATCACGGCGGCCTTGAAATTGATGATGAGGCCGAGCGTCCTGAGTCGGTTGATCATCTCTGAGATCCTTGAAATCCGGGTCAACTGCAGATTGTCGGCAATGAGGCGGGGGGAACTCTG
>Ga0316187_10000889_pt1 | contig 24815 bp, 22 predicted proteins | sample CroRivburrow1_MG_FD_204927 | JGI IMG/M metagenome (GOLD analysis project Ga0316187, IMG submission 204927) | Coastal sediment microbial communities from Maine, United States - Cross River worm burrow 1 | ecosystem: Environmental > Aquatic > Marine > Coastal > Sediment | place: USA: Maine...
GCTTTAAGCCACTAGTTCCTGGTCATACTGCCACGAACTCAATGGCAAAATGTTTAATGAGCCGCCCAGTCAATCTCTTTAAGATCAATGCCATCCTGGTGCATCTCCCACAGCAGTGAAAGTTCACGCAGCCGGGCAACTTGCTCCTGAATATCCGAAATTACTTCACTCACTTCTTCATCAGTTGTGAAACGGCCGATGGTAAAGCGGATAGAGCTATGCGCCAATTCATCTTCACGACCAATGGCTCTCAATACATAAGAAGGTTCCAGGCTGGCTGAGGTACAGGCAGAACCAGAGGATACAGCCATATTTTTCAGCGCCATAACCAACGACTCACCTTCAACATAATTAAAACTGACGTTGAGATTGCCGGCGACTCGATGTTCCAAATCACCATTGAGGTAAACCTCTTCCATATCTTTCATGCCATCCCATAGACGATTCCGCAAAGCCATAATATGGGCATTTTCTGTCTCCATCTCTTCTTTTGCGATACGGAAGGCCTCTCCCATACCTACAATCTGATGGGTTGCCAAGGTTCCTGAGCGCATTCCTCGTTCATGACCACCGCCGTGCATTTGCGCTTCAATGCGCACACGTGGTTTACGCCTAACATAAAGCGCGCCTATGCCTTTTGGGCCATATATCTTATGTGCAGAGAGAGACATCAGGTCTACTTTCATCTCTGCCAAATCAATCGCAACCTTGCCTGCACTCTGAGCGGCATCAACATGAAACAGGATCTTGCGCGACCGGGTCATTTCACCTATCGCAGCAATATCCTGAATCACGCCAATCTCATTGTTGACATGCATAATAGAGACAAGAATAGTGTCATCCCGTATTGCATTTTCTAGCTTGTTAAGGTCAATCAAGCCATTGGACTCAGGATCCATATAGGTCACTTCAAAGCCTTCGCGTTCCAGCTGTCGACAGCTATCCAGAACGGCTTTGTGCTCTGTTTTACAGGTGATGATGTGCTTGCCCTTTTTCTTGTAAAAGTGGGCAACGCCTTTCAGTGCAAGGTTGTCAGACTCTGTTGCACCAGAGGTCCAGACAATTTCACGGGGATCTGCGTTGATAAGAGCCGCTACATCACGACGCGCCTTATCGACAGCTTCTTCTGCTTTCCATCCATAGTGGTGTGACCGGGATGCCGGATTACCAAAATCACCATCCGGGGTCAGGTACTTACACATTGCCTCTGCAACGCGTGGGTCAACCGGCGTGGTCGCCGAATAATCCATATAAATGGGTGGCTTCATCTATTACTCCGCTAACTGCTTTTTATATCTTGTATGCGCTATGGTTCAGGTGGCTGATCCAGGGTTAGGCGGTAGATCTACCGCCAAATCAGCTCTACAGACGCCATCCTGACGCTGTGAAACCTTCTGTACACCCTGAGTGGCCATCAGACTTTCCAGACTAACTTCTTTAAGGTAGTCATAGATCCGGTTACTCAGATCTTCCCAGAGATTGTGAGTTAAACAGACCTCATTATTCTGGCAATTATGTGCGCCATTACAACGGGTGGTGTCGACACTCTCATCCACAGCAGTAATGATTTCCGCTATTGATATCTCATCCGTCGAGCGCGCCGGGCTATAGCCGCCGCCAGGTCCACGAACGCTATAAACCAATCCTTTCTTACGCATCCTGGAAAACAGCTGCTCTAAATAGGAGAGCGAGATGCCTTGACGCTCAGCAATATCTGCCAGCGTAATTGGCCCTTTCTCATGATGCAGCGCTAAATCCAACATTGCTGTTACAGCATAGCGACCTTTTGTTGTCAGCCTCATATTCAGTGCCTCAAATCTATCTCAATAATTTACTGTCTTACTAACCATTCCGTGATACCGTGATAGCACGTTATCCCTTATCTACCATCACCTGCCGATGAAATTTTCTCTAGCTCTTCTGCTTCTGAAACAATCTCACAGCACTCTATCTCAGGTATCTTTGCCTGGGCGCTATCCGCACCCATACCCTGCAATTGATCTGACAGCGTTTCCATTCGCTCATCCATAAGATGCATATGATCCAGCATGTGATTAATCGCATGTGCCACAGGATCAGGCATATCTTGCGGTGTACCATATGCATCAAAACCAATTTTTTTGGCAATCGCTTCTCTTTCAGGCGATGTTTCTGCACGAGGGCCAACCAAATGCCCTGGAACACCAATAACGGTCGCGCTCTCAGGCACAGACTTAACCACTACTGCATTTGACCCAATCCTGGCTCCATCGCCCAGATTGATAGGCCCTAGCACTTTTGCCCCGGCACCAACTACAACATTGTTTCCAAGAGTTGGGTGACGCTTTCCGGCATCCCAACTGGTGCCACCCAGTGTCACCCCATGGTAAAGCGTGCAGTCATCGCCAATCTCAGCGGTTTCACCAATCACTACGCCCATTCCATGGTCAATGAAAAAGCGTCGTCCAATTGTGGCGCCTGGATGTATCTCTATGCCTGTCATCCAGCGGGAAAAGTTTGATAGCACGCGTGCAATCCAATATAGCTTATGCGTCCACAGCCAGTGGGAGGCGCGGTGAAACAACACTGCATGTATGCCTGGGTAAGTCGTTATGACTTCAAAAACATTGCGCGCAGCGGGATCCCTTGTAAAAACACAGCCAACATCTTCTCTGATGCGAGAGAACATTAATTCATTTGCCTACAATGACCAATAATTTCCGACTATTTTACTCGATAATTATAAAATGTGCGCGTTTAATTTCCTACAAATTTACCGGGTATTCGCATATCATTGATTTAATTGAATAATAATTTTATTTTGTTTCTGGCAAGATATTTTCAACACAACCAGGTAACCCAATAATTGGCCACTAAAGAATAATCAGCAGCAAAGTTAATTGCCTTGTGGCTTACATGCGCCCTGTGCTGCACTTAAAATGCCACGGAGTATATTGAGTTCATCATTATCTGGTTGGGCACGATTAAATAAACGCCGCAATCTTCGTAGAAGCTTGGTGGACTGGCGTGGATCTGAAAAGTGAATATCCCGCATGGTCTGCTCCAGATGCTGAATAAACCCTTCCATCTCATCAGCAGTCGCAATTTCACGGTCAGATTGCGGCTTCAAAGTGCATCCTTTCAACGAAGTCATATGCAGCTCATAAGCCAACACCTGCACCGCCATAGAGAGATTCAAGGAACTATATTCCTCATTTGCGGGAATGTGCACTAAATGCTGGCAGCGATCCATCTCTGCATTACTCAATCCTGAGCATTCACGGCCAAATACCAGCGCCACTTCTCCTTGCTCAGCCTTACTTAGCAGCTCTACTGCACACTCACGTGGGTCATACTGTGGCCACTCCACACTGCGCAACCTGGCACTTGCACCAACCACCAGATAACACCCATCCAAAGCCTCATCCAAGCTATTGCATACCTTGGCGTTATACAGCAGATCATCAGCACCTGAGGCTCTGGCAGTCGCTTCAGCACAGGGGAACTCCTTTGGCTGCACCAGATACAGCTGGTTTAGACACATGTTTTTCATTGCCCGAGCCACCGCACCAATATTTCCAGGATGGGTTGTGCCAATCAGCACTATGCGAATGTTGTTCAAGCTCATAACCGTTCACTATTTTAGAAAGCAAAATCGACAAAGGATCGCAGGGTACGCAGTGGCTGTTATCGGGTCAATTGAAAATCTCCTTTATCCCGAGAACAGCATGCTGTATCTTTGCCGCCCATGCACAAACACCCAATGATCAATATTGCCATTCGAGCAGCCCGTAGCGCAGGCAGCATTCTGCTGCGTAATTTTGACCGGGTTGATACCCTCAGCGTAACCTCCAAAGGCTTAAATGACTTTGTCAGTGAGGTGGATCGCTCTGCAGAGCAGGCCATTATCCAGGTACTGAAGAAATCCTACCCGGATCATGCCATTCTGGCGGAAGAGAGCGGTGCTCAGTCAGGCAATGATTACCAATGGGTCATCGACCCGCTGGATGGAACCACAAACTACCTCCATGGCTCACCGCATTTCTCTGTCTCAATCGCATTGAGGTACCGCGGGGAATTGGAGCATGGCGTCATTTATGACCCACTCCGCGAAGAGATGTTTACTGCAAGCAAAGGCAGCGGAGCATATCTAAATGATCATCGTATTCGAGTCACCTCGCGCCCGAATTTAAAGGGAGCCCTGCTGGGCACTGGTTTTCCATTCCGCGACCAACGCCACATGGATGCCTATCTAGGCATGTTCAAAGACCTGTCACAGGAAACCGCCGGAATCCGTCGCCCTGGCTCTGCCGCATTGGATTTTGCATACGTGGCAGCTGGTCGCCTGGATGGCTTCTGGGAACTGGGACTGGCCGAGTGGGATTTTGCAGCAGGTGCGCTACTGGTGCGTGAAGCAGGCGGAACAGTAACCGATCTGGCAGGAGGCAGCCAACATTTTGAGAGTGGCAACACCATTGCTGGCGCTCTTAAAGTACACACGGCCATCACTAAGGCCATCCGCCCACACCTTAACGAAAAGCTAAAGTTCTAGCGCTCAGGAACTATTTTCCCTTCATTTTTTTCTGCCGTTACCGCTAAGTGTAGAGAAGGATCTAGAGTTATTTAACTCTAGCTTTTTACTCTGCTGCAGGGCTTATTACTGCACCTGTATTTAACTTTGAACCAGCGGTGGTTGTATGGCTAAGAGCAAAAATTACACGACAGATTTTAGTAACCGCGCACTGGAAATGATCATGCGTGACGTGCTCAGTGGTATGGAAGAGTGCCTACTCGAATCAGCCTACAAGAACTCAAAAGATGCGGGTTTTGAGATCATTGAGATCCACCCACCCCGAAAGTCAAAGAAAAGCTCAACTGCAACAGGAGAGACAACCACTGCCGATGCAGAGGTGCTCGACTTCCCTTCAAAAATCCGGGTCTGCGGCTAACCAGATATTTAAACGCTTATTAGCCTCACAAAAGCCTCAAGGATGGGCATCTACGCCTGCACCCTCTTTCTTTACCGGCATCATGTCTGCTTTGCTGATGCCCAACATCAGCACTGCCGTGCTGGCAACATAGATGGATGAGTAGGTTCCAACCACTACGCCAATTATCAACGCCAATGCAAATCCATGAATGATCTCTCCACCCAGCACAAACAGTGCACATAGAACCAGCAACGTAGTAACCGAGGTCATCATCGTACGTGACAATGTCTGATTCAAAGAGGTATTGATTATCTCAGCGGGCGTTCCCTTTCGCATCTTACGGAAGTTTTCACGAATGCGGTCATAGACAACGATGGTGTCATTCAGCGAGTAACCAATTACCGCCAGCACTGCTGCCAGCACTGGAAGATCAAACTCAATCTGAAAGAGCGAAAAGATGCCAATAGTGATCAATACATCATGCACCAATGCAATAATTGAACCCACAGCAAATCGATACTCGAAGCGCATGGCTACATAGATCAAAATACCAACCAGGGCATAGAGCATGGCCAAACCACCATCTTCTGTCAGCTCATCACCCACCTGCGGCCCAACAAACTCTACCCGGCGCAGCTCAGCATCGCCTTCAACCACCCGCTTTAGCGCACTGAACGCCTGATCACTAAGTTCAGTATTAGACATATCTGTGCGGGGGGCCAGATTAACCAGCACCTCTCTCGTTGTCCCAAAGTGCTGTGCGGTGGCATCCTGAAAACCGGCACCTGCCAAAGCATTGCGTACCTTACCCAAGTCCGCTGACTGCTGATAGCCAACCTCAATTAGGGTTCCACCTGTGAAATCAATACCAAGATCCATTCCACGCATGACAATTGAGGCAATGGCTACAAGAATGACGGTCACCGATAGTGCGACCGCAAGCTTACGCATACCCATGAAATCAATTGCACGATTTAATTTGAATAGCTGCATGATGTTATTTTCAGTTTCTATATCCAGGGGTTGGGCAGAGTTACAACACCCAACAGATAGCAATAATTGTTACGTTTTCGCCAAATGACTATATTGAAAGCTTGCTCAGCCGCTTACCGCCATAGATAAAATTGATCACCGAGCGTGTGCCAATAATCGCAGTAAACATTGAGGTAAGAATGCCAATAAACAGCGTTACAGCAAACCCTTTGATTGGACCAGTACCAAAGCTGAACAGTACCGCCGCTGCAATCAGGGTTGTAATGTTGGCATCCGTAATCGTCGAAAGCGCTTTTTCATAGCCCGCATGGATACTGGCCTGCGGAGTGTTTCCATTTCGAATCTCTTCACGAATACGCTCAAAAATAAGCACATTGGCATCAACTGCCATACCCACTGTCAGCACGATACCCGCTATACCTGGCAAGGTTAGCGTAGCCTGCAACATAGAGAGCACGGCAACGATCAAGACCAGATTGAGCATCAACGCCATATCGGCGACCAAGCCAAAAGCCCGGTAGTAGACCACCATAAAAATCATCACGATGATCAGGCCGATCACAACAGAGTTAAATCCCTGTTCGATATTATCTGCACCCAGGCTGGGGCCGATGGTGCGCTCTTCCACAATTTCAATCGGTGCAGCCAAGGCGCCTGCACGCAGCAAGAGCGCCAGATCCCGTGCCTCTTCCGTACTATCCAATCCTGTTGTTTGGAAACGCTTGCCAAAAGCATCTCGAATGGTGGCAATGCTGATAACCTCTTCCACCTTGCGTTTGCGTTTGGTTATCTTGCCATCTGCGCTTGTATGCTTTTCATACCTTGTCTCAATAAACACCACAGCCATGGGTTTACCGATATTGTCCGTAGTCACATTCCGCATACGTCGTGCGCCAGGGCCATCAAGGTTTACAAATACGGCTGGTGAGCCTGACTGCTGGTCCAGCCCAGAAGAGGCATTGGTGATTTGATCACCTGTAACAATCACGCGTTTTTTGAGCAACACAGGACGCCCATCGCGTGTATGGTACAACCGAGCACCAGGGGGGACTCGTCCGTTTACAGCATCCTCAACATTGTGCTCGGTATCCTCTAGCCGATACTCCAGGGTTGCCGTAGCGCTCAACATATCTTTAATGCGGGCGGGATCCTGTACACCTGGAAGCTGAACCACAATGCGGCGCTGCCCTTGCTGCTGGATAACCGGCTCAGCCACACCCAATGCATTTACACGATTACGCAGCGTGGTGATGTTTTGATCCAGGGCAAACTTACGTACCTCTTGCTGAACTGTCTTACCCAGCTTGACTAATACAAAAAAAGCATCCACTTCATCTTTGGCTGAGACGGTAAGGTCACGAAATTCATTGGCAATTTCATTCAATGCTTTGTCGCGGACGACAGCATCACGGAACTTAATACTGAAGGAGGTATCATCTTTTGAAACAGTTATATAGCGCAGCTTTTCATTTCTCATCAGAGAGCGAACATCGCCAGCATATCGCTCTACAGCCTGTTTTACTGCCGCATCCATATCCACATCGATCAACACGTGGATACCACCACGCAGATCCAGACCGAGATTCATTGGCATTGCATTGACACTACGAAGCCAGCCTGGCAGATCAGTTGACAGCGTCAAGGCCTGGTTAAAGTTGTCACCCAGCGTTTCACCCAGCACATCCTTTGCTCTCAGCTGAGACTCTGGATCATGAAACCGAAGCAGCAACTTGGTGCCGGAAAAATCAAGTGATTTAATCTCAACACCAGCTGTTTTCAGTGCACTTTGTGCAGCTGTCACTGTGCCTTGATCTACCTTTGCCCGCCGTGTGCCAGCGACCTCCATTGAGGGATCCTGGTCAAACAGATTGGGCATCGCATAGAAGACACCGGTCAGAACGACGATCAGAACTAGGAGGTTCTTCCAGATTGGATATCGATTCATGGTTTCCTAAAAATTAACTCTTCAGCCCTTGTCGCTGGTTTATTGTTGTTTAAGCTATGTTGATCAAAGTTTTGATCGCCCGGGGGTAGCGCTCTCTGGGCAAACTCATCGAACGATTTCTACAGCTCTTTTATGGTGCCTTTTGGCATTACCCCAAGAATGGAATGACGCCTGATTTTGATCTCAACTCCCTTGGCCACCTCAACCTGAGCATAATTTTCACCAATTGCGGTCACCTTACCAAGGATACCGCCCTCAGTTTGCACCTCATCACCTTTAGCAATTGAGTCTACAAGCTTTTTATGCTCTTTTTGGCGTTTCAGCTGTGGCCGAATCATGAAAAAATACAACAGAACAACCAAGCCAATTGGAAATATTAAACTTTCAAACCCAAGCTGACCAGCAGGAGGTGCAGCGGCGGTGGCCTCAGCCATCGCATCAGAAATAAAAAAACTCATATCGTTACGTTTCCCCACACTCAAGAATTCGCGAAGCGACGAATTATGCCACAATTAAGCCGAATGTTTCATGAATTCGTATCCAAAAAACAGGTACAAATATAATTATCCCGCGAGGCATAGGTTGCACCACAGCCCATCTGCTATCGCCACATATCATCAATCATCTCTAACTAAAGAAAAATCCTTTTGAAATCAACGGGCAAGCAGAGATAAGCCGCATTTGTAAAACACCCCTATTAGTATTAGCTGCGTAAGGCGTAGAACTCACGCACAAACTCATCCAGTTGTTCATTTTCAATCGCCTGACGCAGGCCTTGCATCAATCTCTGGTAATAATAAAGGTTATGAATGGTATTAAGTCTGGCGCCCAGAATCTCATTGCACTTCGCCAGATGGCGCAGATAGCTTCGGCTGTAATTTTTACAGGTATAGCAGTCACAGTGAGCATCCACGGGTTCATCACTGTATTTATGGGTTGCATTTCGGATACGCACCACGCCCGTATGGGTAAACAGGTGCCCATTACGGGCATTACGGGTTGGCATAACACAATCAAACATATCTATGCCTCGCTGCACCGCCTCTACAATATCTTCCGGCGTCCCTACCCCCATAAGGTAGTGCGGGCTCTCCGCAGGCAGGCGCTCCCCAAGAAAATCCAATACACGCCACCGATCCTCAGGAGGCTCTCCCACTGACAAGCCACCGACAGCATATCCATCAAAGCCAATATCCATCAGCCCCTCTAATGAAGCTTGGCGAAGATGCTCATAGACACCACCCTGAACAATACCAAACAGCGCAGACGGGCTATTAGCGTGGGCCTCTCTGCTACGCTTGGCCCACCGCAATGAGAGTTCCATAGAGCGCTGCGCCTCATCTTCAGTCGCGGGATACGGCGTACACTCATCAAACACCATGACAATGTCTGAACCTAACTGGCGTTGCACCTCGATGGACTCTTCCGGCCCCATAAAGACCTTGCTGCCATCAATTGGGGAGCGGAAAGCAACGCCCTGCTCCGTTATTTTTCGCAGCTCACCCAAACTAAAGACCTGAAAGCCACCAGAATCGGTAAGAATTGGACGATCCCAATGCATAAAGTCATGCAGAGTGCCATGCGCAGCAATTACATCTGTCCCTGGGCGCAGCATCAAATGAAAGGTATTGCCCAAGATAATCTCAGCACCAATCCCCTCCAACTCCTCAGGAGTCATGGCCTTCACGGTGCCATAGGTGCCAACCGGCATAAAAGCTGGAGTCTCTATGGTGCCTCGCGGAAATATGAGCCGACCTCGCCGCGCAAGGCCATCTACACCTAACTGTTCAAAACGCATTTTTTCTTCCATTACAAATAGTTACCAGACACATCGCCGCCCACCTTAATACTTGACCATTTTTCACAGTTTTTTACTTGACAAATTTAATTGGTTTTTACTATACTTATTTGCAGTAGTTAGTTTCACGGTTATTCCTCCCTGAATCTTACAGTTCGTAAAAGTTATTGCGCGGCTCTAAAGGCCGCGCTTTTTTTTGCCCAAAAGCATGGCATCCCCATAGCTGAAGAACCGGTAACGCTGCTCTACCGCATGGCGGTAAGCCGCCATCACATTCTCATAACCAGCAAAGGCTGAGACCAGCATCAGCAACGTTGATTCGGGCAGGTGAAAATTAGTAACCAGCGCATCAACACATCGAAATTGATAACCTGGCGTAATAAATAGGCGCGTATCCCCTTGGAAGGGAGCAATCTCACCTGTACCAGCGGCAGCTGACTCCAAACTACGCACACTGGTTGTGCCAACCGCCACAACCCGCCCACCCCGCTCTTTTGCTGCCCCAACCTTAGAGCAAACCTCCTTATCCACCTCCACATACTCACTATGCATGACATGATCTTTCAGATAATCAGCTCGGACAGGTTGAAACGTCCCAGCCCCCACATGCAGTGTAACCCAAGCACTCTCAATACCAAGGGCCTTTAGCTTCTCCAGCATTGCCTGGTCAAAATGCAAACCAGCTGTTGGGGCGGCCACCGCACCCAACTTGTCAGCATAAACCGTCTGATAACGTTCCTGATCAAGCTTTTCATCTTCCCGGCTTATATATGGCGGAAGCGGCATATGCCCCTCCAACCGCATCAGATCGAAAAAACCCACCTTTGGAGAGACAAGCTCAAACAAGGCATCAGTACGACCTACAACTTCAATTTCATATCCATCTCCAATAACAATCCGCCCCCCTGGCTTTGGTGATTTTGAAGCACGGATATGCGCCATCGCACGGTGTGGTTCCAATATACGTTCAAGCAGAATCTCAACCTTTCCACCCGTCGTCTTCTGGCCATAAATCCTGGCAGCCATAACACGCGTATTGTTGAAAATTAACAGATCTCCTGGATGAAGAAGGTTAACTAAGTCCGCAAAATTACGGTCAGCCAGAACACCCGTTTCACCATCCAGACAGAGCATGCGACTAGCGCCACGTCGCCCTGTGGGGTGTTGAGCAATCAGCTCGTCAGGCAAATCATAGGAAAAATCAGAACGTCTCATGGGTGCAGGATGTTATCACACGCCAAGCTGTTGCCATGAGCATAGAAATAGATATACTTACCACCTCTTCGTGCCGGGGTGGTGAAATTGGTAAACACAGTGGATTCAAAATCCACCGGCTTCACGGCCTTGTCGGTTCGAGTCCGACCCTCGGTACCATCGCTTTATTCAGCAATAATCCAACCACACCATACCGGTAATTTTCGCTGGGAACAGAACAGCTTATCTGAGTAAGGATTCTGCCTGAGCGACCTGATCAGCAGCATCATCAAGCATTTTTAATGATTGTTTGGGATTCAGATCGCCTAGTTCCAATTTAGCAAAACATGGAATATCAATCATACTGGGATGTTTATGCATATCCTGGGTTCCAACATAACTGTGCAACTGCGCAATTATCAAGAGATCACATATATCAGGTTCTGGCGCTGGATCCCGTGACCAATATTCTGCTTCAGCCGCTGCAATTACTATGTCATCTGGAAACCCCCAGGCTTTAAGGATTGCCTCTCCAGTCACGCCTCGCAGTAATTGAATAACATACTCAATCTCGTGCTCATCTTCAGTAAGCTCGGGGTATTTTTCGATATAGCTAATGATAGAAACAACACCAATATCGTGCATCAAACCAGTTAGCATTGCATGCTCTGGATCAAATTTTTTTGTTAAGCGTGCAAGTATAAAACACAACGCTGCTACTTCAGCACTGTGATACCACAACTGGTGCATATATTTTTGAGTGAGATAATTTTTTGAACAGAATAATTCACGCAGGGCAAAACTTAATACTAGTTTGTGGGTGGTATTAACACCAAGACGAACAATTGCTCCCACACAGGTATCAACTGGCTCACGACCGACATAAAGCACAGAGTTTGCCGCTTTAATTAACTTTGCAGTTATTGCTACATCTGTTTGAATAATACTTGCGATACGTTCTGCATCTGAAATCTCATCTTCCAGAGCTCGTCCAATTCTTATTGCAAACTCAGGAAGACTCGGCATGTGCAATTTATCATCTTCAAGATCTTCAAAGATTTTTACTGCAAGTGCGTGTTCTGATGCCTTTATGTCAGAAGGCATGATGGACACACTTAACCCCTCACTATCTTGATCAATGGAATCAACTGAAAAATCCCGAAGCATACAACTATCAACAATAAGATATTCAACATCAGTTAAGGCAATAACATCATATTTACGTGGTATTAACTGGGCAACTGGACAAGCGGCACTCACAGAGTCTGCCGTAATAGTTGACCCACCACCATCAGGCGCACGCTGTTCTAGAGCGCCGCGAAGCAGGAAAAAACTATGCTCATCAGTTGCCCCATATTTTATTATGCATTCATTTTTATGAGCAGAATGAATGTACATGGACTCTGCAAGCAGTGCTCGTTGAGCATCATTAAGATCATTGAGCAGAGGAAACCTTTTAAGATCATTAACGCTTGGATGACGCCCCGTATTCTCCATGAGTTTTACCTGATTTACTTAATAATACGATAGCAAGGAGTATATGTCTTACCTGGCAATTTCATTCGATGCTGACTGACAAATGACGCTAATAAATTATCCATAGGCCCCATAATGCTCTTGTCACCACGCATCTCAAAATGACCATGTTGTTCAATCGCGCGAATCCCATCATCCTTTACATTGCCTGCCACAATTCCTGAAAATGCCCGCCGCAGGTTAGCTGCTAGAAGGTGACTTTCCTGATTTTTATGTAGCTCAAGCCCAAGCATATTTTCGTGGGTTGGAGCAAATGTCTTTTGAAACTCTCTTTCAATTTTTAATAGCCAGTTAAAATAGTATGCATCACTTGTCTCACGACGGAACTTACGCACCTCTCTTATTCCACTTAAGATTTCACGTGCCGCCGCTGCTGGATCGTTGATGATAATTTTATAACGTTTACAGGCTTCATCCCCTAAAGTATCCGATATAAACTGATCAATCACTTCAAAATATTCTTTTGCCCCCGCTGGACCGGTAAAAATCAGCGGAAAAGGCATATCTTTATTATCAGGATGCAAAAGAATACCTAGTATATAAAGTATCTCTTCAGCAGTACCTGCACCTCCAGGAAAAACAATGACTCCATGCCCGGTGCGCACAAATGCTTCAAGGCGTTTTTCAATATCCGGTAGAATGACAAGATCATTAACAATAGGGTTTGGTGATTCTGCAGCAATAATGCCCGGCTCAGTTATACCAATATAGTGACCATCATTTATGCGTTGCTTCGCGTGGCCGATTGTTGCACCCTTCATTGGGCCTTTCATTGCCCCCGGCCCACAACCTGTACAGACATCCAGACCTCTAAGCCCCATCTCATGCCCAACTTCCTTTGAGTATTCATATTCCTTGCGAGATATTGAGTGTCCTCCCCAGCACACAACAAGATTAGGCTTTATTCTTGGTTTTAATATGTTGGCATTTCGTAAAATATGAAAAACAGAGTTTGTAACACCATCCTGCGTTTCTAAATCAAAATTGGGGTTATCAATGACCTCATTACTGGCATATACAACATCTCTCAGTACTGCAAATAAGTGCTCACTTATTCCTCTAATCATTTTTCCATCAACAAATGCATTTGCTGGTGCATCTTTGACTTCCAGCTTTACACCACGAGCTTGTTGTATGACTCGAATATCAAATGTTTTATATCGCTCTAATAACTCTTTTCCATCATCCAGGCTACTTCCACAATTCAATACTGCTAATGAGCAATTACGAAATATTTCATATATCCCACCCCGGCTAGTATCCAGTAAATTACTAACTTCAACTTCTGCCAGAATATCCAGAAGACCGTGAGGTGTAATTCGTGCATTCACTACATCATACATTTTTATTTCACCTTCAGTCGTTAAACCCATATTCACCTATTACGTCACGAATAGGAGTTAAAACCTCTGCGGCCTGATCTAGAATCTTAAACCCCGTATCATAGAAGGATGCATTAACATCCTTGCATTCCCATCGGCTTTCAGCTTCAAAGCAAATATGTTTAACCTTGTCATCCTCACCTTGCCACTGGATTTCAAGATTAAATAGTTTATTTAGCTCTATTGGCTCATCACTAATCAACATTAGGCCTTCGGTCGTGATATCAACAACATGCCCAAGCAATTTTTTAGTATCTGAATCCCACACACGAAGATAATAAATAAGGTGTCGCCGTCTAATGGCACGCCTTCCATTCACACCCTGTATCTCATCTTCATCATGTTCAAATGGTTTTTTTACATACATGAGATCCTCACTAAAATTATATATCTGAATTATTATGTCTATAGCAATGCAAAGGCTATGAAACAGTTATCATGATATAGATGTGTGAATATACGGGCTTTCATATTTATCCATCTCAAACCTCATCAAAAGTTCATTTTTTGCCACCGGCTGCTCAATGGCACACCCACCTCGAATAGCATCAACAAGAGCCAGCAATGTATGTAATCCATTATCTTTCTTTGCTGCTTTTGGAACAGATTTATAGAGCGGAGAAAATGAAAGCCCAGCTACTTTCGCACTGGGATCAGGCCATACATGCGGCATATCTATTTTAACCGGACTTGTTTTTTGAAGCGATGGAGCCGCAAATAGGGTAGGAACACCAACACACATTTCCCCACGCTCTGGCACACACATATACTTCAAACCATGCAGAATAAACTCCAGCAAACTTTCGATATCTGGAACTATTTTTGAGCCTATCTCATGCGCCAACTTAGCTGAGACAGCACGCTTGGTTGCAGCATGCACTTCAGATTGGCTCATCTCAAGATCAGACGCCAGCATGCTGTATGACCAGTTAGAGTGCCCAAGAGCAACTAACTTTAGTAACACAACAATATCTTGTGGCTTTAGCACCATAACAATGCATATCTTTTATTCGCTATTTGCGAATAAAGAATAGTACATATCAGGATGCTGTCAATATTTCTGCGCTAGCAATGCATGCAATTTATGACTTGAAGATGCAGCCTAGCAGAAGAAAAGAAGAGAATTAATGTCCATAGATTGCACTGATAAAATATATTTGTGAGCCGCAAAAGTCATGGTTTTATCTAGCAATAAACAAAACTGTTGCCTGCATAATGCAGGACTAAAAATGTTTCTTATGATATGGAATAGCGTTTGCTGACTAAGCCGCCAACAAGCCCTTAAGTTATTTCTATCTCACGCAACTATTGCATTCCACTCCACACCTGTGATTTTGTTTTTTTCAGCATATGGCATCTATTGCAGTTTTTGAATGTTGCAGCAGGAAATGACACCTTGCCATGGCATTTCCCACAAAACTCACCTGCAATCACATCACCCATTGTAAAATTATTAGCGCCCGCCTCTTTTTTAAACGGCTCTGGATGACAGCTATCACAGCTTAACCAATAGGTATGCATACCATGAGGAAAGATCACATCAGGTATCTGCGGTATCTTTGTTTGAAAAACCATAAGATTTGCAAAATACCCTTCATATTCGTCTTCCTTCTTCTCTGTAATGGAAGCTCTTGGCCGAATAATGCCTTCAGTTACTGCTTTGTTCCAATTGACAAAACCGGCGTGATCTTTCGGTAAAAGCTCAAACGCAGTGGGTTCGCCCGCAAAGACATCCAAATCTTTTGAGAGGCTGTAAATATCGATGTTGCCAACATATAATCTAAGCAGCGACTCTTGTTTGGCATCACACTCTGTGCCAAGGAAGTTTCTACATATATCAGTTAGTCCACCTTTTGGTTCAAACCCCTGCTCTTGTGCAAATGCAGGAACAACAGTGATGCACATCAACACAAGCAGTAGAAACAAGCCACCTCTTTGCATAACAATAACCCCTAATAACCAATTGTTTTACATAGCAATTACGGCACAACCAATAGTATTTAAACAGCAGTCTGGCCAGCCGAATTAAAACAGACTCTAAAAGCTACCCCTAGATTAATGCTTAGTCCAGTGTTTTCTTAGTAATAAAAATCACTCTTACTTCTAAACATATAACCCATAAACACTATCATCCTGCATTACAGTTTGTTATGGACTCTATACATATAAGATGCCATAGCAACTCCATAATATATCTACAACTTCACTGCTAATGCACATTAGATTCATTGTATATGCATACTCCGCCACAGTTACATAGTGCTACAGCTAACACTTTCAACAATTTCATCTTTGCTAATAAATGCATAACTTCCAATAGTTAACTCCTTCACAATTTATTTAAATTAACTCCACTAGACTTCCAGCATCATAAAAAATAGTAGGAGGAGATTCATGCTACATTCACACTACGGTATGATTATTTTTATACAGCTATTTTGTTACGCTCAAATTTCAAGTGCTAGCAGTGCCTTTACTACTAAGGAGAAGCCAGGAAACTGGGGACAGCAAAATCAGCAATCTGATTTCATTGTCAATCTACCCCACGTTACAACAACAGAAGTACTTCAACATATTGACGATACCAGAGCTGATCTGCGTAAGAGAAAAACCGCTCTGGCCAAAATGGAAAAAGAACGGAGTTTTAATACTCAAGATGGTGCAATAAGCTTAGTATTACCCGGAGGGTTCCTCTATGCTGCAATCGTCAAGATGCGCCACCTTGATGCGAAAAACCGGTTAAACGATGTAACCAAACAGCTCAATGAGCTGAATCAGGATCGACTTGCATTCAGGTCACACAGCATCAATAACACGCTAGTAGCAACATTACACTGACAATATTGCCAGCCTGATCTGCAAAGAGAGTAACTACTCCATGCTGCGCACCTTATAGAAAAACATAGAGACCAGCACTGCTGCACATGCAAGGACTACAAGTTAACAGCTGGTAACAAGGAAGGAGAAGAAGGGAGCTACTGAAGCATAGCCGCCGCAGTTTGAGGCATTGCTACAGTTAATAAAAACAGACTGGAGATAAAGTTACACGACCAAAATAAACAATGCTGATGGCCATTCCCTAGCCACCAGCATATACTTTTACTACCTCAACCTTGCTTAGATAGCATCTACTATTGCATTCAAGGTTGTGCTTGGGCGCATAACAGCAGTGGTCTTCGCATCATCTGTGCGGTAGTAACCGCCAAGGTCAGCAGCTGGGCCTTGAACCGCATTCAACTCACCAACGATCTTATCTTCATTGGCTGCGAACTCTTTTGCAATAGGTGCAAATTTTGCCTGCAGCTCAGCATCGTCAGACTGTGCAGCCAGTGCCTCTGCCCAGTACATAGCCAGATAGAAGTGGCTACCGCGGTTGTCCAATTCACCGCACTTACGTGAAGGTGACTTGTTGTTATCCAGCAGTTTGCCAGTTGCCTGATCCAGCGTGGTAGCCAGAACCTGAGCCTTGGCATTGCCGGACTGATTTGCAACCTGCTCCAGAGAAGGAGCCAAAGCCAGGAACTCACCCAGTGAATCCCAACGCAGGTGGTTCTCTTGCTCAAGCTGCTGTACGTGCTTAGGAGCAGAACCACCAGCACCCGTTTCGAACAGACCGCCGCCATTCATCAGAGGTACGATGGAAAGCATCTTTGCGCTGGTACCCAGCTCAAGAATTGGATAGAGATCGGTGTTGTAATCACGCAGTACGTTACCAGTAACAGAGATGGTATTCTCACCAGCACGCATACGCTCTACAGATAGCTTGGCTGCTTCATAGACTGACAGGCAGCGGATATCCAGACCAGAGGTATCATGATCCTTCAGGTAAAGATCCACTTTCTTACGGATCTCCTGGTGGTGCGCACGATCTTCATCCAGCCAGAAAATTGTAGGCCAACCAGTAGCACGTGCGCGGGACACAGCCAGTTTCACCCAATCCTGGATTGGAGCATCTTTCACCATAACCATACGGTAGATATCACCCTCTTCTACATCATGCTCAAGGATGGTGTCACCATTGCTATCGGTGATGCGGATGGTGCCGTTGCCTGGCGCTTCAAAAGTAGTTGGGTGTGAACCGTACTCTTCAGCTTTCTTTGCCATCAGACCAACATTAGGCACGGTGCCCATGGTGGTTGGATCGAGTGCGCCATTGGCAATGCAGTTCTCAACCGTTGCGGTGTAGAGCGGTGAGTAGCAATGATCAGGAATAGTGAACTTAGTGTCTTTCTGCTTGCCATCTGGACCCCACATCTGACCAGAAGCACGGATAGCAGCTGGCATAGATGCGTCGATAATCACGTCACTAGGAACGTGCAAGTTGGTGATGCCTTTATCGGAATCTACCATACCCATTGGTGGACGGGTTGCATAGACTGCTTCGATATCTGCTTTGATTTGAGCTTGCTGATCTTCAGGCAGGCTTTGGATCTTGTTGTAGAGATCGCCAATACCGTTATTGAAGTTAACACCCAGCTCAGCGATGGTATCAGCGTGCTTAGCGATAGCGTCTTTGTAGTAAACCTTTACGCAGTGGCCGAAGATGATCGGGTCGGAGACCTTCATCATGGTCGCTTTCATGTGCAGTGAGAAAAGAACATCTTTAGCTTTGGCATCTTCGATCTGCTCTTCGAGGAACTTAACCAGTGCGTTCTTGCTCATGAAGGTGGCATCAACCACTTCACCTGCTTCCAGCGGTACAGACTCTTTCAGCACAGTGCTGGAGCCATCAGTACCTTCAAAGGTGATCTTGGCAGTGGTGGCCGCAGCCATGGTGGTGGACTTCTCGTTAGAAGCGAAGTCACCGCTACTCATGGTGGAAACGTGAGATTTAGAGTTCTGAGACCAAGCACCCATTGAGTGAGGATTCTTCTTGGCAAAGTTTTTAACCGCGCCTGGAGCACGGCGATCAGAGTTACCTTCACGCAGCACTGGATTTACAGCACTACCAAGCACCTTTGAGTAACGCTCTTTGATCTCTGCTTCAGCAGCATTTTGTGGATTTTCAGGATACTCAGGAAGGTCGTAACCTTTTGCCTGCAACTCTTTGATCGCAGCTTTCAGCTGCGGAAGAGAGGCAGAGATGTTAGGCAGTTTGATGATGTTGGCTTCTGGAGTCTTGGCCAGCTCACCCAGACGAGCCAGTTCATCAGGAATCTTCTGCTCGTTCGTCAGGTTATCAGGAAAGTTGGCGATAATACGGCCAGCCAGAGAGATATCTCTTGTCTCAACGTCAACGCCAGCTGCCTGAGTAAAGGCATTGACGATCGGTAGCAAGGAGTAGGTTGCTAAAGCAGGCGCTTCATCAATCTTTGTCCAAATGATCTTAGATGTAGTCATGGTTTTTCCTCAGTTAAAGATTTCTATTTCAAAAAGGCATATTCAAAGGATGAAAAGGTGGAAGAGGGACAATCAGATGCTTCTAGAGCAGAACTGCATGTCCAACGTCAAATTTGGCAAGAAATTCTTTGCTAGCATGTATAGAACGCATGCGGATAGTCTCACAGGGAGTCGACTTTACTTGTTGAAAAACAAGTTTCTCAGCATGATCTTTACTAGGGATGTTGATGGTGTGATTGATCGATAGAACGAAATACGAAGGGCTGAACCGCATCGCTAAGAAGCAATGAATGATATGCAGCATATTGCCACCATTCAGCTCACTCTCGAGCTTGTTGATCCTGATTCTTTCCATCAGCACCTCTGGATTCAGTTGCGGTGTTGTCAGGCAGAGTAGACAGACAATCACATCGTACTCACTAAAACGCACCCTCCCCTGTTAAGGAGAGGGTGCGCAATAATGAATGGTTACAACTACAATGTAAACCCCTACAGATTACCCAACATAGTTCACTTTGCTGGCAGCAGTACGGGTATCCATATTTTTACCGCGATTGGTGTGATCATCAATCTCCGCGGCACTACCAATCATACGGCCATATAGGAAGGTGGTAAATGCAGCTGATTCCAGCTGATTCTCAGATACCTTACCCTCTGCATATGGCTGCCACAGCATCTTCAGCAGGATCACGGCGATTACAGCATCGACATTTACGCAGTAGACGTTCTTACTGACACCGGTCTTGCACAGGGCCTCTACCATGTTGTGGTAGTACTCCAGGAAGATGTTGTACTGGCCTTTGTCTTTGAACAGTTTGTTAACGAAGACCTCACGAGGATCGTAGTTAACATCCTTGCCCTTGAAGACAGGGTGGTTGATACATGGGATCTTTGCGTAGGAGAGCTCACCAGCAGCCTTGGCCTTGACCTTATAGTCCTTGTACTCTTTGGCATAGCTCAGAGCCATACCGGCGAGATCCAGACCGTGATTCTCATCACCTGGGTTCTTCAGGCCGGTATTCTTGAACTGCTGCATCAGGAAGGCCATCGCCTCAAAACCATTACCGCCGTGGGCATAACCGGTGTGGGTCAGGAAGCCGATGTATGACTTGTTGACCTGCACGCGCTCTGGAACCTCAGGACCATCAGCACTAACAGCACCCTTGGCGCCCTGGCCAGAGATAGTACCAGGACCGTTGGTGGTCAGCAGACCCAACAGGATGGAGAGGGCAAACAACTCAGCCTCGGTTGGCTTAGTGCCCAGCAGGGCCAGGTGAGCGGTCTCGGTGAAGCTCCAGCTGTTCATCAGCTCGCTATCAGCAACACCACAGAAAGAGCCTTCCTGCTGCGAATCGCCAGAAGCAGAGGAGCCTATCAGGGTACTGAATACACGCAGATGCCATGGCATGTTGACCAGGGTGGTGACGGATACACGCTTGTGCATCAGCCCTTTCCATACCAGATGAGCACCAGCAGCAGCGCTGATTGCATCTTCAGTCACTGCCTTGCCGGTACGCTCGGCCAGTGCCTCAAGAGTACGGATGAAGACAGAGTTAACGCCACGCACCTTGATGGCAGCCAGCATTGCCTCAGCGCGTGCCGAGCTTTCACCAACCAGTGCATCGGCAGCATCGGCAGAAGCGGCTTGATCAACGACAGCGCTGATGTCGAATGACTCATCTGCAGGATTTGTCAGGCCAGACTGACCAAACAGGTCTTTCAATGCCTCAGCAGCAGCCTTGGCACCAGCAACCTTGTTAGGACCAACAATCGCTACAGCAGAAGCCAGTACGGTGTTAGGGCTATTGCCTGCTTCGCGTGCCGCATCAGCAGCCGCCACGGTGATCTCACCCGCCTGGTTTACATAGGCGTTAAGCACAACATTGGCCAGTGCAGCACCATTGGCATCCGGGTATTCACGTGCCAGCGAGAGAACCAGATTCTCTTCGAAGGTGTGAGTAGAGGCATCTAGAACACTAACACCCTGCAGACGGCTGACCTGGGTCTTTGGATCCATCATGGAGGCGCCAGAGGCATCCTTCAGAGTCTGACGTGGGAAGACCACACCAACCTGCTTAGAAAGAGCCGCAATCTGCGTATCATACGGCTCCATTGCAGTAACTACAGGCTCATTCAGCTCAGCTGGCAGGCCAATATCGGTATCACTGGCAAACCAAGGTTTCAGAGAGAGATCGCCACGAGGCGCGAAATCAGGCTGGATGCCGTTTTCCGCCATAACTGCAGAGAGCGCCTCAGGGATGTGGGCAATGTTGGTTACCACAGCGCCCTTGGCAGAGCAGACAGGGTTGTCAGGGGTATAGATATTATCCACACCAAACTTATCCATGAACCACTGCTCTTTGGCCTCAGCGTTATCACCGGAACCGGCGATAGCGCCAGCATGGCCACAGGCGCGGGTCAGTTTGGCTTTCCAGCGACCTACGATACAGGCAACAACAGGCTTCTTCAGCTCAATGTCATGCTCGTAGTAACCACCGGGCTCAATGTACATGACAGCCGCTTTACTGCGATCATCGTTATGGAAAGCGTGGGTAAACTCAGGTGCTGAGAAGTGGATGTATACATCCTTACCTGAAGAGACAGATACGGTTGTACCCCAACCTGTGGTCAGCATGTAGGTGGCGATGGTGGTAGTAAAGTTGCCTGAGTTTGAAAACAGGGCAATAGAACCAGGAACCAGTGACTCCTCAGGAGAGTTACCACCCAAAGCACCACCGATACGGATGTGCTTGTGCGCATCAGCAATACCCAGACAGTTGGCACCAAATACATCAACACCCTGCTGCTGGCAGTACTGACGAATAACACGTGAGTCGGAGAGTGGCACCTTCTCGGTCAGGATAACCACTTTGTTAATCTCAGGATTAACACGTACAGCTTCAATCACAGAGTCTTTTACGCCAGAAGGTGGCACATAGACCACTGCCACGTTGAATTTGTGGCCTGCGTCCATGGCTTCCGCCACGTTGCTGTAGATTGGAATTTCGCCTGCGTCAGTCTTCATGGAAGTACCGGAGCGGCCTGGCATGGTGCCACATACGATGTTACCACCGGAGTAGACGTGGCTGACTGGGGTTACAGTGCGGCTTTCACCACCTGCGATATTGAGAACACAGACCCGGTCTTCCTTGTTGCAGACCTGGTCCAGGGAATCGATCCCTACATAGTAGTGTTCGAAGGCCGCAACACCGCGTGGTGTCCGGCTATGTTTTCCAGAACTTGTTAATGATGACATTCTGAACCTCTATTCGTTTGCTTTAATATTTGATACTGATGGATGCTAAGTTTTATCAACTTAAGCAGCTGAGTCGGATGCGGAATCAACGCCCATTGCCTTAGCAATGGCAGCTTTACCACCCTTGTTTTCCATCCAGTCATCAACATCTTTGGCATAGTTCACTACACCGCTCATGGAAGAATCAAAACCAAACATTTTGTATGGGATCTTCAAGCCGTCCAGAGCATCTTTCATGTAGCCCATTCCACGGATCAGATTTGGTCCGCCACGTCCTACAACAACGTAAAGGGGCTTGAGGCCATTTTCATTTAGATGATCACGCAGGGCATCGGTCATCGCACGGAAGGTCTCATAGATGTCGGTGTTATTTGCCTTACCACCAATAATGAACAGCACGTTACTCTGCTCCAACCAATGCTTGTAGGTAATGCGGCTGATCTCGTACATCTTTTCGTAAGGCGGGTTACCACCAAAGTCAGAGGAGACAATACCGGCATCGCCCAACAGCTCAGTTACCAGCGCGTTAGCACCACCACCAAAGGTCATGGCAGTGATAGAGCCCTGATCATTGGTGACAAATACGTCGGACTGTCCCTGATAGGTACGTAGCTGGTTTACTTCAAGTTCGTAGGCACACAGCTCACCTGAATCAAGGCTTGCTGGTAGTTTCAGGCGCTTCCAGTTTGGATCATCGGTATCAAAAGAGCACTTGAAATCACAAGCGACAGGAACCAGGCGACCCTTGGCATTAGGCATCATACGGATAGGGTTCAGCTCCAGCATGTTCATGCCGTAGTTGTGGAAAAGATCCCACAGCTTTGGCAGATTCTGCACCAACGGGCTGATGATCTCGTTTGGAGCTCCCAGCTGACGCAGGGTGTTAGAGATAACAAAGCCCTTCAAGCCGGTTAGCGGATCAAAAGGAACCGTCGCAATCTTATCCTCAGGCAGTTCCTCAATATCAACACCGCCGTGGTGGGTGATTGTCAAGGTAGGCGCACGAAACTGAGTGCTATCAGTGATGGAGACGTAGATCTCATACTCAGCTGGAATGCCACTCTCAAAGGTCACACCTTCTGACTTAGCAACTGAGTTACCGTGGGTGTGCTTTGCAAAGTAAAGGCGCTCTTTCTCTGCAATAGCCGTGTCCAGATCTTTAGCAAAACCAATCAGCCCGGCTTTACCCTTCTTGCCAATACCACCCTTAAATACGGGTTTGACTAGCAACAGTCCCCACTTATCAAGCATCGCTTGGATTTCATCGGTACTGGCTTCTGGTCCAAGAATCTCAGCGCGTGGAAAATCCACATACTCAAGAAGCTTGGAACCCCACAACATGCCTGTGATCTGCATTTGTTGACTCCTAAAAGTTTAAAGGTTAGATCGTTGAATAGGTTATGAAAAAATCTGTTAGAGGCCGGTCTCTTTTACGGTAGAGACAACAGCTTCGAGGGTCGTATCGAACATCGCCTGTTCTTCGGCCGTCAATTCAAATTCAAGAATCTTTTCGATACCGCCTGCGCCAATGACGCATGGGACACCCATAAAATAGCCATCAACTCCATACTCACCTTCACACAGGGCAGCAGAGGAGATGACTCGTTTTTTATCTTTCAGATAGGCCTCAACCATTTCGCAACAGGAGGCAGCAGGGCTATTGTAAGCACTACCATTGCCCAGAAGCTTGACCACTTCAGTGCCGGCTTCACGGGTGCGATCAGCAATGGCATCGATTTTTTCTTTTGATAGAAGAGACTCAAGCGGTACACCACCAACAGTTGCGGTGCGCACCATCGGGATCATGGTAGGGCCATGACCGCCCAGCACGATAGCTGAGACATCTTCAGATGAAAGGCCTGTCTCCATAGCGACAAAGGCTTCAAAGCGGCCACTATCCAGGGCACCAGCCATACCCACAACACGCTCTTTTGGAAGGCCCGCCTGCTTATAGAAGGCATAGACCATAGCATCTAGTGGATTGGTGGTTAGAATAACAAAGGCATTTGGCGCATGCTTTTTAATATTTTCAGCAACAGTAGCAATGATGCCCAGGTTAATCTCCAGCAAGTCATCACGAGTCATACCCGGTTTTCTTGGCAGACCTGCTGTTACAACAACAACATCAGCGCCTTCAATATCGGCGTAGTCGCCGGTACCAGAAAGATTAACGTCATACCCACCATGTGGCCGTAGAGCCATCATGTCCAGAGCCTTACCCTTCATTGGGTCCGCCACCTCTGGACGATCCAGTATCACCACATCACCCAACTCTTTCTGGGCAATAAGAAGTGCCAGAATACTTCCTATCTGACCACCCCCAATTAAAGCAATTTTTTTCCTGGACATATTCTCTACACTCCTTACAAAGTTAGTAGAAGAACCAGCTTATACAGCACCATCAGCGCCAACCAAAACCAGTCTCTTTATTGTTCAGTTCAGCGGGCGAACAGCGGAAAAG